>Ga0207641_10000308_pt1 | contig 60892 bp, 53 predicted proteins | sample KBSSwiS62_FD_184306 | JGI IMG/M metagenome (GOLD analysis project Ga0207641, IMG submission 184306) | Switchgrass rhizosphere microbial communities from Kellogg Biological Station, Michigan, USA - KBS Switchgrass S6-2 (SPAdes) (version 2) | ecosystem: Host-associated > Plants > Roots >...
TTTGCAGTGTAATGGGTTGCAATGCGGAGCTGACCATGAAAACCGGCGCATTGCGGTTTTGCACTTCAGTATCGTCTATCAGGAAAGTTGCTGTGCCGAAATCTGTATCCGTGCGGATGACTGCTGTGCGATCCTTTGCCCCGATATAATACCTGGCGCCTTCGTTGGCTTTTACTGTCAGCCCGGACTGGTTTGCGACGGCGTGTGTTGCGGCGATGGCGTCTATATCATCAGTTTTTCCGTCTCCTTTGGCGCCAAAGTCGCTATAACTCACCCATCCCCTGACTTTAAAAGTAAGCAGGTCTTTTGCAGATATATTTACCAGTAACTGTCCTGTTTCACTGGTGCTAACGCTGGTTTTCGGCTCCCCTGAATGTATCAAAACATTTTCAATGGGCTTTGTAGTTTGCCCCGAAACCAACAACACGCAGGCTAACAATAAAAAAGACAACAACGCATATTTCATCTGAGTGTATTTTACTGGCACTCAATGTAAGAAAATTTGGCTGTTTGCTGGATTCCGGGTTTTTATTTTAATCAATGATGTTGAGCGTTGAGCTTTTTGCCTGACGGTTTCATCTAAATTTAGAAGTAATATACTCTATGAGTTTTTCATCGCTCATTTTATTGGCAGCAGACTCTGCTGTTTTGCAATTTTTAAATTGCGGGGTAGCCGCCAGGTAATGGATGAATTGTTCCTGCGCCTGTCCGGTTCCTGTTACATGCACATGTGTAGCATTTACCATATGAGATGCTATTCCCTTAAAAAATTTTGCCTGTATCGTTTTCTCCTGGTTGTTGGCATTCTTTTCATTAGAATTCGGGGAAATAATTTCCCTCTTTATATGGGCGGCCAAATAAATTCGTATGAAAACCAATCACACGGCAAAACAGATTGGCTACAGCCTGTTTTATCCAACCACAGCTTATGTATTGGTAATGGGTTATCCGGCATGGCTCTTTATACCATACAAAAACTTTAATCATTAAAACTTTCTTTATGAAAAGTAAATTCATTTCAAAAGTTGTTTAACAAATAACCCTGGAGGCAACAATAGTATTTTTGAAAACAGGGCTGGACAATGTAACATCAGCTATGTGCAAACATCGGCGGCAGCACAGGTTCGGCTCTCAATGTTCAACTTTAATTCATAACTTCAACTGCATATTTTCAAATTAACATTCGACCCGGGCTGGACACGCAATGAATTCCATTTCTTCGCAGGTACTTGAACGATTCAGTTAACCCTATGGCAACAATCTACCCAATTAAAATCCATAGAACAGGAAACGCTGAATAAAATGGACCGTCAATCAACAAAAAACTATCGGCTAGTTATCTATAAAATCTAATAGTTAAATTATTACGAAATGAAAAAATACTATTTCTTAATAATGATTGTTTTGGGCTTTTGTTCATGTAAAAAGAATAATTCCAATCAGGTTGTAAATAATCCACAATCAGATGTTTATGTGGCTGGAGCTGAATACAACGGTTCTGTGAATGTAGCTAAGTACTGGAAAAATGGGCAGGCTACTGCACTCACGGATGGAACGAAAGATGCCTGGGTATCCTCTATTGCCGTTGTTGGCAGCGATGTATATGTGGCAGGGTATGAATCCATCGGATCTAATACCTATATAGCTAAATATTGGAAGAACGGACAGGCCATAATGCTTACAGATGGGACACAGTCTGCCGGTGCAGGTTCCATTGCCGTTGCGGGTAGCGATATATATGTGGCAGGGGCGGAAGGCGATGTAGCCAAATACTGGAAGAACGGGCAATCTATACCTTTAACAGATGGAAGTCTGCTTGCCGGTATAAGTTCCATTGCCATTGCGGAAAACGATGTATATGTGGCGGGTACGACAGTGCCAAGGAACAACGGGTATTTTACTACAGCCAAATATTGGAAAAACGGACAGGCTATATCACTTACAGACGGCACAAAGTTTTCCTATGCGAATTCCATCGCCGTTGCGGGCAGCAATGTTTATGTAGCAGGGGCTGAAGACGGTGTAGCCAAATACTGGAAAAACGGGCAGGCTATATCGCTCACAAATGGCACAAATCAGGGCTATACCTTTTCTATTGCGATTGTTGGCAGTGATATATATGTAGCAGGGAGAGAATCCAATGGGTTGTTTGAAGTAGCCAAATACTGGAAAAACGGGCAGGCCACATCGCTCTCAGATGGAACAAAGAATACATGGGCCGAGTCGATTGCCGTTGTGGGATCTGATGTATATGTGGCAGGGCGGGAATACAATGGGCACGTTATAGCCAAATACTGGAAAAACGGTCAGGCTATATCACTTTCAGATGGCACAAGGGACGCCTATGCAACGGGTATTGCTGTAGTAACGCGATAAAGTTGTTGAAATAGTATTGTATGGTATCAAAACAAAGTACATCAAGTTAGAATATATAGGAAATGAAACAGTCACTTCGAAAAGCTACCTGCAACATTAAAGGGTTGGTATTTAGAGCGTGTCAACCAAGCCTGCACGCAACATAGTGCTGGCATAACATAATACTTAGCTAAATTGAGATATTATGAAAAGACAATCATACACATTTCTTTTGTTTCTGGTCTTCAATCTATCATTTGGACAAAGTAGATTTAAGCCCACGGAAAATTATATAAAACAATCATCGAGAGCATCTGAGCTATACATTGAAAAAAACTACGTTCGATCTGCAGAATTATATGACAAATTATTTAAAACTTACAGTGGCAGAGGTTTAAGAATAGATAGGTATAACGCTGCGTGCGCCTGGTCGTTAGCCGGAAATAAAGATCAAGCCTTTCACTATTTAAACCAAAGTTTGCTTACCAATGAATGGGTAAACCTTTCCAATATTGCCTCCGATTCCGACCTAAGCAGCCTCCATAACGATAAAAGATGGCAAATCCTCATTGACAAAATTAGATTAAATAATAAAGTTCCCGAGCAACACTTGAATAAGCCCCTGATTGCCTTACTTGACACAATTTACACGGAAGACCAAACGGACCGGAATAACTTAGACATAATTAAACAAAAATTTGGCTGGCAATCAAAACAAATTGATTCCGTCTGGAACAGAATAAGAATACAGGACTCAGTCAATCTTGCACGAATAAAATTCATTATCAGTGTAAATGGGTGGCCCGGACCAAATAAAATAGGCGAAAAAGGCAGCTCAACAATTTTTCTGGTTATTCAGCATGCTGATTCCCTGACACAAATAACCTATTTACCAATTATGAGGACAGCTGTAAAAAATGGAAATGCAAGGTCACAAGATTTAGCGCTATTAGAAGACCGAGTATTGACTTACCAAGGCAAAGAACAGATATATGGGACCCAAATAAAAATTGACTCAGCAGGAAACTGCAGTTTTTTTCCGATTAAAGATGAAGTTAATGTAAATAAACGAAGACTAAATGTTGGCTTAGGTCCACTCGAATATTATGCAAAATATTTTGGAATAAAATACATCTTATCGTCAAAGAAATAATTACATAAATAATGTGATGCAACTAAAACAGGTATTGCAGAAAGCGGGGCTTGACAGATGAGCAATGAACATTTTATTTTAAACAAGCATTATCAGGTGGCGACCGCTTCAATTTGTGATTCGGGTAGAGAAAATACTAGTTTTCAAAACAAGTTCAGCGGCCGGACGGAAGTATTTCACATGCCTCACCAGATAAATACGTGAACATCGGCTGCTATGTAATATACATTACTTCAAAAATCACCGTAACAAAAAAACTATGACATATCAGTCGTATAAAATCGGAAAATTGCTTGTATTATTTTCTTCTATGGCAACGGGCGTATCCGCCCAATTACCAGATTCCGTTTTAAAAAAAATAGACAGTGTATTTATAAACTGTAATACAAGCAGTACGGGTGGCGCAATTGGCATTATACGTAATGATTCAATTATTTACGCCAAAGGTTATGGTATGTCCAATCTTGAATACGGATTATTTTTCACTACTCAAACCATTTTTGATATAGCTTCAGTTTCAAAACAATTTACGGCCTAAAGTATTGCATTGTTGGCAAGACGGGGTAAATTTCAGTTAGATGATGATATTCGTAAATACCTGCATTGGTTTCCCTAATACCGTCTGTTTCGTTCAAATCACTGATTTTAATTTCAAGTTTGCCGGGGTTCATCTGTATCGCCAAAAGATATTGCTATTGCAGTAGCGGAGGAACTGGTAGCGCCTTCAACCGGAGTGAACATACGGTATGAAGCCAGCGACGACCTTGCCTGTAAAGAGGTAGCCCGGATTTTGGGTAACGCTATTGGCAAGCCAGGTTTACAATGGGCTACCTTTACAGATGACCAGACAAAAGCTATTACTATTTTACATACATGATTCAAATTTATTAGCGGCGGACAGAGGTGACAGGCCTGGAATTTACTTTAATCAGAAGCAGTTACTAACAACCTTTTCTATCCACGATTTTTCCAGTCTACCTTATCAGTGTCACTGTACCTCTTTTGAAGAGTGTTTTTCCCCTGTAATCGATGGCCTGTGCAATATAAACAAACGTGCCCGTGGACAAGCGCTCTCCCCTGAATGTTCCATCCCATCCGTCATGATAGTTGGTGGTACGATAGATCATTTGACCCAAACGGTTATATACAGCCAGGTAGCCAAACGATCGGATGCCGATAGGAATTATTCTAAACAAGTCATTCACTCCATCATTATTTGGTGTGAAAGCATTGGGAATGTATAAATCGGGTCCCGCGTACCGCTTGATCAGTATCTGTGATTGCTTTTTACATCCTTTGTCGGTGATTGTGTTTAAGCGGTAAAGCTGCTCCCGGTCAAGCGTCGCTACGGGCTTTTCAATATCCCAATGATCCAAACCTGTTGCCGGCGACCATGTGTACAGCACATCAGGCCCGCCCCCCGCATTCAATTGAACTGGTTCATCAACCGCAGCTACGGTATCCTTTCCTGCAAAAGATTTATTATCGAAAATAATAAATGGACGGTAGAGGGTGTCTTTACATCCTTTACCGGTTTCAGTTATCAATGTAAAAGTTCTGTCCCCTTCGGTATAATACGTTCTTGTAAAACCGGGCGTTTTTACTGTAAAGCCATCGCCAAAATTCCAATACCATTTCAGCACGTCACCCGCCAGGTCATTGGCTGTATAGGAGACTGGCACAAAAACACAGGAATCGCTGATACTTACTGTTACGGTTGGCTTTGGGTAGATTTGAAAACTGCGCTCCAATGCAACACTTTTACAACCGGTACTGGTCTCCGCAATAAGCCGGGCCTTGTGGGTACCGGTATTGAAATAAGATGATGGGTTTTGAACAGCAGCAATATTGGAACTGTCAAAAGTCCAATTCCATTTTGTAATCATTTCCCCATTTGCACCAGCAGGCAGCGATGATTGATCTGCGAAACGGATGATTTCATTATTGCATAACTGGCCCTCTATGCCAAATGCAGGAACGGGTTGATAGTATATTTTCAGCGTTGCGGCATTAGTATCAGATGTGCAGCCCTCTGCCGTACCAACTACAAGTGCCACGGGAAGAGGACCACCGGCTGTGGTAAAAGACGCAGGCGTTTGTCCCTGCACTACCGTTCCATTTATATTCCACCACCAGTAGTTAATGTTCGAAACACCCAATGGAACTGAAGAACGGTCTGTTAACGTGACCGGTGTTTGATTTTCGCATAGCACGGAAGGATAGATAAATGACGCAAGCGGCTTCGGAACGACGGTCACTGTTTGCACTTTTTCTGCCGCACAGGTATTTGCGTTGACCGCCTTCAGCTTTACGGAAAAATTCCCGGCTGTTGAATAGCTATAAACAGAAAAAGTATCAGTTGATGAATAGGTTTGTCCATCTCCAAATTCCCAGGCATAACCGGGATTTTTCAGATTGGAAGAATTACTTGAAAAAATAAAACTGTTGCCGTTCTGGCACTGCCTTATATTATTGATGGAGAATGAAACAACAGGCGTTGGGATAACATTCACGGTAATTTCCTTTCGGAATCCTTCACAACCAAATATAGCTTTCTGGGAAACATAGAACTTGAAACTGCCTGGTGTGGAGGTTGCTGGCTGCGGAGCTATACTAGACCCTGTTCCGCCTGTAGCGGACGCATACCACAGCAATTGATGACCCGGCAATGCCTTTGCCGTTAGCGATACAGGAGACTGGAACTGGCAATAATTTATTATAGTGCTGCCTTGCGGGGTGTCGGGCACTGGCAATGGTGTAACAAATGCCTGTAACGTATCGCGGCATCCGAAACCCGGGTAAGGGATCACATCTACATAAAAAACACCAGCCGTCACCGGTGGCGGACTTAGCGTAAACGACTGCCCGGTGCCTATTACGGTACTGAAATCCGAGTTATACCAGGTATAAGTTTCAAAGCCAAAGGGGGCATCAAGAATAAGTGAATTGGTTTCTATACAATACGGCGCAGTGGCCAGAATGTTTGAGCACGCACTGGCAATATCCATATAGGCATATCCAAAATGACCGCCAAGAGTGCAATCAGCCGTGCGGAATTCCAGGCGAACGTTATGACCACCTAAGCCGGCAAATTGCAGGGAAGTAGGCGTCCAATTCTTATACAATACCGAAGTGTCTTTTGCAGATCGCTGGAAGCCCGGAAGGGCCGAGGAAGATACATAGTCATAAGAAGCGCAATTAATAAGTGCCCCGGTTCCTACATCGTAGGCGGTTACAAAAAAACGGGGTTGCTGCGGCAAACTATGCTGAGGATCCTGAAATACAACAGCATAAAAATAGGTGAACGTAAAAGTATCAATAGTGGTTGGCACCTGAAAAGTATATGAGATGGCTTCTGCCTCAGCGCCCGTTCCCTCATTCCCCAGCTTAACAGAGAAGTCGCCTCCATAAGGACAAAGTTTTGGGAATCCGCCATAAGGATCCAAACCTGGATTGGTGGCAGCGGATATAATTTCATGCCTGTTAAACACAGGTGCCGACGGATTGAGTACCATCCTGTTTTTACCGCCAACCGTGTCGGTAGTTCCGGTAAAACATTGCCAATTGGTAAAATTGCCGGATTCAAAATCAAGATTGGGCGGACAGGATTGCGTATAAGCTTTAGGGAAAAAGCATGCAATACAAAAAATGCAGACTACGGATCGGGCTATCTTCAAAAGGGTTCTTAAGTTTAGGGAGCGGCAAAATAATACTTTTTTCACCGACAACAAAGTACCGCATATCAAACTGGTGCAATTTCGGCAAATTCTATGCATTCGAACCACATTATCAACCTTTTAAGATTCCATTCCTGGTCACTTTTAATGTGTATTCTCTTAAAACCTTTTTGGTAGCGGTTTTTTTAGTTCGACAACCCAGGAAGATAATCATCCCGTTTTCCAAACAACGTATTGTTAAATGTCGCATAGTTCGATTCCTGTTTGGGTGTAACATCAACTTCTTACTAACTTTAATTCCTTTTTCAATTCAAACTTGTTATATGGACGAACAATTACAAACCATTAGTGACGAACAAAAAGAAACCTGGAATAAAGTGGCCTATAGCTGGAAGAAATGGGATGAATTTACAATGAATTTTTTAAGGCCAACAGGCGATGCGATTATAAAAGCGCTGGATATAAAAACGAATGATGTAACGCTGGATATTGCATCAGGCACAGGCGAGCCTGCATTTTCAATTGCAACGATAGCAGCAGGTGGCAAAGTATATGCAACCGATCTGTCTGAAGAAATGCTGGCCATTGCACGGGCTTATGCACAGGAACGGGATATCAACAATATAGAATTTAAAGTGGCAGATGTGTCCAACCTTCCTTTCAGCGACCATTTTTTTGATAAAATAAGTTGCCGGATGGGGTTTATGTTTTTTCCTGATATGCAATTGGCGGCAAAAGAAATATTCCGTGTTTGCAGAAAGGGCGGCCACATGGCGATCAGTGTTTGGGCAGGGGCGGAAAACAATGACTGGTCTACCACCATTACAAAAGCTTTATCAAAACATATTGAAATTTCACGGCCGCCCTCAAATGGGCCAGGCATGTTTCGGTGTGCAGCACCCGGTTTAATGAAACAATTGTTTGAGGACGCCGGTTTTAAAAATGTAAATGAAGAAACTATTTCCGGCACAATAGATTTTGGAACAGCAGAAAATTATTGGCTGAACAGAACGGAAATGTCTGAGCCAGTGGTAAACTTATTAAGTAAAGCAAGTGAAGAAACACGCAAAAAAATAAAAGCTGATTTGCTTGCAGATTGCAATAGCAGGCTAACGCACGGAAGACTTATTATGAATTATTCATCCCTGATTATATCGGCTGAAAAATAATTGCCGGGCTTATTATATACATACTATAGCCGAATATTTTCCCGCGGGTATAACGAGGTTTCCGGAATGCGGTGGTCAATGGTAGCAGCATCTCCCTGTAGTTACAAGAACCGGTAATAATCCAATGGCTGGGATAAAATGGCATTAAATAACATCCACTCTTTAGGTCATGTGCCCGGTTTTATAATATTAAAATATAGCCCCCGAAAGAAGGCTTTATTATTTTTGTTAATTCCTATATCTAAAATAATAGCAGAATAATTATTGAAAACAGCGTGCCATTATAAATCCACTTTTATTAATTTACTTTCCAATAGCAACCCTCCCTGGTTTTTTATGGTGATATGATAAATACCCGCAGCAAATCCAGACAGGTTAAAGTATTCCCGGAACCCGGTTGCTTTTTTTTCTATGATCAACTGCCCGTTAACACCAAATAATTGTATCAACTGCCCGTCTTGTAAGCCACTGATAGCAATATTGCCGCGGGCAGGATTTGGATAAACGGTAATTGCACCATCAGCATCAAATTTTACTACCCTGGCTTCGCTGTACTGAAATTTGCCATCCCTGTCTACCTGTTTCAACCTATAGTAATTGGCGCCCTGCTGGGGACTCCCGTCAGTATAGTAATAGCTGATACCTGCGCTGCTATTGCCATTCACAGCCTTGCTGGGCGCAAAGCCTATTTTATGCCAGGCAATGCCGTCTGCACTTCTTTCGATATCAAAACCCTGGCTGTTACTTTCTGAAGCTGTTGTCCATTTCAGCAATGCAGTGCAATTGGTATTGTCTGCTGTAAAATTTGTAAGGCCTGCTGGCAATAATATCTGCAAACAGCCGCAATCCGGATCAAGACTGGCGCTGGTGGAAAAATCATCTATATCTGCAGAAAATAAAGCGGTTGTGCTTGCTTCATTCAGGGGATGATTAAAAGAATGTATAATGTAAAACTGGATGGTAATAACTCCTCCGCCGTTGCTGCCTGAAATATTTGCGCTAACCGGTATGGTACTGCCCATATCGGCCGCTGTATAAGAAGAAGTTTGTACAAAATCTCCACAAACTACCGATACACTGAATACGCTTTCGGGTGATGGCAACACAAGATTGCTTATCCTGAGTTTGAATGAAACAGCAGTGCCATCGTCACCATAAGCAATGCTGTACAAAGAGTCTGTTGTGCCATAGTTATAGTAGTACATAATTTCACTGCCATCATCGTAAGTGAAAGAATAAGTAGTATCCTCAATATGAAGACTTTTGGAGCCATTAATTGGCGTGGTATCATTTAGTGAGAAGGCCGGTGAAGCAGGCAGTGGTACGGCATCAGGAGAAATAGCCCTGTTGTTGCCACCGCTACCACCACCGAGCGTAGATCTGTAAGTTCTCCAGCATCCAAGTGTTCCTGAAGAAAGGGATGGCCTGTTAAAATTTTCTGTTACCTGGCTAAAGGCATAGGCATTTAAAAAAACCAAAACAAAAACTGTGTATATCTTTTTTGCAGAAAACCTGTTTCTATCGCCAAAAACTGTTTTGCGGGTACCACCAGAAAAAATCCGCGGCAGGGTAATAAAAGATACGGGTAATAAATGTTTCATAAGGGGTCGGTTTTATATTTGTTCTGACAATCACCAGCTAATACATAACTTAAATATTTTAGCGAATGCTGGTTTTATTTTGTCAGCACAGAACAGACTATTTAACGATATCATTATTACAATATTTTATAGCAGACAGCAGTAGAAACTATTTATTCATATTTAATTTTTTTAAGCATTTAATTTAATAAGGCTTAATGATCATGAGGCTGATATCTAAACTTTATACTATAATATATCCAGCCGGGTGTCTAAAAAAAAACGGAACTGACAAAATCATTTCCGTTTTTGTAGTATAAACTACTTAATAGTTTGAAAACAAATCTCAACACTTTAACTTAGCATATACAATGAACGCCAGGGAAATTTTAAAAATTCATGTAGCCAAACTGGCCTCGCTAACCGATGAGCAGTTTGATTATTTCTTTTCGTTTTTTAAAAACCAACATTTTAAAAAGGGACAGATCATCATCAGCGAAGGCGATGTGGTGGACTGCGAATATTTTGTGATTGCCGGCTGCCTGAAATCCTTTTTTATCAACGATGACCTGAAAATGTTCATCCTTCAGTTTGCCCTGCCCACCTGGTGGGCCTCCGATTACAATGCACTCTACAATAACACCAGGGCAACGATCAGCATTGACTGCATTACTGATACAGAAGTACTTTGCCTTAGCAATGACGACAGGGAAAAAATATGTACCGAACTTCATAGTGCCGAACATTTTTTCCGGTGGCGAACCAATAAGGGCTATATAGCAGCGAATAAAAGATTGCTATCCCTTATGAATAATAATGTAAAACACCGTTACGAAGAATTGCTGCAACTATACCCGGAACTGTATAATACAGTGCCTAAAAGCATGATCGCTGCCTACCTGGGTGTTTCCAGAGAAACGCTTAGCCGCTTAGGCCGGGCATGAAATGTGATCCAGGTCACATTCATTACGCGCTCGTCAGAATGTGATGCAGGTCACACCCCTTCGCCGATTTTCTTTCCCAGCTTTGTGTTGTAATTAAAAACATAAAGAAAATGGAAAATCAAAAATTTAAGATCGTAAACACCCAAAGCAAGATTGATTGGGTAGGCAGAAAGATAACCGGCGCGCACAATGGCAGCATTGCCGTAAAAGAAGGCGAATTGTTGCTGAACGGCGATAAACTTACCGGCGGCAAAATCATTGTCGACACAACCTCTGTTAAAATACTGGACATAACGGACCCCGCCACCAATGCCCAGTTTGCCGGCCACCTGGCTTCTGATGATTTTTTCTCTACCGAAAAATATCCCGAAGCAAGTTTGGAAATTATTGCAGCTTCGGGCAATCATGTCGAAGGCAAACTGACCATCAAAGGCATTACACATATTATTGGATTTGATATAGTGCTGAAGATTAGTGGCGATCTGTTAACTGCAACCGGCAAACTGGTCATTGACCGCACTAAATATGAAATGAAATTCCGGTCCGGCAATTTCTTCAAAGATTTGGGAGACACCCTGATCTACAATGATTTTGAACTTGATATTCTTGTAACCGCTAAAGCTGCCTGATAAACTGTTTTATCATAAAAATTAAAGACATGCCATACATAAAAATAGAAATAACCCGTGAAGGCGTTACAAGGGCACAAAAGCAGGACCTGATTAAAGGCGTAACCGACCTGATGAGTGATGTATTGAATAAAGACCCTCAATTAACCTTTGTGGTGATACAGGAATATGAGCTGGACGACTGGGGCCACGCCGGAGAACAGGTATCCGTGCTTAGAGAAAAAGGCATAACTGCTGAAAGAAAAAAATAAAATGAAACTATCATGAGCGGTCCCCAAAAACAAATTGAACGCAGTGCATGACAGTGTCATCATCATTAAAAAAATTATTCTGATGAAAAAGCAAACAATAATAGTTACCGGTGCTTCATCCGGAATTGGTAAAGCGGTAGCCCGCCACTTTTTAGCAAACGGCGATAATGTGGTAATCAATTCTTCCACTCCTGAAAAACTGGTGAAAGTCTACCAGGAATTGGGTGCGGGCGAAAACCTGGCTATGGTGGCAGGCAATGTATACGATAAAAAGACCGGTGAGCAGCTTTTGGCTTCTGCAATAAAAAAATTTGGCTCAGCAGACGTCCTGGTAAACAATGCCGGCATATTTGAAACCAGGCCTTTCCTTGAAGTGGATGAAGCTTACCTCGATCGCTTTTTAAACACCAACCTGAAAGGCACTTACTTTACTACCCAGGCCATCATTCCTCAAATGCTGAAGCAGCATGATGGTGTGGTAATCAATATTGGCACACCATTGGTGAACCACGGTCTTAGCGGAGTGCCCATTACTGCACAAATGGCATCGAAGGGCGCCATACATGCGCTTACCATACAACTGGCGGCTGAGTTTGGCAAATACAATATCAGGGTAAATACGATTGCGCCCGGCACCATCCGCACCCCAATGCATGGCAGCAATGCCGATCAAACCGCAGGTTTGCATTTGCTGAACCGGGTGGGCGAAGCAGAAGATATTGCAGAGATGGTTTATACAGTTGCCAGGAGCAACTTTATTAATGGTGCCATTATTAATGTGGATGGTGGTTTGGGAGCCGGGCGCAACCTCAATTAAGGTGAAAATGTTTTTTCATGCAAACACTTATATTAATCGCTTTCTTGTTCTGCACTATGCCGGAATTAAAAGCACAAAACGTAAAAAAAATGGAACCGACGCAGGATGCATTGGCAATTACCCGGGCACTGGAAGATGATTATTTCAAAGGAATTTACGAAGGAGATATTCATACCCTGGGCAATATCTTTAATCCCGGCACTTTGTTGTTCGGGGATGTAAAAGGGCAGCCTTATGCCAAAACACTCGATCAGTATCTTGATGGTGTGGCTCACCGTCAAAGTCCCAAAGATTCCGGGAAACCATTTAAAGGAACAATTATATCGGTTGATGTAACCGGCTCTATAGCAGTAGCCAAAGTACATGTTAAAATGTACGAGTTTAATTATGATGAGTTCCTGTCTTTTCATAAGATCAATAACCGGTGGATGATCGTAAACAAAATGATCACCGACGTGTCCGAATAAATTTTATCAATATGTGGTATCAAACAAAAGCAGCTGAAATACTGGGCATTGAATATCCCATCCTGCAGGGGCCGTTCGGCGGTAATTTATCATCCGTTGAACTGGTATCGACCGTGTCCAATACCGGGGGACTCGGAGGTTATGGCGCCTACACCTTAAGCCCGCAGGAAATTGCTGAAACAGACAAGCAGATTAAATCCGCGACCAATAAGCCATATAATATTAATCTCTGGGTCTCCGATACAGATGCTTTTGATGGCTCCGTTTCTGACGAACAGTTCAAAAAAGCGCAGTCTTTATTCAAGCCTTATTTTGATGAGCTGGGGATCGGGTTGCCAGAAAAACCCGCGCCATTCAAATCCCGGTTTGAAAACCAGGTGGAGGTAATCCTGCATCAAAAACCGCCTGTTTTCAGCTTTATGTTCGGTACCCCATCAGCCGATATTCTTGAACGATGCCACCGTGCAGGCATCGTTACCATCGGCGCTGCTACTACGCTGGATGAGGCTATCTTTTTGGAAGCTGCCGGTGTTGATATGATCATCGCCTCGGGTTTTGAAGCCGGAGGGCATCGCCCTTCGTTTCTTGCATCAGCAGAATCATCCGCCACGGGAACATTTGTATTGCTTCAATTGATCAGGGAAAAAGTAAAAATCCCGGTTATTGCTGCGGGTGGTATCGCCAATGGAAAAGGTGTTGCCGCCGCCCTGGCGCTTGGTGCCGATGCTGCGCAGATCGGCACTGCTTTCCTGGCAACCGATGAATCCAATGCCACAGCCATCCACAAACAAATGCTGTTTTCAGACGCAGCCAGGTATACCACTTTATCACGTGCTTTTACCGGAAGACTGGGCAGGGGGATAACCAGCCGCATTGCAAAAGATTTGATAAACAAAGAGAACGGGTTTCTGCCATTCCCGCTTCAAACGCAGTTTATGTCGCATATAAGAAAAGCCGCCATTGAGCAGGAAAAATGGGAAATGATATTATTCTGGAGTGGCCAGATAGCACCTGTGCTAAAGCATAGAAAAGCCGGAGAACTAATGAAATCAATACTGGAAGAAACAACCGCTTGCTTTAACCATTTAAAAAACTAAGACAACAATGAATGCTGCTGCTGAAACGTACGGTAAATGCAAGGCATCAGCATTGCTGAATAAAACGCTATAAAAAAATGAGATCATGAACACTTCAAAAGTTTGGTACGTAACTGGTGCCTCCCGGGGGCTTGGACTGACCCTTGTAAAAAAACTGCTTGCAAATGGCTACCGCGTTGCTGCAACCTCCCGAAATGCTTATACGCTGAGCCAGGCAGCCGGCCTCACAGACAAGAACCGCTTTCTTCCGCTGGCTGTCGATTTGAATAACCCCGATAGCATTCACGAATCTATACAGCAAACGCTGGCAGCATTCGGACGTATCGATGTAGTGGTTAACAACGCGGGTTACGGAATGGCGGGAGCTGTAGAAGAAATAGGAGACCCGGATATCCGGAATATCTTCAATATAAATGTATTCGCAACCATAGATGTGGTAAAGGCTGTTCTACCGGTAATGCGCAGCCAAAAATCGGGTTACATTATTAATATTGGTTCGGTGGCCGGTTTTGCAGGCGCTCCCGGCTGGTCTGTTTATTCGGCTACCAAGGCTGCGGTGGCCGCTTTTTCCGAAGTGATCGCACTTGATGTAAAAGAATTTGGAATTAAGGTTACTGTTGCCGAGCCATCAGGTTTCCGGACCGGTTTTTTAAGTCAACACTCCCTTGCACTAACCACCACAGCCATTGAGGGTTATGAAGCAGTAAAAAACACCCAGGACCGTTACCTGTCTTCTGACGGAAAGCAGGCAGGCGACCCGGACCGTGCAGCGGAAATATTTATAGAACTGGCTGAAAACCCCGAACCGCCAATGCACCTGTTTCTGGGCAATGATGCCTATATCCGCGCTGCAAAAAAGCTGGCTGATATGTCGGAAGAACTGGAGCATTGGAAACCCGTAACTACCGCGGCAGATTTTAAATAAGGATACGCGAACATTGAGAAACAGCATCATGATACGCCCGGCGCGGATGGTTTCATCGTCTTTATCCATGTCTGGCAGGAACCTTTTTGCACAACGCAATGTTCTGCACCTTCAGCCGGCCCTGTTTCATCCTCAAAAGGAAAGGATTTAGATAAACAAAGCTCTGGGGGGCGAATAAAGCCAGTCTGAAAATACGACAAGAATACAACAGCTTTGCCTGCTCATTTCTAAAAACTGCACTACTTTTACTATCGCAAATATTTCCTTACAATTTAAATCAAATTAATTATGGGAAAGCAACTCGTTCAATTTAACATTCCTGGTATGACTGCCCGGCAGTTTGACCAGTGCTGGGATGAACTGCACAAAGCAGGAATTGATATCCCCCAGGGCCTTATTCACCATACCGCCTGCCAGCAGGGCAATAACTGGGTGGTGGTGGATGTTTGGGAATCACTGGAAGAATTCAACAAGTTTGGCGAAACACTGATGCCAATTTTGAAAAAAGCCGGCGTTGCCGAGGTTCCACCCGTGATTACACCTGTTTATTTTGAACTGTCGGGTGCAGTGCACGCCTAGTGCATTGAACTAAATCCTGACATTGCAACAACTTGCCATTACCTGTCAACCCCTGAAGAGGCCGGAACTCATCAGGGGTTTTCTGCAACATCTCCGTATTGTCGTTCGGGAAGATAATAAAAATAAAAAAGTTATCTTATTTGTCTGATTACATGCTGAATTATCCAGATGCCAGTTGTCAACTGCATCAGCTTTCCAGCCATGCCCCGGCAATCTCATGTAATGTTGTGTCAATACCAGCGCCTGCATAACTAAAATTGAAAATATTCATACATTTTACTGCTTCTCATCAATTAGTTATAATAACCCGCAAACGTTGTCACAGACATGGCTTCAACCATTATATTATCTGCAGCGGTGGTTGCCCTGCCAAGACTTTTGGATGCTGTGGTTGTATAGGTATCAAACCTGTTTCCTTTAATGGCCGCTGCGGAGATTGCACCATCAAGAATAATTTTCCTGCTGCTGTTACTGGTGTTAACAATAACGATAACAATATTTTTAGTGCCGGCGTCCTTATAGGCAGATACCATTAAAGAGCCTGCGGCAGTTATCTCATCCATCCCATTCATTGCGGCAATTACTCTTTTCATACCAGGCCTGATAAATCTTGAAAAATTGCCCATGCACCATAGCTGTTTTGAATCGGACACGACACCACTTGTTTTGCTATTGTCGGGATTGACAGATCCGTTGGGATCGCTGATGCAAACCAGGGCATCGCTGTAATCATATGGTCCCATGGCAAGCCACCATTGCCATGAACTCACCTGGGCAAATACCAGATCATGGTGAATTATTTTGGCAACATACAATCCATAATCAATTGATGTATTCCGGGGATAGCCATTGTATTTACCACAGATATCGCCCAATATGCCAAATTCGGTTTGCCAGATATTCAATGCCGGGTTCACCTGATTTTTTTTATCCCACAGGGCCTTGCGTAGGCTGATTAAATTATTATCGGGGCAGGTGGTAAAATAACCATGACCAGACACCACCTGTTCTACCTGCGGTGTAGTACCAATATAATTACCCGAACCCGCATTAAACCAATCGTTCAGCTGGTCTCCCCGGTAATTATCGTACGGATCCGTTAAGAAATTCAACTGCGCTGCTTCACCCACGACTATTTTTGATGCAATACCACCGGCGGCCATTTGTGGACCAAGCATTTTCACAAGGGTTGAAATCTCTGTATTCGTGGCGGCACTTCCCTCCTGGCTGGGCGATCCACTACCCCAGTTCCATTGCGGTTCATTGAACGGGCTTATATAATCAAATTTAAAATGACCCGCAACCGCAGTAAGAAAACGGGCATAGTCTGCCATTTTACCTGTTGCTATATTAAATGAATTGCCCCCGCTGCCATGGGCTTTTCCATCTTTGGTAATACTAACGGGGGCGGACACTGCAAATCCCAGCGTATATTTTACATTCCTGGATTTGGCAGCCGACAGGAACCATTGCTGACCAGCCTGTTTGTTCCAGTCATACGATCCATCCGGCTGCAGAAAACATTCTTCTCTTCTCCACTCATCGGGAATGCCGCTGGCGGTTCCCTGTTCATAACTGCCTGCCCCTATATTAAACCGCCACAGGCTTAACCCAATACCTCTTGGAGAACCATCCGGGAGCGTATCAGTGCTAAACAGGTAATCTGCCACCTGGTTTTTCTTATTTATATCAGCCCATTTGCCAATAAATTTTGCCGACCAGCAATCGGAGGCCCCGAAACTATGAATGGTTTGCTTTTCCACCGTAAGGTCTATCGTTAGTTTCAGCGGCGCGTTGGCCAGGCAGGTGTCTGTCCCGTTATAATAGCATGGGTTGGGTGAGGGTGCTGATTTCTTGTTGCAGCCAAGGGATAAAAAAAACAACAGCAGCATTTCCGGGAATCCCGTTTTCTTTAACATATGGCTTTAATGGATATTGACATGGCTGTAAACGTTATGAAATATTTTTTTGAATAAATGACGGTCAATTAACGCTTACAGGCAATACGATAATTGACATACATTAAGATTGAACAATTACGCGGAAGATACAACACCAGACTTAGAACACTGCGTATTTTCCCCGATGGCAATTTTCACTCCCTTTTTTCAACGCTTCAATTGATAAGCCGCCGGGCTACAGGGGTTAAAATTATATGGCAGACGGGCTAAAAAAGATTTTGCAAATACTAATAATTTTAGTAAATTGCTGCTAATAAAATAAGGAAATCATGGAACTGAAAGGAAATACACTACCCGGTTACCGCGTGTATGAATACATGCTCATCATCAATCCGAATGAGACCTTGCAGGAAAGAATCAGGGGTATTCGCAGTGATTTCGAAGCCGCATTTAAAACCGGGCGTAAAATGGGTGGCCGCCCGAATATCGGTCTTGTGCAATGGATGCAATACGAGATGATGGAAAAACGGGTGGTAGATAAATTAAAGCTGGTGGGTATGGGCTTCCCCCCTTTTAAAATTGAGTTGCGTGGTTTCGGAACTTATCCTTCTCACAGCATTTTCATCAGGATGGTCTCTGTCGAGCCCGTGAAGAAATTGATCCGGGAGATTCGCGAACAGACGCAGTCCCTGATGAAGTTAAACAAAGGTACCAGGCCACATTTTTTTGATGAACCGAATATTACCATCGCCAGTAAACTTGTTCCCTGGCAGTTTGAGAAAGCCTGGCTGGAATACAGCCGCAAACATTTTACCGGCCGTTTTATTGCGGATGGTATGTTGCTGTTGAAAAGGCTGGATAAATCAGCGCCATGGCAGATTGTACAGCGTTTTGAATTCGCCAACCTGCCGGTGCACCATGTTCCCGCGGAGCAGGGCGAGTTGTTTTAATATAAATGTTTTCAGTTTGTTTTAGTTGTTTTGAGGCCGCCTGGTAAGCGGCCTTTTTATTTACCGCTTGTCAAACAGTGGCGCCGTTACTCACACTGATAAAATTTCCCGGCAAAAAACTGTAACGTCTTTCTAATGCCTGCGTCTGATATATTGTAACAGATGATGAAGAACAAAAATAAACAACACACTATAAACCTTTAAAAATATTTTTTATGAAACGCAAATACATCACCCTGCAGATTTTAATCGCAGCTAAAATGAACGGAAAAAATAATGCAGTAAAAGCAGTCGTTGAAGCCAATGCTATAACAACTCACTATATATTTTAAACCTTATCGTTCTGACCTTATCCTTTATTTCACCTTATCCGATTAAAACAAACAAGTTTTTCAAGCTGGCCCGTAAGCCGGCTTTTTTTATTTACTGGATGCTTTCAGCAAACTGTCCAGCAAAAAACTTACTTTTTTTACCATCGCAGGACCCGGCATTTTACCATAGGGAGATTTGTGCAAAATCTCCCACCCTTCATCCGCCCGTTGCAGGGCAAAACGGAAATATTCGAAATAAAATACTTTATAAATAGGTTCCCCCCTTCCGCAGTTTCCTTCAATTACCCACACGTTGGCTTTCATACCATCAATTGATTCCGGGTAGTTGTAATAAAAAAGGTTAGGGTCGAGCCCTATGAGATTGACAATATCAAAACGTATGGCTTTGGCATAAGGGATGGATGCAATACCGCTGCCATATACATTGCGGTCGTCCTCTACGGTGAACCGATCTTCAAATCCATCACTGAAAGCAATCTGAAAAAAGGTTTGTACCGGGTGATCGATTTCTTCCAGCACATAGGCGATGGCCGGCTTTCCATCAATGAATACCGGGAATTCAACGGCGGGCTGAAATTTCATTTTTAGCAAATTTTAGTTAAATATACTAAATATTTTAGCATTTTAAAAAATCTATTATCTCTTATCAGCCGTTCTAAAAGTTTACCTGTAAAAATCTGTCTGCCTGCGGGATAATTCTGATGGTTTGGCGTATATTATTATCCAACAGCGGCACTATAGGCAGAACAGTTCAGGAAAAAGTCATTATTGTTTTATGGCCAGCATTCATCCGTTCATAAATACCCAAAAAAAGAAAAAATATACAGTGGTATTTTTTTTCCCTGTACTCCTTTTTATGGGTTGCAGCAATCATGACCGCACCTGGGGTGTTTATAAAGCTGATGCCGCAAGCAGCAGTTATTCTGTTTTGCATGAAATCAACAAAGAGAATGTTCATCGGTTAAAGTTGGCGTGGGTATTCAATCCGGATGATGCTGCAGAGGGTTCACGGTTTGCAGCCAGCCAATGTAACCCTATCATCGTTGATGGTATTATGTATGCGGCTTCGGCGCGCCACCGGATCTATGCAATTGATGCAGGTAATGGAAAACAACTATGGTCGTTCGACCCGTTCAATGGAGGAAGAGGTGGAGGTTCTTTCCGCGGTGTTACCTACTGGGAAGATGGGGATGATAAAAGAATTTTATTTACCGGAGGTGATAATCTTTTTGCATTGAACGCTTCAACAGGAAGACCCATTCCTGCATTTGGCAATAACGGCAAAATAAGTATGAATGTGGGAATAAGAGATGATCCTGAAAAGATATCTGTAAAACCCACATCGCCCGGTATTGTTTATAAAGATTTATTGATAATGGGAAATGAAGTGTCGGAATTATATGGTGCGCAACCCGGTTATGTGCGGGCTTACAATATCAGAACCGGTAAGTTGAAATGGACCTTTCATACCATTCCAAAACCGGGAGAACCCGGATACGACACCTGGCCAAAAGATGCCTGGAAATATGCCGGCGGCGCCAATGACTGGGCCGGCATGAGTGTAGACGAAAAAAGAGGGATGGTGTTTTTGGCAACCGGATCTCCTTCGTACGATTTTTATGGATCTGATCGTGCCGGCAAAAACCTGTTTGGCAATTGCGTGGTGGCTCTTGATGCAAAAACAGGCAATTATATCTGGCATTTTCAAACCATTCATCATGATTTGTGGGATTATGACCTGCCCGCACCTCCCAATCTTGTTACGGTTGAGAGGGATGGCAAAAAAACAGATGCAGTAGCACAAACATCAAAGGTTGGATTTTTGTATGTGTTAAACCGTGAAACAGGAGCACCTTTATTTCCGGTAGAAGAGAGGCCCGTGCCAGCTTCTGATGTGCCCGGAGAACAAGCCTGGCCTACTCAACCTTTCCCCTTGAAGCCAAGGCCCTATTGCCGCCAGTACATGACAGTAGCCGATCTTTCCGATTATGCTTCAGCAGCAGCACACGATTCGTTGATTAAACGTTTTAACAGCCTGAGATATGAAGGATTATTTACGCCTCCTTCTATTAAAGGGACCCTGAACCTGCCGGGAACCATTGGTGGATCTGAATGGGGCGGGGCAGCTTATGATCCCGCAACAGGTATTCTTTACCTGAAATCGAATGAATCGCCGGAAATCGATTTGCTGCAAAAAATCGATCCTGCCGGTGCCCCCGCAAACCTGTCGGCCCACAATGATGGGAAAACACTTTATGCTACCTATTGCGCAAGCTGCCATAAAGCAGACAGACGCGGTGATGAACCTATGTATCCATCATTGGTGGATCTTAAGAAGAGAATGCCCGAAGCCGAAGCAGTGGAGAAAATAAAAACAGGTGGCGGAAAAATGCCTCCCTTTGCCAATATTATAAAAGGACATGAAGAAGGCATTATCGATTACCTGTTCGACAAAACCGACGAACGCTTATTGCAAGAGGAATCGGATTTGTCAGAGATAAGGAATAACCGGTTATCAAACATAGAAGTCAAAAAAGAAAAAGTAAGCACCGATACCGTTACCACTTATCTGAATGTAATGGCATATGCCCCGTTAAAAGATGCTGAAGGCCACCCTGCTGTTAAACCGCCGTGGGGTACACTCAACGCCATCAATCTTAATACCGGCGAATATGAATGGACCATCCCCGTTGGAAACAATCCTGAGCTGCAGAAAAAGGGAGAGCCCATAACCGGCTCTAACGGTTCACCGGGACCTATCGTAACCGCCGGCGGGCTCGTGTTTCTGGGAGGCGCGCGCGATCGCAAATTCCAGGCATTTGATAAGGCCAACGGTAAATTGCTGTGGGAAATAATATTACCGGGTTTTGCATCCTCCACTCCCTGCACATACAGGAGTAACGGAAAGCAATATGTTGCAGTATCGGTTGCCGGAAGTAAAGAATCACCGGCAGGATCCATAATGGCGTTTGCATTGCCTGGTTAAATATTCAACCAATTGGAATGAAGTTTGGTTGATAAAAAAAATTTGTAGTAAGATCAGTCTAAAAATAATTTACCGGGTTTCATTATAGTGCGAAAGTTGCCGGTGAAAACACCGGCAACGGCGGAAAAAAACCGGTAACATTGGATCGCCGCGGTTGGTGCCTGCCTGTCCGGTAGGCAGGTTTTCACCAACCGCAAAATTGAGAAATGAGGCTTTTATTTTTCGACAGTTTCTATGAGGTATAAACAACCAAATTTTATCGGATTGCCTAGCACCGTTTTATTTTATTAAACTTCAGCATAAAAAACACACACATGAAAAGAAGAGATGTACTGAAAGGGTTTTCCCTGTTACCAATAGCGGCAGGTGGTATGGCAACTGCTATTCCTTTATTATCAGCTGCTGCTCCGCAATCTGAGAAGCGGGATTTTTTTAAGGAGCTGGGCGTTACTCCCATCATCAATGCAGGTGTAACCATGACGTTTTTATCCGGTTCGCTGATGCTGCCCGAAGTGCTTGAGGCCATCAACTCAACGTCGCATGATTTCGCAAACATGTACGAATTGCAGGACAAGGCAGGTGCGAAGATTGCAGAAATGCTGAAGTGTGAAGCGGCTATGGTAACATCGGGGGCGGCCTGTGCTTTGCTCCTGGGTACCGCGGCTTCAATTACCGGCACCGATAAAGATAAGATCAGCCAGCTTCCCAATCTTCCCGGACCGCAGCGTGAAGTTATTATTCAAAAAACGCACCGGTATCTTTTTGATCAGGCGGTTCGCACAACAGGCGTGAAACTGGTAGAAGTAGAAGGTCCGGCGGGGATGGAACAGGCCATCAATGCCAATACAGTAATGGCATTATTTTTCAATGCCGCAGAACAACCGCATAGCATAACGCATGAAGAATTTGTAGCAATTTCCAAAAAGCATAATATACCATCGTTCATTGATGCTGCTGCAGATGTACCGCCTGTTGAAAATCTTTTCAGGTTCCAGAAAATGGGTTTCGACCTGGTAACTTTTTCCGGCGGCAAAATGATACGCGGCCCGCAAAGCGCAGGGCTTTTATTTGGGCGAAAGGATCTGATCGAAGCGGCCAAACTTAATCATAGTCCGTACGAGAGCCCTATCGGCAGGCCTATGAAAGTAAATAAAGAAGAGATCTTTGGCATGTACGCAGCGCTGAAGGCTTACCTGGAAAGAGATCATAAAAAAGAATGGAATGAATGGCTGGATCGTGCGAAACGGATTGCTGCCCAGTTGGAACAAGTGCCAACTGTAAAAACTGAGACCGTAGTAGACCCGGGCCCTGCAAACGCATTTCCCAGCCTGATGGTTAACTGGGATCAGAACCGGGTGAAGATTACAACCAGGGAAGTACTCAAGGCCCTGAAAGAAGGCACACCCAGTATTGTGGCCAATGCACGAAAAGGCAATACACTCAGTATTGGCGTTGTTTTATTGCGGCCCGAACAAGTGGATATTGTAGCACAACGTGTAAAAGAAATATTGTTGAAGGCGGTGTAGTATATTGGGAAAATAGTAAAACTGTTTCGCCGCCGGGCCACAGAATGACAAGGAAACATTGAAGCGTACGTAGTGATATCCGGTATCGCCCGGAACCCTGCTAACGTTCAGGCGGTACGGAACAGCTCTTCAAGCCCGGCGTGTAACTATCTGATTATATTTTCCTCAAGGGAATACTGACCGACAGCATACACCCTTTTGCCGGTGCAGAGATGAAGCGGGAAGTTCCATTGTGCAACTCCACCCTCTTGTGGATATTGCTGATGCCAATCCCGTTTCTTTTTTGATGGGGATCGAAACCGATACCATTGTCTTCAATGGTCATCACCGCCGTTCCTGTATCGTTTTTTATTTGTATCGTTATCCTGTCTGCACAGGCATGCTTTTGAATATTGTTCAATTGCTCCTGGGCCACCCGGAAAAATGTTTCTTTAATTGTGAGCGGTATCATTTCATCATTCCATGCTGCTGCTTCCAGTTGAATAGTCTGGGCATAATTATAATTTGCGATTAGCTTGCTGAGTTTATCCTTCAGGCAGCATTCCAGGAAACGTGGCATCACCATTTCGTGCGTCAGGTTGCGGATTTCCTCCATGGCCTGTTGTATATGTTCAAGACTTTTTTCTACAACCGGTTTGCCGGCTTTATAGTCCATAAGGCAATAAGATAACTGCAGTTTTACAGCACCCAGTATCTGGTTAATATTGTCATGCAATTCCAATCCCAGTTCATTTCGTTCTGCTTCCCGGGTTTGCAGGGTTACGCGGGTTATTTCCTTTTGCTGTTCAATTTCCTTTTGCAGCCGTTCCTCTTCCAGCCGGCGCCTTTCGGTGATGTCGGTTCCAATGGCAAAGTATTTGGTAACACGGCCATTCACATCTTTAATGGGCTGCCCGGTAATCTGGTGCAGTCTTTTACTGCCGTCTTTTGCATAAATAAGTATCCCATCAAAATAATAGGATAAATCATTTTCTATCTGTTCGCTCATGTATTTCAAAACGGCCCTGTCTGTTTCCGGTCCTGTTAATACCGTAAGGGGGTTTTTACCAACAATATCCGCTGCCGTATAACCAATAAGCCGGGTAAAGCCTTCATTCACCCACAAAGTATCGCCGGAAACTTTGTCAAAGATGATTACACTGTTGTTTGTTTCTTTGGCTACCATCGACAGCACTTCCATTTCCTGTATTACTTTTTTTTCCTCGGTAATATCGGTTACCAATGAAAAATACCTGGATACTTTTCCACTTGCATCCCTGATCGGCTGGCCTGTTACTATTACCCATAATTTTTTCCGCGCTTTGGTATAGATTACGAGTTCCTCTTTAAAAGAAAGGCCATTTTCGCGCTGATAAGTCATTCTATTGAAGACATTCAGGTCGGTGTCCGGCCCCACAAACATCGGCCTTGATTTTGTGCCGATAATTTCTTCAGGGCTAAAGCCGGTAAGCCGGGTAAGACCTTCGTTTGCCCACAACACTTCGCCATCAGGCAGTAAAATGCATACCGCATTAACAGTTTCCTTTGCCACCATCGACAACACTTCCATTTCTCCGGAGATCCTTTTTTGTTCCGTAATGTCCTCAAAAGAAATTACGACCGCATCGTTTTCAGTATCGCGGGAATTACTGAAACCCGCCGAATTTAGCCGCAGCCATTGTATACCATCCCTTTTCTGCAGCCCGATGACTTTGTTTTTTACATAACTTATTTTGCCATTCTTATGGAAAAAGAGCTGTTCATGAGATATTTCCTTTTCATTTTCATCAATGATGGCCTGGTCGGCAGCAGGAAAACCTTTTTGTTTCAATTCATTGGTTGTTACACCAAGTATCAGCTCCGCGCTTTTGTTTACCGTTAGTATTTTATTATCCAGTGTTTGTAAAATAACGCCTGCACTCAGCGAATTAACCAGGGTTCTGTATTTTTTCTCCTTGGCCCTGATACGTTCTTCAGACTCTTTTCTTTCGGTAATATCCCGGTAGGTAATACATATCTGTTTAATATCGCCCTTCTTATTTTTAACCGGTACAAAGTATATCAGCAGCCAGGTATTTCCGGGATAGAGCACTTCGTATTCAACCGGTTTATCTTTCAATGTTAAATCGAGGTACTGCAACACCGGTTTTTTTCTGCATTCCGGCAGCAGGTCCGCCAGGTTTTCGCCCGCCCGCAGTATGGTGCCAATCTTTTTTTCAAGGTTATAGGCCCGCTGGTTATAGGTAAGAATGGTAAAATCGCTGTCAATCAGCAAAACACCTTCTTTAATGTTGTTGATAATTCCGTTTATATTATCCTGGTGCTGCAGCGATTGCTGCCGGTTCTGTTCTTCTTCCGTGATATCTTTATTGGTAGCGATCAACCCTACGGTGCTTTCATTTTTATCAGTAAGCAGGGTAACGGCAGACAGCATATATACCTTTTTGCCATCCCTGCGTGTATACACAATCTTCCCTTCCCAGTTTCCTTTTTTGCCGATAACCTGCATCGCATTCTCTTTTGTGTCATCCATATATTCGTACAGGATAACATCGGTCAAAAGGCGGCCGGTAATTTCATGCCATGCAATGCCATAAATTTTTTCAGCACTTTTATTAAAGTATATGACACGCTGCTCCAGGTCTGTGTATATAACGGCATCACTGATATTATTCAGCACAGCTGTATTACGCAGAAGAACCAGTTCATTAATTTTTTTTTCGGTGATATCACGGAGGCTGCCGCAAATACCCATAAACTTCCCGTTGCCGGCAGTGAAGGGATACAATGAAACACTCAGCCATTTTGTAATGGACTGATTGTACTTCCATTCAAAATGCGCCTCCTCTCCTGTCAGCACTTTATTGAGGTGATCGTAAAATAAGGGCTGCTGTTCTTTTGTAAGCAATTCATTAAAATCGAAATTGCTGTCTATCGGCTTGCCGGAAACGTACTGATACAATTCATTGCAGGTTTTATTGTACCATACAATCTTAAACTTATCATCAAACAGAAAAAGGGCTTCTTCCAGTGTGTCCAATATAGCCGGGAACAGATTGATTCCTGCTATAAAATCCCGGTTAGTAAAGTTAATGTCGCCTGTTTCAGGGGTCTTGTCAGCTCTCATGTACAATTGATTAAGGGAATAGGACAGGCGGTAATTGAAATTGCTGAAAAAATAAATGTCAAACAAACATTTTATCCTTTTTTTTTCAACTAATTGTAAACTCTTATTTATTCTTCCCCATGCATCATTATTCCTGCAAACAAACATAACACAGACATAACAAGTGAAATAACTATTGCCCGCTTCATTCAGGAAATATTATTGACAATAATTTCAATTAAATTCATAGCAATTATATCCTTTTACCAAAACTGCGTTTATTCCCCGCCGGTTGAGCTGGCAGATAAACCCGGAACGATATCTTAACCCGTCTTTGTTTGCATTGCCCTATTGCAGGGCTGGCATTAGTTTTTTAAGCAGCGTATCAAACCGAACCCAGTAAAAATTGCAGTCCTTTTCACTGGTGCCTTTCGTAAAGAACAGGTACTTACCGTCGGGAGACACATATTGGCCAAAACGGTGTGCAAGACCGGTATTGATAGCAGGCCCAAGACTAACAGGTTTTGTCCATGATTTGTCCCTGTTCCGAAAACTGATCCAGAGTTCAGATTCAAAAGTCGCGGTTTCTTTTGCGCTGATGATGATATAGGATTCATCGGGCGCGATGTAAAAATCGCCGTCGAAACCCGTGGTATTAAGGGGGCTGCCCAGGCTGGTAATAATCGTATCAGCAGCATTCATGCGGAGGCTGCAAATATCGTAGGTGCTATAATTTTTTTTATCGCCGGCATTTCCATTGCTGCCCACATAAAAGATACCGCTGCGGGTGGGCATAAAATTATAGAGCCCATAATTTTTCAGGAGCCATTGCACGGGGGCGCTCCATTGACCATGGCTTCTTTCTGATTTCCAGACAGCACTGCCTTTGCCGCCAAAATATAAAATTTTTTCATCGGCAGAGAGCGTAGGGGCTCCCAGGTCATCGCCAATGATTTGCGGGCGGTTCCATTTTTTTCCATCAAAGCGGATTTGTTTAACGCCCGTTCCATTGAAATCGAACCAATGGCGCGCAAACCCATAATAAAACTCCCTTCCATCTTTTGAAAATGCCACCCTGCCAAGCACTATGCCGGAATCTGCCAGCAGTCCGGCGCCAAAAACTTCAGGTATATCGCCCGGGGGCTTTTGACCAAGATAAGCATCGCGGCTATTCCAAAAACTATTGATGGTATTCGACTGGGCTTGCAGCCCGGTGGCGAAACAGGTTGTTAGCATCATCAGAATGCAGGGTACCGTGAATGCTTGCAGAACTTGCCTTTTCATTTTTAGGTGATTTTTATTTAATAGATTATTTTGAAGCCGCAAACTGGTGATTTGGCTACCAAATCCGGGTGCACAGCCTGTTCAAGTTTGTTCAAACCTGTTCTGGAAAAAATATCGATGAAAAAATGGCCGATGATTCCTTATATATCCCAAAATGTCTTGCCATTATAGAAGAAAAACTGGGTTGGGGTAAAGCCAGTGATTGGCAGCACCGCGATTTTGAAGCGCTGAGTGAAAAGATATTTGAGCAAACCAAGGTGTTGCTTAGCCCCAGTACCCTTAAACGCATTTGGGGCAAAACCCGTTATGACAGCAAACCTTCCATGGCTACCCTTAATTCGCTGGCACAGTTTGCCGGTTATGAAAACTGGCGGAGTTTTACTGCTGCAGGTCAACAAACAGGTTCAACCACCCGGCGCAATGTCAACACAACATATTGGCTGATCGGTGCCGGCATTCTTGCCACCGCTATCATTACCAGCTTTAGTTTGTATAAAAAGAATCCCACGCGTTTGCATTTTGAAAAACTGGTTTTTAGCGTCAAACCGGTAACGACAGGTGTGCCCAATACCGTTTTATTTTACTACGATGCCAGTCATTCAAATGCCGACAGCGTTTTTATTCAGCAAAGCTGGGACAGGCGGCGGCGATACAAAGTTGATAAAGCATTAAAGGAATACAGCAGCACCTACTACTTCCCCGGATATTACCGTGCAAAACTGATACTGAATGATTCAATTGTAAAGGAACAGGATGTGTACATTGAATCGCAGGGCTGGATGGGCATGATTGAGCAATATCCCATTCCCATCTACCTGTCAAAAAACCGTTTCAACCAGCCGGGGCCGATGGCTATTACAGAAAAAGATTTGACCGGACAGCAAATCGACCTGAAAAAAGAACTGCCGTTGGTAAGCATTACAAAAGTGGACAAGGGTATTGATGTAGCCAGCGGGCAGTTATCTCTTACGGTGCAGTTACGCAACACCTCAACACGTCCTGCAGGAATCTGCCGGCAAAGCGGTATTACGCTGATGGGTACAGAAGGAATTATTGATATACCATTAAGTGAGCCAGGTTGCGTCGGTGAAATCGGGCTGATGATTGGGATGAAAATTATCAGTGGCAAGACTGCCGATCTCTCCGCGTTTGGCGTTGATTTTTCAAGGGATGTGGTGGTAACCTGCAATACCGGCAAGGGAATGATCACCATCAGCCTGAACAATACAATTGCCTATCATAGTAAATTTGCCCAGGGCATTGGCCGTATTGTAGGTGCCAGGGTTCGGTTTAAGGGCACTGGTGTAGTGCAAAAATTTGAGTTGAAAAAAGCTGAATGAAATAAACTAACAGGTGGCTTCTCTGCAACCAGGCTATCAACCGCGGACATGGAATAATTATAAAACATCTCCTATGGGTAAATTAGCAGAAAATAAAACTAAGCCAACTTCAGTTAGCGTAGATAGTTTCATTGATAGTATCTCAGATGAGCAAAAACGTAAAGACAGCCGGATCATAATAGGATTGATGGAAAAAGCCATGAAGGAAAAGCCGAAAATGTGGGGCAATTCAATGATAGGTTTTGGAGATGTAAGATATAAGAGTCCCGCTACCGGCAGGGAAGCAGATTGGTTCAAAATTGGTTGTTCTCCGCGTAAAGCCAATCTGTCGTTACACCTGATTAATATACAACAGCATGCTGATGCGTTGAACAAATTAGGCAAACACAAGACCGGGGGCGGATGCCTTTATATCAATAAACTGGAAGATGTTGATATAAAAATTTTGGAAAAAATAATTATTGCTGCAGCGAAATAAATTTCCAGGAAAAAAATTTATATCCATGATTCAACAAATCAAATCTTTCTTTGGAAAGACCACTGCTGAACAAGGTGTCCGTATCCGGGCAGGCATACTGGCTATTGCTGTGTGTTTTTCTTATATAAATAATAACGTCAATGGCCAGTTGCCAACTGGCACATTTCGCGACAGAGATAGCAACAGCTACTCCAGCAAAATGATGCCAGACAACAAAAACTGGATGACGGCAAATCTCAGTATCAATATCCCCGGTTCGTATGCCTATGATAGTTCGGTACAGCAAAGGGCGCAATATGGCCGGTTGTACACCTGGAAATCGGCACAGGAAGGATGTAGATTATTAGGGGATGGCTGGCGCTTACCCACCATTGATGAATGGCGGCAACTGGCCGCTTATTACGGTGGCGTTCCGGAAGATTCAAATGAAAACAGGAAAAAAGCTTACAAAACCCTGCTCTATGGAGGTAGTGCCGGATTTAATGCTGTATTGGGTGGTGGTCGCGACTTAGAAGGTAAATTTGCGCGTGTAGATGCCCATGGATTTTACTGGACAGCAACCCAAAACGATAGCAGTACCGCACCGTTCTGCAATTTTGCAAAAGGAAGCCAGGCGCTTTATTTTCAAACCGACGGGGAAAAGTCCAGGGCTTTTTCTGTGCGTTGTATAAAGGATGGCGGCAACGTAAAACAACAATGAAAACTGGTAATCCTGCATATTATTATTTACACGCCCGATGCGCTGACCATACATAAAAAAGCAGGCCCTGTGGAAACAAGGCCTGGTTAACCAAAACTAACTGCTTATGAGAAAAGATGTATTGTTGTAATGCTGTTGTGTTGTCTTAATGCTGGTGTAAAGATCAGATCCGAAGTTTTAAAATGTTGTTAAAGGGCGTAAAGGAAACGTTAATCAACCTTTTCTATAAGGTGTTTTGAGGTAAAACCTGGATTTATGCAGGTAAATCGCTACCCTGGGCCAATATTTTAGATGATAAACTTTGGCAGATAGGGCCTTCCTTAAAAAAATAACTCCTGCCTTTAGGCCGGAGATATCAATGATGAAGCGGCTTATGGCTTTAGCCAAACCAGTTTCGGCTAAAGCCAACGGTGCAAGCGTGTATTTCCCGCCCCTAAAGACACGGACTATGGTTGAAGACAGATAACATTTGCAAAGCATAAGCATCACACAGTGCATCGTTATCAATATTGCATTTGACTTTTAATTTTACATTAACCTGGTAGTGTCCCTGTGTTACCCTGTCACTGGAACCCATTTATTTTTAAATTCAGCCGAAACATGCTGCAACTTACAGGCTGGCTTATTTATTATAAAACCGCCAGCTGGTGGTAAAGTCCCTGGTCAGGGTTTGATCCGTAAATATGGCCCGCAGCATTTCAATGGGTATGCTGTTTTCGCGCAGTATGGCATCATGGTATTGCCGGTAAGTCATTTTATGTGTATCCACCAGTTCCTTTTTCAATGCCATGAACTGTAATCCGCCAATCATATAGGCCAGTTGGTACAAAGGGCCGTAGCCGCCGGTAAAAGATCGGCGCACCTCTCCCTCGGCATTTGCTCTTTCATGTCCTACCCTATCCACCAAAAAATCGATGCATTGCTGCGGCGTCCATTTACCCAAATGATAATTGAGCGAAAAAATAATCCGGGCGCAGCGGTGCATGCGCCAGAACAACATGCCCATTCTTTCTTCGGGCGTGCGGGGAAATTTCATATCCCACAAAAGCATTTCCCAATACAATGAATTTCCCTCTATATAAAATGGTGTATTAAAATGACGGTATGATTTATATCGCTCGTTCATATACCCCTGCAGGTGGTGGCCGGCAATTAATTCATGATGCACAGTGGCGCGTGAAAAATTTGGATTGTTGCCCCGCATACTCATCATCTTCTCATCGTAGGTCATGGTATTGGTGGGATAAGAAATTATCAGCGACTCCCCACCCAGGAAGAAAGGCGCCACCCGCTGGCGTTCCGGCGACATCATGTACATGCGCCAGGTTTCTTCGGCCTCCGCAGGTATGGTTACCAGGTCGTTCTTTTTTAGAAACTCAACCGACTGGTTGTATAAATCAAACATGGCTTCCGGCTGTTTGCCCGGTGCTACATAGGTGTTCTTTACTTTTTCCAATGCAGCTTTCCAGTTGTCGCCAAATCCCATCTCACGCGAAGCTTTCAGCACCTCAGCATCGCACCAGGCAAATTCTTTATTGGCAATATCTACCAGGTCTTCGGGCATATAGGGAATGAATTGCAGTTTTAATTGACGCACCAGTTCGTCGTGGCCGATAGGATTTCCTATAATACCACTTCCATCGTCTTTTTGCGAGCTGGTTAGTTTTCCCTTTCTTTTTAAAGCATTGGCATACAAACCCAGCAGGCTGTCGGTTGCCGAATAGGTACTGGGCACCCACCAGGTAAACAATGGATCATAACCGTTATAAAAATTATAATAATTCTTTAATAATCCCTGTAACCCTTTTACTGCATCAGCAGCCATAGAAGCCTGTGGCGCCTCCAGGCTGTCTGCCTTTTTAAGGCTTTCGATATTTTTACTAATCGCTTTATTTATATCGTTCAATGTCTTCGCAACCGCCGCCCCATTAACCGCCATACCGCGCCTGCGCGGCTTTTGCAATGCATAAACACTGTCGGAGAAAGGCAGGTACCTGGCTACCTGCTCATATAATTTTTGCTCCTGCAGCAACTGGTATTCATCATCATCCACATCTCTTTTAAAAAGAATATAATCCACCTTGCCATTTACATTCATTTTGTCGAAAGGCAATTGTTTTATTTGAGAACGATAGTCTGCTATCAGTTGCAGCAGGCGTTGTCTGCGCTCGGGAGAATTATAATCGCCCCCCTGCCGGCGCCCCCAGCGTTCATCGGCCGCTTCAGTAGAATAAAACAGGCCGATGCTGTGCTTGTCTGCCTCATATTGCAGCATGATGCCTGCCATTTCGCTGGTTTGCGCATACAATCCGCTGCTGGCGGGCGCCTGTGCAAAACAGGCAGCGTGTAAAACAATAACTAAACTGGCTATACCAAATACATTTTTTTTTCTCATGTGCATCAATTGGCTGGTTAATCAAGATTATGAATGTATGAAATCTGTGGTAATTAATTGTAAGAGAAATATACCAGTATCGTATTGAACGATTTATTTATTCAAACGCCTTTTAAAATATCTTTGGTTATTATTTTACAAAGCAACACCCACTATGACCACAAGAATTTTTATCACCGGCGGCACTTTTGATAAAGAATACAATGAAATCAATGGCCAACTCTATTTTAAAGACACCCATATGCACGAGTTGCTGGAGAAGGGTCGCAATAAAGTACCGGTGCAAATCAGGACCTTAATGATGATTGACAGCCTGGAGATGACGGCGGAGGATCGTGAACTGATTGTACAACAATGCATCAGTTGTCCCGAAGAAAAAATTATCATTACCCATGGCACAGATACCATGACGGAAACCGCAAGGGTGATTGCGAACAGGATACAGAACAAAACCATCGTACTTACCGGCGCAATGATACCTATTAAGTTCGGCAGTTCCGATGGATTATTCAACCTGGGCAGCGCACTGGCCTTTGCACAAAGCCTGCCTGCCGGTGTATATGTTGCCATGAACGGGCGCTGTTTCAACTGGAACAATGTGCGTAAGAATAAACAAACAGGCATCTTTGAGGAGCTGTCATAAACTTTGCCAACACATTATCCTGCAGCCTGCATCTTTTAAATAATAGCAGCTGCATCAACACCTGGTTGAACTGGCCGTTTTTTGTAATGCCCATGCAACCGCATGCCGGCAACAATATCAGGAAATGGATTTATGAAGTAAACTGTTTGAGATTAGACCCGCCGGGGAAGCGGTCTTACAATACAACATCCAGCTCGTAACCGGCGATGGCAAAAAGAAAATTTTGCAACTGGTGAAGACTGGTTATAGGCGATAAACAAGGAGCCGGGTTTCTTAACCGGAGGGTACTATTTTCAAATTCCCAGTCGAAATGACTGTTACCGATTTTAAGTATCCATTGTTCGCGCAGAAAATTTCTAAACCCGCATTTTCTTAATATATCGTCGGTTAATCCAATGGGTTCTACGTCCTGGCAGTCCGCTTCTTTTACTATTTCGTTCAGTTGGTCAACATAGTCTCTTACCTGCGAACCATTTACCCTGATTACCTCGCGCAGCACTTCAATTTTGCTGTCATAAATAAGTGTGCTGCTGAGTATTTGCTGTACGGTAATTACCTGGCCATACTGTGTTCTTACCTTGTTGCCAGCCCGGAGTTCTTTTGTGTGGATCATACTAGTCTATTTTGAAGGTGAAATACACGAAATCAATGCTGGTATTTCAAGGGAATAGACTGAATTATACAATGGAAGTGAGCACAAGATAATTGCTGGTTGGTACAACTGCAATAGCTGGCGCAATTTTTTTATTAACATAACTACACCGGAATAATCTTTATATCCGCCGGGGCCGGAAACGATATGTATACAATTGGATAAAACGGGAACCCAGGCTTTTATGAGCAGATAACCGGCACAACCCGCCTCCCGGAAAATAAAAAGCCGCTCCATAAGAGCGGCTTGTATGAATGCAGGGTACGGAGTAACAACGTTATAATTGACGCAGGATTAGCTACCTCATTTCAATTCAATGTCCATGTTGAATTTGATATAACAAAGTTCAGCAATTAAAAGTAGGCAGGAGAATTTTTTCGTGCAGTGATGGTTTTCTTTAGATAAACGTCCGGAATTAGCCGATAAGTGAGCGAACGCAGTATTGTTTATTTTTTTGATTTTCCGGCAGCAGGGGGATTGCTGGTGTTTTGCGGGGGCACAGTCTTCTTTTTTGCCTGTTTTTCGATCCACCGCTCTTCCAAATGTTTAATAGCAATTGTTCTGTCGGGCTGGTGGGCTGGTTTGGGTGTCATAGAAATAGAATTACGTGTAAGATAAGAAATTTATCCGGAAAAATCACAACGGGCAGTGACTAACGTTAATGCAAAACCTTTTTTTTGATAGCACGTTGATACACAGAGGCCATTTATGCAGGAACAAAACACTTAGTGATCCGGTGGCCGCAATTTCAAACTATCAGGCGCCGCCCGCCTTTGTTAACGCCGCATCAATCCTGTTTTTCTGCCCGAAATGGTGACGCATATGCATTCCGGCAAATTGCAACCATTCCATTGCAGTAAAAAACTGTAGTCCCGGATGAAGACTTTTGCCACGGGATGCTGAAAAATCATATAAATATAACAAACTGCCGGTTTCATTTTTGATCTTTAACAGTCCCCGCGCCAATTCCTCTTTTGAGCCAGGTTGATGAACGCTCTCAGGAAATGGGTTGTTCAATTGTATATCCGGGAAAGCACCCCGGGCAAATATCGCTTTTGCGTCTGCATGCATTTCCTTTCCGCTGTGCTGGTCATCGGACAAAGCCACCTTCATTTGCTCAATAAAATATTTGGTGTCAGCAATAATATGCACATACACCTGGCCCAGCGACCACTGCCCTTCCGCTGGTTGGCGGCAAAGCATTTCAAATGTGTAATTGTCCAGCCGGTTTATCCAGCAATCAATAGCAGCATTGAATTGTTGTAAAACAGTATCGTGATGATTTTTTTCCATTGTCTGCCCGCCAAAATTATAGGAAATTGCTGCAACAGATAAAGCGTCCTCCCGGGGCTGCGGATAACCAATACTTATCATGAACCAAAAAAACAGACATATATTTGTAAACGTACGTTTTTAATACATACCTTTAACCCATGAAGCAACCATCCCGCAAAAATATCCCGGTTATTCCCACCAAGACAGAACTGGATGTATTACAGGTCTTGTGGAAACATGGGCCGTCTACCGTTCGCTTTGTACATGATACACTGAATCAGCAAAAGGAAATTGTACAATATACGTCTACGCTTAAGCTGATGCAGGTAATGAAAGAAAAAGGGCTGCTTGAAAGAGATGAATCAAATATGAAACATGTATACAGTGCCGCCATTGCAGAAGAAAAGATAAAAGGCAATATGCTGGGCCGCTTTGTAGATACCATGTACAACGGTTCGGCAAGCAGCTTAATGATGGCCTTGCTGAAGAATGAAAAAATTTCGCCCGCAGAGCTGGAACAATTGAAAGCATTGCTGGCGGCCCTGAAAAAAGAAAAATAATAAATATGCAAACCTCACTGTTGAACCTGATGGCAGACAGGCTGGGCAACGCATTTTGCGGAATGCTGATCCATTCATTGTGGCAGGGGTTGTTGCTTGGGTTATTTGCCGGCGTTGCCCGCGCAATAACAAAAAAATGGAAGGCTGCCGCCAGGTACCAGCTGGCCTGCAGCCTGTTTGCCGTGTTCCTGCTCGTATGCCTGCTTACCTTTTTCTGGCAGTGGAACCAAAACGGTTCAGCTATACCTGCTTCAGGCGCCTTCGGTATACAGGTGGTGACGGGCCATTTCAATGACTGGCTGGCTGCCCATGAAAATAAGCTGCTGCTGGTCTGGCTGGTTATTTTTTGTATAAGGATCATTCAAATGGCAGTGGCCCTCTGGTACAACCAGCAAATGCTTTACCGCAAGGCAAGCCCGCCCAATCTGCAATGGCAGCAAGTTTTTGAACGGCTTTGCAAAATACTGAAAATTGAACGAACCGTAACCTTGCTTGAATCGGGTTACATGAAAATACCGGTAGTGACGGGTCATCTGAAACCATTTGTGCTGGTGCCACTGGGCTTGTTAAGTTCACTTACACCAGACCAGGCTGAAGCAATTCTTTTGCACGAACTGGCGCATATACGCCGCAACGACTGGCTGGTGAACCTTATTCAGCATATCGCAGTCAGCATATTTTTCTTTCACCCCGCAGTTTTCCTGGTATCTGCATGGATAAAGGAAGAGCGCGAATACTGCTGCGATGATATCGCCATCGGGCAAACCAGCAACAAAGCCGGCATGGTGGAGGCATTGATTCGTTTTAAAGAATATAACTTATATGCCAGCGCCTGCCAGACGGCCTTTCCGGGCAATAAAAACCAGTTGCTGCGCAGGGTGCAGTACATTGCCGGTCATAAAAACATCCAACCTGATTTTTCTGCCAGGTTATTCTATCTTACCCTTTTTGCAGTATTATTTACAGGCACCACTATATGCATGCTGAACAAAGGCTTTCAGCAACCGGCCACAAAATTAACCCCCGTCAGTGCTATCATACCCCCGGTCATTATGCAACCCTTACCAGTTGACGCCGTAAAAACAGAATCGATCAAAAAAACCAAAGCCAGCAAAAAAAGAACGGGCGGATATAAAAAAAATGAACTGGCAGAAGCGGTTGCAAGGGAGGCTATGAACAGCGATTACGAGGAACAGGCCATCAAAGACCAGCAACAGGCAAAACTGGATCAGGAAAAATCCATGATAGATCAGCAACAGGCAAAGAAAGCACAGGTACTGGCATTAGACGATATGCTGGCTGCAAAATTACAGCAGGAAAAAGCCATGCGCGACGACCAGCAGGCAAAAACCAATCAACAGGGAGCAGAGCTTGCCAGGCAAAAGGTCCTGCAAGATGAGCGGCGGGCGAAAGCAGACCAGGAACGGGTCCTTAATCAGCAAAAGGAAGCTGCGCGGATGCAGCTTAAGCACCAGCCTGGTAATTAATATTTTTTACCGGCCCCAAAAAAACCTGTTAAAAAACGGGGCGGTCTTTTATTGCTATTACTTAACCAAAAAAAATAAACCATGCAAACAAAATTCATGAAGTACAGCTTTTTTTTACTGTTGCTGGCCACTCACGCGGCCCTGGCGCAACAACCATCGCAACGCCGCCGCGCTGCCGGCAACAATTATATTATCAGTAAGGATGAGACCGGCAAAAACAAAGAAACCGTCAACACTGTTATCGGCAATACCAGCTATCGCCTTATCCTGGTTAATGATAAACTGACTGAATTGTACGTTGATGACAAACTGGTACCACCCGATCAGTACAGTCGCTACGAAGAGACCGTACAAAAAATAAAAGAGCAGCTCAGGATTGACAGGATACAGGCAGAAAAAGATCAGCAGCGGGCAATGGCAGATCAAAAAAAAGCGGGGGCAGACCAGGAACAGGCCATGAAAGATGATACAGCTGCCAAACTGCAGCAGGAAAAAGCAGAAAAAGATCAGCAACAGGCAAAGATTGACCAGGAGCAGGCCATGAAAGATGATGCGGCTGCCAAACTGCAGCAGGAAAAGGCAGCAAAAGACCAGCAACAGGCAAAGATTGACCAGGAGCAGGCCATGAAAGATGATGCGGCTGCCAAACTGCAGCAGGAAAAAGCAGAAAAAGATCAGCGGCAGGCAAAGCTTGACCAGGAGCAGGCCATGAAAGACCAGGCTATTGCTAAAATTGATGAGGAGCGTGCAAAGGAGGACCAGCGGCTCATGAAACAACTGATCAGTGATTTAGTAAAAGATGGTATTGTTAGCGACGAAAAAAGTATTCAATCAATAAAAATGTCTTCCACAGAATTATTGGTCAACGATAAGAAACAGCCGGAGGATGTGTATCAGAAATACAAAGCGAAGTACCCAAGGTTTGCAATAGCAAATTTTTCCTATGAAGGCTCTGCCGGTGGAAATAAAACCATGCACATGCACCAGTAGCCTTTACTTTACCGGTCAACAACCGGCAATGAACAGGGCAATTGAATTATTTTACTTTTTTTTGATTACGTGTTTTTTTATTTTGTTTATCAATCGCCAGGTTAGACCGTATGGTATCCCAGTATGTTTTGCCGTAAGAAACACATATCTCGGCGCCTGGCAATATATCTGCCGTTGCCTGTAAATACACTTTTTTGTTAAGCAGTATAAACTGCGCGTTGTTTACAATACCCGGGTAAGCAGACAAACCCGCCGCATCGTTGGCATATCTTCCCAGGCTGGCGGGAAAGGCGTTGGCATCAATAACATAATTACGGTTAACGTAATAAACATAGGGGCTGATAACTTTATTCTGCTGAACTTGTGCAAATGTCGTTATCGCCCCTTTGTATTCTATAATTAGTTCGCCCTGCCCAATCGCCTTTCTTGTAAATAACCCTTTGCCCGCGCCGGGCAGGTTTGATTTTTTGACAACCAGTGTTGCGTGTTGTATCCGTTTATGATCTGGCGGTTTCATGTGCTGTGAACATAATCTATTTCCCGGAACCTGGAACCGGGCTTTTTAAAACTGCTGCCGGCCTGTATAAGTGGACGGGCATTGGGTTACGAAACGCTGTCTTTTGCTATCACGCTCCAGTCATCATTGCCATGACCTTTTGCAATCCAGTTGTCCATGGCACTGGCAATAGCGGGTATTACCGCCAGTTTTGATCCGCCCTGCTGAGCAGCACTCATCATCAGGCCTGCATCTTTCCGCGCCATATTCAGTTCCCAGGAGGGCTCATTGAATTTCCCGGTGGCGATTCTTTTCAGCCTGGCCGGCATTGCCGCGCCGGGATTCCATGTATCAAACAGCGATGATACATCACCGGTAGAAATGCCCAGTGCCCGGGCAAGCGACAGCGTATCTGCAATACCTGCGGTAAGTGATAATAAAAAGGAATTGCCCACCAGTTTAAGACCGGCGGCCCTGCCCTCTTCCGGACCAAGATTGACGAGCTTGCCGGTCATTGCCGATAATGCGGCTTCATACTTTTTTATCAGCACCTGATCGCCCGATACCAGCATATGACCGGTACTCTCCAGCGCATTGGCAGGCCCCATAAAAACGGGTGCATGCAAATAGGCAAAACCCATTTTCTTCCATTCTTGCGTTCTTTTTACCGCGCCGGCCGCGGAGGTAGTAGTATGATCAATAATTACGGCCCCGGGCTGCAGCGCCTCCTTTATCACTGCCAGCACTTCATCTACTGTAGCATCGTCTTTAAGTGTAAGGTGAATAATGTCTGCATTTCTAACCGCATCCGGGGCCTTTTCAAATGCCCGGGCACCGGCAGCCTCCAGCGCATGGGCCTTGCTGGCAGTCCGGTTCCATACCTGTACCTCCTCTCCTTTCCTGCGCATTGCCTTTACAAAATTTGAACCCAGTAAACCCATTCCCAGAAATGCTTTCATACTTTTTTATTTACGTTAAAATTGATGATTTCATTGCAGCGTGTTGTCAGTAAAACAGCCATTCATTCAAAAAGTTTATTGCAACAATGATGGCAGAAAAGATCAACCTTTACTGCTTCTTCCCGCCGTCATTTCGTGGTAAACGGTTTCAAATGATTTTCCCTTATGCAATAGCCAGCGGGCCGAAAATTTCGTGTCGATGCCATTCAGCAGACCAATACAGGTTTTTTTCTCGGCTGCTGTAAGATCGTAAAATTCCATCTGGGCCAGCAGTTCCATTTGCTTTCTGCAATACAACAAGGCTTTGTTTCCCTTAGCAGTAATCTTTACCCTTTTCGATCTTCCATCTTCCTTATCGGCGTATTCAGTAATCATTCCCGCTTTTGCCAGCCGTTCAAGCATGCTGGTGCCTGTTGTCAATTCAAATAATGCGGTACTGATAGCATCTTTCTTACGGGGTTCATTCAAATGATAAATGGCATTCATCAGCGAAAACTCCTCAATGGTATTGATTCCGGAACCTGCCATTGCCGTTATTGCATAGCTGGATTGCAGTTTTACTATTCTGCCTATAAGCCGCATCAGAGCAAAATCGGTGCTGGCAGGTGCAGTCCAGGCCGGCTTTGCCACCGCTTTGGCAGTGGCCGATTTTTGTTCCAGGTAAGACCGGCAAAAATCTTCCAGCTCAGCGCCGGGATGCTTCACTTCAAATTTACCCCATTCGGCCATCAGTTCAACTGCTTTATTCATGGTAGCTGCTTTACCCTGTAAATATAAAAAATAATGACAGGAAGATGACAAATTGTAATACGATTTCGTATTATATTTGTAATTATTAATACGAAAACATTTAAATTATGAAAGAATTTATTTTATTAAACAGGGTACCTGCCGCCTACGGTGCCGCAGAAGCAAATGCAGTGAGGGAAAAATGGAACCTTGTAACAGACAAATGGAAGGCGGACAATGTGTTTGTCAGCAGTTTTATTTTTCCGGGCACCGGCCAGGTTATTTCGGGCAATGAACGATCTGTAAGGAAAGACATGGTACTGAGCAATGACCTGAGAATGGTCAGTACCATCGTTATCAGGGCTGCCGACATAGATGCCGCTGTAGCGCTATCCAAATCTTGTCCCATACTGGAACAGGGAGGAATGGTGGAAGTAAACGAAATTCACCCAAGGCCGGTAAGCCCGCAGCCCTGAACAGTTTTGGCACATTTCGCCGCCGGCACACCGTCATCAAAATAAACCTGTTTGCCGGCGGTGTTAAAAAAATATTCTATGCTGTATCAACAAATTTGCAAAATACAAGCATGGCAATAAAGGAATCCTGCCTTAACCCTGGTGCAAAAAAAACTTTTTTTCCTGCACCAGGGTTCTGGCATGGCATCTGGTTTTTTCAATGTATATTGAACTGGATTTTCTAAATTCATTTATATGTATACTAACGATTACTCCAGAAGAAAATTTCTTAAACAGGCCATGCTGGCATCTGCCGCTATAGCAGCACCGTCATTGTTAAAGGCAGGCAGGCAGCAGCAGGTTAACCTGGCATGCATTGGCATTGGCAACCGTGGCGGCGAAATTATACCCGAGCTTTATAAAACAGGATTGGCCAATATAGTAGCATTTTGTGATGTAGATATGGGCGCACCGCATACATTAAAAATCTTACAACAGTTTCCGGATGTGCCAAGGTTCCAGGACTTCAGACAGATGTTTGATAAAATGGGTAACCAGATTGAAGCAGTGTCGATAGCCGTACCAGATTTCTCGCACTTCCCCATTACTATGATGGCGATGGCGCTGGGCAAGCATGTATATGTTGAAAAACCAATGGCCAGAACTTTTAATGAGGTGGAGCTAATGATGAAGGCCGCCAAAAAATACAATAAGGTAGTAACACAGATGGGCAACCAGGGCCATTCTGAAGGGAATTACTTTCAGTTTAAAGCCTGGGTGGATGCTGGCATCATTAAAGATGTAACCGCTATTACCGCACATATGAATTCGGCACGCCGCTGGCATGGATGGGATACACATATCACCTCATTTCCGCCGGCACAACCAGTTCCTGCCACGCTTGACTGGGATATATGGCAAACCACTACCCAGGGACACTCTTATAATAAAGATTTTGTAAACGGCCAATGGCGCTGCTGGTTCGATTTTGGCATGGGCGCACTGGGCGATTGGGGTGCCCACCTGCTGGATACCGCCCACCAGTTCCTGGACCTGGGCTTACCATATGAAATAAATCCACTTAAAGCGGAAGGACACAATAGCTTTTTTTACCCAATGTCAACAACACTGTCGTTCAAGTTTCCCAAAAGAGGTCATATGCCGCCCGTAGAAGTTACCTGGTACGACGGACTCAATAACCTGCCGCCGCTGCCAGCGGGTTATGGCGCCTCTTCGCTTGATCCCAATATTCCACCTCCCAGTAACGGTGCCATACAACCGGTAAAATTGAACCCCGGTAAAATCATTTACAGTAAGGAACTCACCTTTAAAGGAGGTTCACATGGCAGTACGCTTTCTATCATACCCGAAGAAAAAGCAAAAGAAATGGCCTCAAAGCTGCCGGTGGTACCACAAAGCCCTTCCAATCACTGGAAAAATTTCCTGCTGGCCTGCCAGGGACAGGAACAAACAAGATCGCCTTTTGCCATTGCCGGCCCGCTGAGCCAGCTGTTTTGCCTTGGCGTACTGGCGCAATGGACAGACGTAAAACTTGAATTTGACCGCGACAAAAAAATCATCACCAATAACAAAATGGCCAATGAACTATTGGTGGGACCACCGCCCCGCAAAGGCTGGGAACAGTACTATCGCGTATAGATAATTCGCCTGGCATCTGTCTGAACTGGGATAAATTGGATGAATGGGATTATTGAGATTATCATTGCGAAGCAATCTCTGTGTATTGCCTCAATGCCACGCTGCGAAAAACTAAAATCCCCCTGCCTCTGCGGTGAAATGCCTGGACCGGGATACATTGGCTGAATGGGATTATTGAGTTACCCATTGCGAAAGCAATCTCTGTGTATTGCCTCAATGCCATGCCGCGGTAAACAAAATTTCCTCCCTGCCTTTGTGGTAAAAAATCATGCTGCAAATAAAAAGGGTCATCCAGTAATACAACTGAATGACCCTGGAAATGGATAGCAGGAATTATTTACTGTGAACTATGATTTTACAAATTTTAAGGTGCCCGTTATTTTACCCTTGCTGTCTGTAACTTGGATAAAATACAAGCCCTTTGCCAGCCCGGAAATATTCTTTAGCGAATACAAATTCTTTCCTTTCACCGCTTCCCAACGGTAGTTGGCTATCAATACCCCGGCTGAATTATACAGTCCGATCTTTTTTACATCTGCGTCTGTACTGTTTAATTCAATGGTTGTGCTGTTAACAACCGGGTTGGGGTACATGGTCAGTAGTTTTCCATTTATTGCAGGGAAACCAACCGCATTGGTAGTTGTAAGCGAAGCTGCATCTGCTGTTGCACCTGTTGTGCCGGGATCGGCTACTCTTGTACCTGCAGCATTCACCGTTACTGTTTTGGTAGAATATGCCAGCAGTCCCAGGTTATCTTTTACCTGCAGCACGTAGATATATACACCTTTTACCAGGCCGGTGGCAGTGGTAATTTTTGAAAAATTATTTCCTACCACAGATGCTGAAGGGCCGCTTGCCTGGAACCAGTAATACTCTATGATACTGCCATCGGGATCATAAGAGGCACTGGCATCCAATGAAACAGAACTGGTGGGCTGCGTTATGGTTTGATCACTGCCTGCATTGGATACGGGCGATTGGTTGCCTGTTGAAGCATTTACCGTAACTGTTTTTGTTGAGTAGGCCATTGCACCCGAGTTATCTTTCACCTGCAGCACATAGGTATAAACACCTTTTACCAGGTTGGTAGCAGTAGTAACTTTTCCAAAATTATCGCCAATAACAGATGAAGATGGACCACTGGCCTGTGTCCAGTAATACTGGGCAATGCTGCCATCCGGATCATTCGATGCACTGGCATCCAGTGTAACACTGCTGGTGGGTAATATAATGGTTTGATCGCCACCTGCATTAGACACCGGCGGTTGATTAACCGCTGAAGGATTTACCGTAACTGTTTTGGTTGAATAGGCCATTGCGCCCGAGTTGTCTTTCACCTGCAGCACATAAATATACACTCCCTTTACCAGGTTGCTAGCGGTGGTAAGTTTTGCAAAATTATCGCCAATTACTGATGTTGAAGGTCCGCTGACCTGTGACCAGTAATATTGTACAATACTCCCACCGGGGTCGTAAGAGGCGCTTGCATCCAGTGTAACAGAGCTTCCTGTAATGGTTTGATCACTACCGGCATTGGATATGGGCAACTGGTTGCCGGTGGGCGCCGGGTTTACAGTTACGTTTACATTTCCGCTGCTGGATAATCCATGGTTGTCTTTTGCAGTAAATGTAAATACATAAGTGCCCTGTACCAGGCCGGTAATATTGGTAGAGGTTGATGCTGGTGAGACGATAGTGGCTGTTGATGGGCCGCTGGCTTCAGTCCATGCATACGAGCTGATGGTTGCCCCGTTGGTGCCCGTGCCTGTACCTGATAAAGTAACACTGCTGGTGGGCAATGTAATGGTTTGTGCACCGCTTGTGGTAACAGAAGGCGGTGTATTAACTGCCGCGGCATTCACTGTTACACTTACTGTTGCACTGGCACTTAAACCATTATTGTCTTTAGCAGTAAAGCTGAATGTATAGCTACCCTGCACCAGGCCGGTAATATTGGTAGAGGTGGATGACGGTGAGACAATAGTGGCTGTTGAAGGGCCGCTGGCCTGCGTCCATGCATACGAGCTGATGGTTGCCCCGTTGGTGCCTGCAGCAGTACCGGATACGGTAACCGAGTTGGCAGGCAGTGTAATAACCTGGCCTGCACTAACGGAAACCGTTGGTGGCGTATTGGCCGGCGGTGTTACCGTACCGGACCTTGTATTACTTAAAAACCATTCATAAAGGTTTTGGGTAAATGTATAACTGGTGCCATCGGCCAGGGTTCTGGTAATGTGGCCGAAATCGTAAGCATTTATCCAGGTGCCACCATGGCCACCTGAGGCATAGTAGGTAAATTTTGATACCGGGGTAACGCCGCATGCCAGTGAAACCGCCTGTATGTGCTGGGGCACCGTATACGATACAACAGCATCATCCATGCAGTGGAAAGACCAGATGGGCAAATGGTTAGCACCCACTGTGCGGCAAAAATCGGCGTCCGACTCTTCGGGGGTACCGCAAACGGGCGCAACTGCTGCAATCTGACTGTCAAAGCTGGGGTCAAGTGTTACGGCGTCTGAAATAAGCCGCCATACTCCACCGCCACCCAGACTAAGCCCGGTAACATAAATGCGATTGGGATCTATCGACAAATTGGCCTTGGCGTATTTTATCATTTCCGATACATAAAAAGAAGGCCAGTAGGCATAAGACGCACTTAATTGGGGCGACAGTACCACAAAGGACGAAGTTTGTCCATTGTAGGTAAAACTCATAGATACACCGCCGGCAGCAAGCGTATTGGGAAGGGAGTTATAAGCTACCATACCCAACTGGGTAGTACCATTGCCTCTTTCTGCAACGCCATGTAAGAATATAATCAACGGATGTTTTTGTGTGCCGTAATCTGGCGGACGAAATTCCAAAAAACCAATCAGGCCATCGGGTGAAGTAGAATTGGGAATGCTTTTTCCAACCTGCTGTGAAACTGCACTGAAATAAATAAATGAAGCAGCAAAAGCAAATAGCACTGCTTTACATGTTGTTCTCATAAGCCCATCAGAGTTTAAGCGATTGTTAAATAGGTTTAAGTGGATCAATTTTTCAGGAAGGGCAAACGGATACCTCCTACGTCTTAACTGCTATTGTAGCAGCAGGGACATAGCGCCAGATTCACTCCGGCAGTAACTGGAATAAAACAATAATTAAAAAAAGTAGATCGAAAATGTTAGCAGTCCAGGAACACTTTACCAATTTTGGTCTTTATCTATAGGATGTCAGGAGTTTTATAGGTAGGATATACGTAGGCGCAATATGCCCAACAACTATACCAAAATGTTAAATGTTGGTAATTTAGTTTTGATAAAAATCAAGTTAACAAAGTTGTACACAACCGATGTTAATAAATGGAATAAAAGATCGTAAATCTACTTGCACCATGGGGAATTTATTGCCCAGCCGGACCGACAGCTATATTTGTCAGGAAGACATTAATTGAAGACATCCAACTTCATTTTATCGTCATAACGATGATTGATCACCTGTAAGAAATTTTCTTAACGCAGCAAGTTTATCAGTATTGATAAGGTCCACGCCACAACTTAGCAACTGCATCCACACCCGCTCATTTTCGGGCGAACCCCATAGTCGCACTTTTTGCCCGCCGGCATGTGCCTTATCAACCAGGCTTATCAAATGCGTTTTTTCAGCATCTGGTATTTTTCCATTGCCATCCCAGTGCAGGATATTTGAATATTTGCAACTGGCTGTTACAAACATATCAGCAGCCCCGCTTTCATTACCAGCCCTGTCCAGTTTTTCATCGGCAAATACCCATCTCAACGATTCGGTTTTGAGCAGTTGCATTGGCAGGTGGCCGGTTAATACCACCGTAAGGTTCCTGAATACCGTTTTTCCATTGTCGAAGTCCGACAAAATAGCCCGGTAACCCGACAATAGATTTTTCAATGCATTATAGGTACGGGGTCCGTTTGATTTAATATCAATCACCAGCACAATGGTGTCCATGCTGGTGGGCGCCTGGTTTTTATTTTTTAACAGCCGCCTGGCCAGCGGCTGCAGGTATACATCTTCCAGCTCCATGTGCTTTCCGAACAACGGCGGCTTATGGGCCACCAACAGTTTGCCATGCCTTAAATAAACATCTGCTTCAATATGGGTAAATCCATTGTCAAGCGCATCAACCAGCGGGTGCGCATGCCAGTAATCATTGTGCGCATATGCATGCTGCAAAGCGGCAACCTGGGCCTGTACATAAAAAGAAAAGAAAAATACAAAGGTGACAATCAGCAGGTGTTTTTTCATATTGAGGGCATCCGTTAAGATGGGTTTAGGTGTTATTGCATCGCTCAAAATTACCTGCACCGTTTTTTGGAGCCGGGGCAAGTGGCATGAACTGCTTTTTATATCGCATTAACTGTATTAACCGGCGTTAAAATCTACAGTAAATACCAGCTGCAATGTAGAAGGTAAATGTCCGGCAGCAAATAACCCGTATGTGGTATTCTTTGTAAAATGCCCCTGGCGCGTTTAATAAATACAATAATGAAGACAGGCCCGGGCCTGGGTAAAAGCACAGTGACACGTTTGCAGCCGCCCAATGAGAATGAGTTAGCATTGGGTGCAAACCCGGCAGCGACTACCGGCAGTTTTTCATTATCAAAGAGATATTTAAGAAGCCCATTTAATAATCATGGCAGCAATTTCATGTGGTTTGAATGGTTTGCAGATATAATCGTTCATACCTGCGCCCAGGCAATCCTCCCTGTCGCCCTGCATGGCATTGGCCGTCATGGCAATGATTACCGGCTGTACTTTTTGCTCGCTGCGTATCACCCTTGCAGCCTGCATTCCATCCATCTCGGGCATTTGCACATCCATCAGTATGATATCATATTTATCCTGTTGCTGCTTTTCCACGGCTTCCTGCCCATTTTCAGCCAATTCGGGTTCATAACCCATTTTGGTTAATACAATCATGGCCAGTTGCTGGTTAATCGGATTGTCTTCTGCTATCAGTATCCGCAAAGGATATTTTTCTGATAAATTTTCCGGCAACGCTTCATGCTCCTTATCGGTTTTTATAACCAAGGGTGCTGCCGCACGGAAATTGTTCAGGATATGGTTAGACAATATATTTTGTTTAACCGGTTTGGTGAGTACCGAACTGAAAAGCGCCTGCTGATCGGCCGGCAAATCATTTCCCAGCGAACTCAGCAGCATAACCGGCAGACGCGGATGTTGTTCTTTTATTTTCCGGGTTAACTCAACCCCGTCCATAACAGGCATATGCATATCCGTTAGTACCAGGTCAAAGCGGGGCTGCAAAGATAGTATGTGCAGCGCCTCACTGGCGCTACTGGCAAGCACGGCATTCATTTTCCATTGTTCCAGCTGAACCCGCAATATTGTCCTGTTGGTAAGGTTATCATCCACCACCAGTATCCGCTTTTTTTCAAGCCCGGCCATCACGCCATTGATATAAGATGGTACTGCCTTTTTACCTGCACGGGTAACGATAGTAAATGTAAACAGCGATCCTTCACCCGCCTCGCTGGAAACCGTTATGGAACCGCCCATCAGGCCAATCAATTTTTCACAAATAACCAGTCCCAGGCCGGTGCCACCATACTTGCGTGTGGTGGAAGAATCTACCTGCGAAAACGCTTTGAACAATCTTTCCAGTTTGTCTGCCGGAATGCCAATACCCGTGTCTCTTACTTCAAAGCAAAGGGTGGTATCGCCATTTATACTTACCTGTTGCTGGTAGACCTTTATAAACACTTCTCCCTGGTGAGTAAATTTAACGGCATTGCTGACCAGGTTAATCAAAATCTGCCTTAACCGGGCTGCATCGCCGATGATTTGTTCGGGCGTATTGGTTTCAATCTGGTATACCAGGTCGAGACCGACCTGTGCAGCTTTACTGGCAAATACATCCAGTACCTCTTCCACACAGGTACGCAGGTTAAAATCCTTGCTTTCCAGCTCCATTTTGCCCGATTCAATCTTTGAAAAATCAAGAATATCATTGATTACCGTTAGCAGGTTATCGCCGCAGGTTTGAATGGTTTCTGTATAATTACGCTGGTCGGCACTCAGTGAAGTCTGCGATAAAAGCGATGACATGCCTATAATACCGTTCATCGGCGTCCTGATTTCGTGGCTCATAGTGGCCAGAAAAACACTTTTCGCTTTATTGGCTTCTTCCGCTGCTTCCCTGGATTTTCTTTCTTCTTCCATAGAAACAGCCAGCTGACTGGTCCGGTCGCTGACCAGCTTTTCAAGTTTTGTTTTTTGGGCTTTAATACGGTTAATACGCGTATGCACCACAACAGCAATACTTCCGGATCCAAAAAGGACTGCAACCAGTTTAAACCACCATGTTAGCCAGAAAGGCGGTATAACCGTGAGCGATACACTTGCTGTTTTATCAGACCATTTGCCTTCATTGGTCATACCCTTTACTTTAAAAACATAGTGCCCGGGATCGAGTTTTGTATACGTTACCTTTCTTTCGGTTCCTATTTCGTTCCATGTTTTATCAAAACCTTCCAGCATATAGGCATATCTCTTTTTTTCTGCTACCGTATAATTTAAAGAAGCAAATTCAAATGAGATAACCGAACTGGCATAAGGTAACTCGATATTTTTTGTTTCTGTAACAGCCACCTTCAGCGGCGAGGAATGATTGCTGTCATCTTCAATGGGCACATTTTTATTAAACACCTGGAAATTGGTCAGCACCAGCGGCGGATCGAAGGCATTGTCTTTTATATCGCCCGGCAAAAATTCGTTAAATCCGTTAATGCCGCCAAAATACATGGTACCTGAGCTGCTTTTGCAGAATGCATGATCCTTAAATTCATAAGATTGCAAACCATCGGCAATATCATAGTTTTTAAACTCCCTGGTTTGCATATTAAAATCAGATATGCCATTGTTGGTGCTGACCCACAAATGATGATTGGTATCTTCCAGCATACCAAATACAGCGTTGTTGGGCAATCCGTTGGCGGTGGTGTATACGGTAAACTCGCCTGTTTGTGTATTGAAATAATTCAGGCCGCCCATTGTGCTTATCCATAAATTATCTTTTGGATCCTTGTACAGCGCCAGCACACTGTTGTTGCTAATGCTGTTTTTTGCATCGTCGTGCATGAAAGAAACAAAGGCATTGGCCGTTCTGTCGTATTTATCAAGGCCTCCTTCATCGGTAGCCAGCCAAAGATTGCCTTTGCTGTCTTCCGTAATCATATGAATAATATTGCTGCTAATGCCCAATGGCTGGTTCCCGGCGTGTGTATGATGTATAAAGTTTTGTTTTACCGGGTCATACAGGTCAAGCCCGGCCCCATGTGTGCCCACCCATATATTCTTCTCATGGTCTTCAAAAATGCACCATGCATTGTTGTTATTCAGACTGGTACTGTCTTCGCTATTGTGTTTAAAATGGCGGAATGTATTTTTTTCGGGGTTGAATACGGTGATACCATTTCCCCAGGTACCTGTCCATATGTTTCCTTTGCTGTCTTCACATACATTGAGCACATAGTTGCCGCAGATACTTTTATCATCTCCGTCCCTGTGGCGGTAATGCGTAAATTTTTTTGTTTGCTGGTTAAAAAGATCCAATCCCCCGCCGTCGGTTCCAATCCAGATTCTTTTTTTGCTGTCCTCCATAATGCAAAGCACATTATTGTCAGCCAGGCTGGAAGGATCTGAATTGTGTTTGTAATGGGTAAACTTATTATTGTCGCGGTTATAAATATCAACCCCGTTGGCAAAATTTCCTATCCACATATTCCCTTTATTGTCTTTAAAACAGGTATAAATAGAATTATTGCTAAGGCTTGAATTATCCAGTTCATCGTGCAGGTAATTGGAAAACGTATTGGTAACAGGATTGTACACGCTCAGTCCGCCATTTTCAATGCCTATCCACAAATTGCCGGCTATATCTTCGCCCAGTGCAAAAACGTTATTGCCAGGCAGGCTATTTTTATTTTTGGCATCGGCTGTAAAATGCCGGAATTGTTTGGTCTGGTAATCAAAAAGATTAAGGCCTCCGCCGTCTGTGCCAATCCATAGCCGTTGCTTGCTGTCCTGGAATAGCTTAAATACTTTATCATCGCTGAGCGATCCATTATTCTTTGGATCGTGGCAAAAACGGGTAAAGAACCTGCCCTCCCTGTCGAACAGATGAAGTCCGCCTCCATAAGTGCCTGCCCATATATTGTGACTGGCATCTTCATAGAGGGCTCTTACATGATCATTGGCCAGTGAAAGGTTGTCCTGCCTGTTGTTCCTGTAATGCACAAATTGGTTGCGCCGGGGATTCAGTATATCCAGGCCGGCATTGGCAGTACCTATCCACAAATAACCTTCATGATCTTCCATTAAGCAGGCAATCAAATCGCTGCTTGGAGTGGCAGTATTATTCTTTAAATGCTTATACCGTGTAAACTGATCTTTATTGCGATCATAGCAGTTCAATCCCCCGCCATTGGTGGCCACCCATATACGCCCGGTCTTATCTTCTATTAGGTCATTTATAAAATTATTGCTGATGCTGTGCTCATCCTTTTCATTATTGCGGTAGACGGTAAATTTGTAGCCGTCATATTTGTTCAGCCCGTCCCGCGTGCCAAACCACATAAATCCGCGGCTGTCCTGCAATACACATAGCACATTGTTTTGCGATAAACCTGCCGTAATATCAAGGTGGTTGAATTTCAGGTGCTGCTGCTGGCTAAATGCCTGGTGACCAAACAACAAAAAAATCATTATTCCAATAATAAACTGGCAATCGTTGATGCGGCAAAAAGGGTTTTTCATCGGGTGTTAAAACTTTATGGTTCGGATTCGGGGTATGCGCTGGCTATCGCAGAATATGAAACGGACTGATGGCAATTATATTCAGTACTAATTGCAAAAAGTGCAAGGAGATAAGGTAAAACACTTAGACCCTTCAACACATTGCGTTTCAGAGCCATAGACAATCATGGTAAGGCCCTGATGTGTTCTGTATTTCCAGGGTCCTTGCGCCGATGTTGTTCGTTCAGATTATCTACATATACCTGGAGAAAGCGGGCATAAAAAAGCAAGATTTTAGTGCCCTGCTTAAGGAAGTAACAGAAAAACAGGAAGGATAACAAAAATGCCCTTTTCCAATACCGGGCCTTTCCCGGCTGGCTGAAAATGGGAACCATGGCCATGCCAGGAGCATTGCACCCGTTAGTCTCCTGAACCTGGCCCAAAGAATGACCCTTAACCCTGAAGTGCAGTCAAAGCCTGGCCGCTCCGAAGGCGTATTTTCCGCAGGTTCTAACCAGCTAACAGGGCTGTAGAATTGCTGAACGGTAAACATTCCCCCGTTTTTTACACATAGCTTTGCTGCCTGATGGTATGAGTGGTTATGTTGTTATATTAACCTGGATCAGGCGCGCAAAAGCTGCGTTTTTTGGGCAAAAACGCTGGTTTTCTAACCGTTTTGTCGTCAAAACCGTATAATAACTGACTCAACCACCTGATTACTACTAATTCTACTGCAAATGGCCAATGCGCTTATTATAGACGATGAAACGGATATCTGGATATTGCTGAGCAGTATCCTGAGAAAACACAGCCTGGGCACTTATTATGTAAGCAATCTTGAAGCCGCCACCAAAAGGCTTAAACTGGATGTGCCTGCTATTATTTTTCTCGACAACCGTTTACCAGATGGTTCCGGTCTTGATTTTATCCATTTCGTAAAAACCAATTATCCCGAAACAAAGATTGTAATGATAACCGGGTATGATCTTCGTGAAAGCAGGAATAAAGCGCTCAGCGACGGAGCCGACCATTTCATCAGCAAACCTTTTACCAGCGAAACCATTCATGATACGGTGAAAAAATTGCTTGGCAAAGTTCAGCCAGGTTAATAAAAAATTTCATTTGCTCAGTATTTATAAAGGCAGGCTTCTATAGCCTGCCTTTATATTACTTAAAAACTTAATCAAACATTAATTAATCAATGAAGGATTTAAAAAGTATTGATTGTACCTTAACTATCTGATAGATTTTTTTCCGCCACTCTTTATATTACCATCTATGTACAATGTGCTCATTGCAGACGATGATGTGGATGCCTGGTTCCAGTTAAATGCCCTTCTCAGGCGTTATTTAATCAAAGCCAATTTTGTCACCAATTTTAATGCTGCCAAACAATATATAGACAGGCACTTACCTTCGCTCTTATTTTTTGACAACCACCTGCAAAATCATTCAACGATTGATCTCATCAGGTATGTGAAATCCAAATATCCCTATGCGAAAATAGTAATGATAAACACCCATGCTGAAAGGCCTAACCATCCGGCGCTGCAACCCGATCTCACCATCAGCAAACCACTTATGCCCGATATTATTGAATACGCAATTGTAAAATTGCTGCACGGGGTAAACGAACTTCATCCGGAGCTGTCACGCTAAACTGTTTATTTTTCTTCCCCCGGTTACCGGTTTATTTATCAGCGCGCTGCAATGCCCGCCGTTATCAAACTTTTATTGAAAAGAAAAAAAAATAAAAGTTACCTGAGACAGATATCGTTATCTATTCACCGGCAACAGATATAAAAACGCCACCTGCATACGATATACAGGTGGCGTTATTATGTAAACATAGCAAAGAATGCCTTGTATTATTTCTTTTCCAGTGTTGGATACGCAATGCCGAGTTGCTCCATATAAGTTTTATATTTTGCCGGGTTGTAATAATATTTTTTCATTTCGGGTCTGTATTTATCCATTTTTTCTGCATTGAGGTAGATGGGTGCAGGATCTTTTTCTGTTATAAACGGAATATAGTGAACGTCTTTTGTCTGCACGTTTTTAAAATAATCTTTTGCGGCGGCCAGCAAAGCCGGTTTTGTAAACAAATCAATCAGTGTTAATGCAGTTGCTTTTGCCCCTGCCAGCGTCCCCTTATGGGCTATAGGTGTAGCCATCGCAATTGCATCGCCCCAGTGATGACCTTTTGTACCCGGTATATTGGCGGGATACCATAATACGATGGTAGGTACATTCCAGGATATATCCGCAATATCATCTGAACCACCGCCCCATGAAAAAGGAACGGAACCCCGCAGGGTATCTACGGTTGTTTGCAAACCATTGATATCTTTTCCCAATTGATCTTTTTTGGGCGCTTCCAGCAATTTTTGCACAGCCCTGGCCAGTTGGTTATCTGCCTCCGTCCATTGCGGCATGCCCACTGTTTTTATATTGCTGTACATGGCTTCGGCCATGGCTTTGTTCATATGCCCCGGCCACGCAGTGCCCAATATCTGGTATTTCATTTTTGTATCGGTCATCATAGCCGCACCGTTGGCTATTTTAATGCCGGCATCGTACATACTTTTTATATCCTCGTAAGTTCTTTCCCTGAAATAATACCATACACCGGCCTCTGAAGGAACCACGTTTGGCTGGTCGCCGCCCTCTGTAATTACATAGTGACTGCGTTGGGTAGGTTTCAGGTGCTCGCGTTTAAAATTCCAGCCTACATCCATTAATTCAACTGCATCCAATGCACTCCTGCCCCTCCATGGCGCGCCGGCGGCATGTGCCGCATCGCCTTCAAAAGAAAATTTCACTGATACCATACCGTTATAACCGGGATCGCCATAGTTGCTGGCAAAGTTGCTGCTGACGTGGGTAAATATACAGGCGTCAATATTTTTAAAATACCCGTCGCGGATATACCAGGCCTTGCTGCCCAGCAACTCTTCTGCAACACCCGGCCAGATAACCAGGGTGCCCGGTATATTATTCTTCTGCATGAGTTCCTTTACGGCAATTGCAGCAAATATAATAACCGCCTGGCCCGAATTGTGCCCTTCTCCATGCCCCGGCGCCCCCTCTATTATTGGATCTTTATAGGCAACACCCGGTTTTTGCGATGCCTTGGGTATGCAGTCAATATCACTGCCCAATGCAATAACCGGGCTGCCACTGCCCCACCTGGCAAACCAGGCAGTAGGAATACCTGCAGCACCTTTTTCAATACTAAAACCATTTTTTGAAAGTATGTCCGTCAGGTATTTTGATGTTTCAATTTCCTGGAAACCCAGTTCGCCAAAACTGAATATCATGTCTACCATTTCCTGGACCTGTTTTTCTTTTCCTGCCACCAGCGGAATTACCTGTTGTTTCAAAGCAAGGACAGACAGACTGTCAAAGGTTTTTGTCTGGGCATGCAACGATGCAATAAACAAAGTGCCCATTAATAAACATGGTGTAAAATGAAGCAGCAAAAATTTTCTCATGGTAATTTGTTTTGGTAAAATATATTGATTGTATAGCGGCTGCATAAAACAACTGCACAATGCATCTGCGCATCATACTATTGCATGACAAGGTTGTAAACTGCAAGATCGTTGGTATAATTTTCGGGCTGGCTGAGTACGGCGGACAACCAAACCGGTATAGCAGGCAGGAATAACCGCTCCACGCTGCCGGTATTGCTGGTATGGGAAGATAAGTATAAATAACAAAACCGCCTGCAACAGCCGGCAAAACATTTTTGTACAAATTGTACAGGCAATGGCCGGCGTTACTGTCTTTTAAAAAACAGGCAGTCGCTCTTTTCGGAACGGCCGCCTGTTTTTGTGAATGGAATGAAATGGAGGAACTAGTCTTTACCATTCCCTCTTGCATCTGAACAAATAAGACCAATCTTTAAAACCTGTCCGCCACCGATAGCAGGTGGCCCAAAGCCCCAGTTTGAAACATATAAATTATCATCGGGGCCAAAGACCATCCCGGTAGGCAGGTTAAGTCCGCTCACCACGGTCATTCTTGAACCATTTGGATCCAGTCTTACAATATTGCCGGTACCGGGCGTTGGAAAGGGATTGCCGGTAGTATTCTGAAGTATATACAAAGCGCCGAGTTTATCAAATGCTATACCAAGGATGGCACTAAAGCCGGTAGCCACCACGCTTACATTTCCTCCCGGAGTTATTTTATAAATACTGGAATTGCCCATGATAGGAAAAGTATTGAGATTGCCCACATAGAAATTTCCATTGTGATAAGCCATCACAGTTGGCACAACATGCCCCTGGCTGGCTGAAATATCTGCTACCCTTGTAATAATTCCGTCTTCTGTTATTTTGTCAAGTTCCCCGTGATTGGGTTCAATGGCAAATAAGTTGCCTCCCACATTTATCATGCTGTACCAGGTTCCATCGGGCTCAAAATCGTCTGGCTCAGGATTCTTAACCGGGTGCGATTTCTGATAGGCACTCAAATCAGCAATAATTTTCCAGCTTCCATTGTGGTCGATCTTAATCACCGCATTGGGAATACCGGGAACTCCGTGCGAACAACCAGCGCCGGCAAAAATAGCATACATGTCATGGTCAATGAAGGCTACATCACCTACACCACTGATAAATCCAAGGGCTGCTACGCTTGACGGAAGATCGTCTACAAATGTGGTACGCATGCCGGCGGGATTAATTCTTGAAATCCTTGCGCCCGTTTTGCTTCCGGTATAAGGCCCTACCGGCGGAATTACCTGGTCGCAACCGGTAGTGGTGCCGGTGCCGCCAACACCACCTTCAGCAACGTAAAGATGTGCATCAGGCCCAAACTTAAGGCCGCGCGGGTTATTGAGCCCGGTAGCAAAAACGGTTACGTTTGCCTTAATATTTTCAGGTTTACAATCACAGGGCAGGCGATCTTTCCTGCAGGAATAAAGCACCATTGCCGTAGAAAAAACGGCCAGCAATACGAATAAAGATCTACTTTTCATAATGCAAGTTTTATAGGTTTAAAAATGATAATGAGTGGCTTTTCATGTGGAAGCCATGGAAATTATCAATGCATTACATAGGGCGACTAAAGGGAGTGCCTGGCGGGATAAATTAAGCCTTTGCGGAATACGCTTACAATGCCGGGGAAACTGCCGTAGAAGTTTTACAGGCAGCCTCTCAAAAAAAAGCCGTGTTTCAGTGAAGTATTTTATTCTGTCCGGGGTTTCAGTTGGAAGGAAAGCGGGAATAAAGGTATCGGATTTATTTCCATAAAAAAAATACCTTCCGCGGGAACTTTTTGCTACAGACGCGCGCAGAGGGCGCGTTGAAAAACTGCTCTATGATGTGCCCTTTTGCGAAGCTTATGCCGAAGGCGCACCATTGTGAAATGCTAAATACCGGTTTTTATATTGACGGGCTGTATTATATTTAGTAATCCTTTTTATAACGGCAGGATAAGTTATATTATAGTCAATTGTTTTGACATTTATTATTCACTGTTTAAATCTGATTAAAAATGAAAAAAATCATGTTGGTGCTGACTGTACTATTTTTTGTTTTGCAATCATTTAGCCAGCAACGGATAAGGCCCGCACACGACAAAGATTATTACGCAGCAAAAAGTGCACACATGAGAACCACCTCCCTTGTATTGGCAGGTACTGGCGCGGTTGCCCTCACAGCGGGCATATTAATCATCAACAATAACAGGGATAGCGGAGATTTTGAAAGTTACATTAACAGTACATGGGCCGGATTCTTACTCACAGTAGCAGGAACGGCGGCTGTAATAACAAGTATCCCTTTGTTTATTGTATCGGAGGCATTAAAAAGAAAAGGCCTCAGACTTAGTTTTAATAACCGCGGCCTGTGGATGCCGGTGCAGAACGGTTTTGTTTCAAAAGCGCAACCATCGCTCACTTTGTCGCTCAGGTTTTAACCAGCATGCGCTCCTGCAATTTCATTACGGTAAGGCATAGACGCTTGTGCGCCCATTCTTGTTACAGACAGGGTTGCCGCTTTGCAGGCCGTTGAAATGGCAGTATGCCAGGATGCACCGCCAAGTATTTCTACGGCAAGCACGCCATTAAATACATCACCGGCCGCCGTAGTGTCTACTGCTTTAACAGGCGGCGTTTCTACGGTCATTTCCATTTGTTCATTTTTAAAAAATGCGCCCTGTGCGCCCAGGGTAATAATTACATTTTGTACACCGGCCTGCAATAATTTACCGGCAGCCATTGATGCAGAAGCGGCACCCGACACCTTAATACCGGTTAAAATTTCTGCTTCTGTTTCATTGGGCGTAATAAGATACAGGCTGGGAAAAATAGTTGGGGGCAATGCCTGGGCGGGCGCAGGGTTCAGAATAACTTTTGTATGTAGTGCATGCGCTTTTTTTGCCGCCGCTGCAACAGTAGTTAACGGAATTTCCAGTTGCAATAACAAGATTCCGGACTCCGCCATCAATGGCCCGGCCGCTTCTATGTCCAACACAGTAAGTGTTTCATTGGCACCTGGCGCCACAACGATTTCATTTTCCCCGTTGTCATCAACCAATATCAGTGCGGTACCGGAAGCTTTTGCCGCATCCTGCAATATGTACCTGGTATCGATGCCTTCTTTTTTAAATTCATCCATAGCGCGCCGGCCAAAAATATCGTTGCCCGTCTTACAAATTAAAATCACCCCCGCACCCATTCTTGCCGCCGCTACTGCCTGGTTGGCTCCCTTGCCGCCTGAGAACATAAAAAATTCTCCTCCCATAACCGTTTCACCAGGCAATGGAAATTTTTTTGTCTTAATAACCATATCTGTATTTGAGCTACCGATTACTATTATTTTTGACATATACTTTTCGTTGATTAATGCTGTCATCATTTTCAATGCAGGTAAGGATAATTCCTTCGCGCTGGTCCGTATTTTACCGGGCATAAATTACCAATGCAATACCAATAACATAGAGCAGGAGCATCATATTGAGCAGTACTGCCACACCTTTGGGCGCATTTTTAAATTCGCGCCAGATAAATATTCCCCAGATGGCAGCCACTATGGTAGCGCCCTGCCCCAGCCCGTAAGAAATGGCTGCACCTGCCTTGCCCGATGCAATTATATTGAATGACATCCCGATGCACCAAACAACACCACCAAGAATACCTGTCAGGTGCTCAGTGAAACTGCCTTTGAAGTACTGAGAAAAATTTACCGGTGCACCGGCAAATGGCCTGCGCATGATATAGGTGTTAAATAAAAAATTACTCAAAAAAATACCAATGGCAAAAAACACCATGGCCGTATAAGGACTTAATTTACCGGGTTCAGGCACATTAAAATCAACAAACATCGATTTGGCAACAAACCGGTAGAAAAAACCCATGGCTACGCCTGCTACAACCGACAGCAGCAATCCCCTGGCCGAAGGTGCAGCATTGTTTGCCGCCATTTTTTTATAGGCCCGGGCATTTAACAGGATGGCCATAGCAATCAGTGCAACGCCCGAAAAAAGAAACAAAGCGTTGCCCTGGGGCAGATTAATATAATTAACTATAACGCCCAGCACCAATGCTATACCGATACCTACAGGAAATGCCACAGACATACCTGCAATGGCAATGGCCGCAACCAGCAATATATTGGCGGCATTAAAAATGACCCCGCCAAGAATGGCAGATAATAAATTATTACCGGATGCCTGGGAGACATCTGCAATAAATCCCCGGCCCTGTGTACCATTGCTTCCTAAAGTAAAAGCAAATAACAAGGCCAGTATAAGAATCCCGGTTACATAGTCCCAGTAAAATAATTCAAAACGCCAGGTGCCTGCAGACAGTTTCTGGGTATTTGCCCATGAGCCCCAGCAAAGCATGGTAATGACACAAAAAATTACGGCGGTAGAATAATTTTCAAGTATAAACATGGCAAACAGGTTTAGCAATCGCTGGTTAAAATAGCTGCAATGGTATTGCCGGAAAGTCCTGGCTGTTTTCAAATTTATTGATTTTATACCACCAACGATGCTATAAAAAAATTGGTGCCGGGGTTAAAACAGTTTTAATCGTTTTATTCTGAACAACACCTGATTGCTGTACCATATTCTTTTATCTTTAAATTGCCGGATCATAAAAGACGCATGCCTATGGACAAGCAATACATCAGCCGCCGCTCCTTTCTGCAAAACACCGCCAGGGCCGCGCTGGTCATGAGTACCGCAGATCTTTCGGCACCGGCCGTCAATGGCAGTGAACAAACTATTCGGCAGATGGCAGAACCTGTCAACCAACCCATACCCGGTCCCTGGTACAAGACTGTTACCCGCTGGGGACAGGTCAATATAACTGAAAAAGACCCGCCGCAATATGATATTCCCTGGTGGCGTAACTACTGGAAACGCACTGCTACCAATGGCATCATTGTAAATGCGGGTGGTATCGTTGCTTATTATCCAACCAAAATTCCGTTTCATAAAAAGCCGTGTATTTACAGGAGGGGGATGATCTGTTTGGCAATATCTGCCGCGCTGCCCATGAAGACGGCATCGCCGTATTTGCGCGGATGGATTCTAACCGGGCCGACGAAACATTTTATCAGGCACATCCCGACTGGTTTGCTGTAGACGGCAATGGCCAACCCTATAAAGCAGACGACCTGTATATATCATGTGTCAACAGTCCGTATTACAATGAACATATACCAGCCATACTGAAAGAAATAGCCACACTGTACCAGCCGGAAGGATTTACAGATAATAGCTGGAGCGGACTTGGCCGTGAATCCATTTGCTATTGCAAGAATTGCCAAAAGAGTTTTTATGATAAGACCGGGCATGATATTCCAGCTATAAAGAACTGGAACGATATTGTATACCGGAAATGGATACACTGGAATTATGAACGCCGGTTAGAAATATGGGATCTGAACAACCGGATTTGCAAAGTTGCAGGCGGCAGGGATTGTATCTGGTCTGGTATGAACAGTGGTTCTATCGGCGGACAAAGCAGGAGCTTCCGGAATTTCAGGGAAATCTGCAAACGTGCAGATATTATTATGCTTGATGACCAATCCCGTTCAGACAACACTGGATTCCAGCACAATGGCGAGAATGGAAAATTGATTCATGGATTGCTTGGCTGGGACAAACTGATTCCTGAAAGTATGGCCATGTACCAGGCGCATGACCCCTGGTTCAGGCTGGCCAGCAAACCAGAACCGGAAGCCCGGATGTGGATGCTGGAAGGTATTGCCGGCGGCATTCAGCCCTGGTGGCATATGATCAGCGCCTGTCATGAAGACCGGAGAATGTATCATACGCCTGAAAAAGTTTTTCATTGGCATCAAAACAATGAAACCTGGCTTATCAACCGGCAACCACTGGCATCAGTGGGCGTGGTATGGTCGCAGCAGCACACAGATTTCTATGGCCGCGATCATGCAGATGAGCTGGTAGAATCTCCCTGGCGTGGTATGCTACAGGCGCTTGTTCGTGCAAGGATACCTTACCTGCCCATTCATATTGATGATATTGACAGCAAGGCCGCTAATTTCAGCGTATTGATTTTACCCAACCTTGCTGCTATGACCGATGAACAGGCAGCCAGCAT
>Ga0207641_10000312_pt1 | contig 60630 bp, 47 predicted proteins | sample KBSSwiS62_FD_184306 | JGI IMG/M metagenome (GOLD analysis project Ga0207641, IMG submission 184306) | Switchgrass rhizosphere microbial communities from Kellogg Biological Station, Michigan, USA - KBS Switchgrass S6-2 (SPAdes) (version 2) | ecosystem: Host-associated > Plants > Roots >...
CTTCCAGGCGAGCGCGGCCCGTTATCTTGCGCTGTTTGCGCTCTGGGCCGTGCTGTTTGGCGTCGGTGCCCGCGCCCTGGGCTGGCGGCTGCGGGAATTCCTGCCGTCGTTTGTGTTTCTGTATGTCATATCGCTGGTCATCTTCACGTTGGGTCAGTGGACCCAGGCGGATCACTACAACCTCGAGCCTCCGCTGGTGGCGCTGCTCCTCGGCCTTTTGATTGCCAACACCAACCTGTTGCCCCGGTGGATGGATGCCGGGTTTCGCGTGGAATACTACGTAAAGACGGGAATCGTGCTGTTGGGCGCCACGCTGCCGTTCACCCTGATCATCTGGGCGGGGCCGGTGGCGATCTTCCAGGCGTCCATTGTGTCGCTCGTGACCTTCGGAGTGATCTACTTCGTGGGCATCAGGCTGGGATTGGATCGCCGTCTGGCTGCAACGCTGGGCGCCGGTGGCGCGATCTGCGGTGTGTCAGGTTCGATCGCGATTGCCGGTGCCGTGGGCGCTCGCAAACAGGATGCGCCGGTCGCGATCACACTCGTGATCTTCTGGGCCATCATCATGATCTTCGCGCTGCCGTTGGTTTCGAAAGCGCTCGGCCTGCCCACGGGCGTGGCAGGCGCGTGGATCGGAACCTCTGAGTTCGCGGACGCCGCGGGACTTGCGGCTGCGCAGGCATACGGCGGTTATGCCGGTCACGTGCCTGGCATCACGGGCACCCCTGATGCAGCCGTTACCTCGTTCACCCTGATGAAGGTCATTGGCCGAGATGTGTGGATCGGAATCTGGGCGTTTGTGTTGTCCATCGTCGCGACCACTCGCTGGGAGTCGACGGGCGTGGATCGCAAGCCGGACGCTGGCGAGATCTGGCGCCGCTTCCCGAAGTTTGTCATCGGGTTCCTGCTCGCGTCGCTGATCATCACGTTTGTCACTGCTTCCGCGAGCTACGCGCAATTCAAGTCAACATTCACTCCGGATCTGGTGGGGCCGATCAAGAACTTCCGCACGTGGGCGTTTATCTTCTGCTTCCTCAGCATCGGGCTCACTACGCGGCTGCGCGAGCTCGCTGTCGCGGGCTGGAGGCCCTTCTGGGCGTTCTCCAGCGGCGTAGCGGTGAACGTAGTGTTGGGGTTTGTACTGTCGGTCGTGGTGTTCTACTCCTACTGGAGCCACCTGTGACCTGCGCCAGCTGCCGTCACTTTGACAACAGCCCGGCGGCGTTTGAAAAGGCATTTCCCGGAATCGGATCGTTCGGTTCCGGGAGTGCCTCGGTACGCGATGAAGATGGAATCTGCCGGCTGCACGACCGCCACCTCACGGCCGGCAGTCGCTGCAACCAACATCTGCCGGTCAGTTTACCGGCTCGGCATCCTTGACGGCTCCGCAGCTCGCGTTCACGAACTTGCCGACCACGGTGCTGTCGACGATCATCGACTTGCCGGAGGCCGTCGTGACGATGTGTAACTTGCCGTCGAGCTGAGTGCCGCCCTTGAATGTGAAATGCACATCGGAGACCGTTTTGCGGTTGGTGTGATCGCACTCATCGTGCAGTGTCAGCTCCGAGGCGGTGCTGGAAATGATGTTGCGCTTACAGGACTGCTCATCGGCGCCACGCTCCATCTGAAAGCCCTTTGCGATCTTTTCCGGCGTCATGCAGTCCTTGTAGACATGAGGCTTGGATCCCGCGCCCTTGACCATCGCTTCGACCTTGGCGCGTTGGTCCGGCGTCATCTTCGCGAGCTGATCGTCCGGAATGGGCATCTCACCTGACATCTTGGGCGTGACGGTGACTTCCCACAGGCCGGGCTTGATGTTCGGATTGGTGTAATCCGCCGCATGGACGAGGGTGGTCACGGCAATGGCGCACAGCGCACTCCGCGAAATGATCTTCAGGTTCATTGGCTCCTCCTGCGGGCCGGCGCCCGATGTGAGCGCGACCGTCGATGATATCAGCCGACCAACGCTATCTCGACCCGCTTGTTGTGCTTGCCTTCGTTCTTGATCTTCAGCACGCGGATCGCCCCAATTTCGCCGATGTTCCTGACGTGCGTGCCCCCACAGGGCTGCAAATCGATTCCCGGGATTCGCAGCAGACGGATCCTTCCGGCCCCGCGCGGCGGCTGCACACTCATGGTTTTGACCAGGTCCGGCCGGGCATCCAGCTCCTCGTCCGTGATCCACACGGTCTCGGTATCCAGGCCGCGTGCAATCAACGCATTCGTCTCGCTCTCAATCTTCGCCGCATCCAGCAAGCTCAGGTCGATGTCGAAATCGAGCCGGCCCTTGTCCGGTGCAATGTTTCCGCCGGTTACCGGCGCGGTCACGACACAGGACATAACGTGAAGCGCCGTGTGAAGCCGCATGAGCGCATAGCGACGGGGCCAATCGATCTGCAAATCGACCTGTTCGCCCACCTGCACAGGACTTGCCAAAGTATGCACGACGCTGTCCGGGGTAGGACCCTTGCGGGTATCGGTAACGGCGATTCGCTCACCGCCGGCCCGGACCAGGAACCCCGTATCGCCCGGCTGCCCGCCGCCCAGGGGGTAGAAAATGGTCCTATCCAGCTCGACTCCGCGCTCGTGAACCCCGACCACCTTCGCCGTAGCCGTCCTGAGATACGCATCGTCCCGAAAAAGCAGATCGGTCATGGCGCAGCAGCATAACAAAAGAGGTGAATTGGTCCGCACTTTGGGCCTGGAAGGGTGTGGTACAACGTGGACAAACGATGTCCAACGAACAACCCCAAACCGACTATCGCCAGACCCTCCACGATTCGATCGTGCAGACGGCTGAAGGCCTCATTGCCCGCTCGGTCGGGGTCGTGGAGGCTTCACGCCGCTTCATGGAGCTGGCGGCCGAGCTCGATGCCTGGGAGGACGAGGACCTGCTGTATTTCCAGGAAATCGACTCGCAGAGTGATGCTTTCCCGTTAGGTGTAGCGCGCCAGCAGTGGGATGCTGCCGCGCTCGTGCGGGAAGATCACGCACGAGCGCAGTTCGAGCAGTCAGTTTATGCGCGAGCCGCCGAGCGCTGCCGGAGCCTGATCACCCGCTACCACCGGTAGAGCAATCGAGCTGGCATTTCCCGGCGTGTGCCAGATCCGTTGCGTGGCCTTCGTAAAGTCCTCGGGCTGCGCGAACATGATGTTGGGTAGGAACTTCTAAAGCGCTGGTCATCGACCAGCCACTGATCCCAGGTTGAATCCGCAGAGCTGCCGTCCAGAGTGGGGCGCTCACGGTAGGGAACTGGCTTTGCCGGATCCGAAACATACTCGTCATACTTTGATTTCGCAGCCTTCGGAGGCTCGAAACCCAACTTGCCGTTGGCGAGCAGGTACAGCGGGCGGGATCCTGTGGCGCACCCCGACTCGCAGGCGCGGGGCCAGCTGTCATAACTGTGCCACTGGTCCGCGCCGGTCTCGTAAACCAACACCCGGGGCGTGTCCGGCTTCGGCCCGTCCTTCAGATGGTAGTCGAGGAAGGGCTGCATGATGTTCCGCCGGAACCAGGTCGCGGTGTCGCCCGCAAAGAGAATCGGGCCGATGCCGCGGCCCTGGCGCCGTCCCTGACCCCATCGTGCATGGGGATCATCTCCTCCCGTTTGATGTAATCAAAAGTTTCAGTCCGGGGTTTAAAGTTGACAGGGGTCTTGCTCTGGGCGACCAGCAGCGCGGCGACGAATAAAAACATCCAGGGTCCTCGTGCCGGGGGGCGGGCAATGTCACATAAACGTCACAGGGCCGCCATAGGCTTCCAATTCGTTCGATTTATTCTAAATAAAAGATCAGGAGACACTCCCCGTGCTGGAAAGTCTGGGCATTGACGCGCCGACCGCCTTCCTTTTGTTCCTGGCGCTGGGCCTGGCATTGAGCTTCGAGTTCGTGAACGGATTTCATGATACGGCGAATGCCGTGGCCACCGTTATCTACACGAATTCACTCGAGCCTGGATACGCAGTCGTCTGGTCGGGTGTGTGGAACCTGATCGGCGTGCTCACCTCCTCGGGAGCGGTGGCCTTCGGCATCGTGGCGTTGTTGCCAGTGGAACTGGTCATCAACGTGGGATCCGGCGCGGGATTCGCGATGGTGTTTTCATTACTACTATCGGCGATCATCTGGAACGTCGGTACGTGGTACCTCGGTCTGCCTGCCTCGAGCTCGCACACACTGATCGGCTCGATTGTGGGTGTCGGTCTCATGAACTCGCTGTTGAGTCCTGACAGCGCATTCGGTGATGGCGTGAACTGGGCGAAGGTCGCCGACACCGTCAAGGCGTTGGTGCTGTCGCCGTTGATCGGCTTCATCGCGGCAGCGCTGCTGCTGATGCTGGCGAAGAAGGTGTTGAGCAACCCGGCGCTCTTCAAGGCGCCCGAAGGCAAGTCACCGCCGCCGGCGTGGATTCGTGGCTTGCTGGTTCTGACCTGTACGGGTGTCAGCTTTGCTCACGGTTCCAACGACGGCCAGAAAGGCATGGGCCTGATTGTCCTGATTCTCGTTGGCATCGTTCCGACAGCCTTCGCTCTCAACATGGGTACGGACGCCGCCACGCTCGACAAGATCAGAGCGGGTTCGGTCGTCGTGGAGCAGAAGCTCGCGGCCGGTCAGACGGTAGCGCTGGATTCAGCACACAAGACGCTGACCGAATACCTGCGTCATGGTCAGGTAAAGCCTGAAATGTTGACAGCTCTCGGCGCCACCGCCGGCTTCGTCAACCATGACCTCGAGAACGTAAAGGACTTCAACGCGATTCCGGGCGATCAGCGCCGCGCCTTGCGTCTCAACATCTATCTCGTGTCCGAGACGCTGGCCCGTCTGACCAAGGCGAAACAGTTGCCGGCCCAGTTGGATGCGGATGCCACGGGCAAGTATCAGTCGACACTGAAGGGCGTGACCAACTTCATTCCCAACTGGGTGAAGTTCGCGGTGGCCCTGGCGCTGGGTCTCGGCACGATGATCGGCTGGAAGCGTATCGTCGTCACCGTCGGAGAGAAGATCGGCAAGGCGCATCTGACCTATGGACAAGGCGCCTCCGCCGAGATCGTTGCCTTCGGCTGCATCGAAGCCGCCGACCTGCTCGGTCTGCCTGTGAGCACCACGCACATCCTGTCGTCCGGTATCGCCGGAACGATGGTTGCGAACGGCTCGGGTATTCAGAAGGACACGGTGAGGAACATCATCCTCGCCTGGGTTCTGACACTACCCGTGTGCGTGTTGCTTGGCGCCGCTCTGTTCGGCGCAGGCTTGTTCTTCGTCCTGCACGTGCTGGGCGTTCATTGATCCGAAAGGATCCGAACGGTTCACTGGGTACGGTGAACCGTTCCGTGCTCGCCGAGCCTGTCCGTCTCACCGCTGGACAGCGCTTTGGCGAGCCCGAACAACCGTTGAGTCTTGCTCGCCGGAGCGTCCCAGTACTCCGCGTCATCGACGGTTACTTCGAGCAGCCCCAGGTCAGGATCGTTGACGCCGTCCGGGAACCACGGCTCAACCCACGGCGTCCATAGCTCTTTCATTTTCTCGGCGTCACGCAACAACCGTGCGTGACCCGAAATGGACACGTAATCCTGTTTGTCGAGGTTGGCGTAGCTCAGGTTGACTTTACGGTGCTGATCGATTTCGCCGACCTTGCCGGATGACATGGCGGTGAAGAACCACAGCTTGCCGGCGGAATCCATCTGCAGCGTAGCCAACGGCCGGCTGCGCAGGGAGCCGTCCGCTTCCTCGGTCGTGAGCATGGCAATACTGGCTTCACCGATCAGGTCGGCCAGCTTTTGCATCTGCGGATCGGTCTGCTTCTCTTTCTTCATCGGGTAACTCCACGTCGGGATTTCCCTTGGAAACGAGCAAGCTTCGTACCACCGGTGTGAACAGCTGTGTGTCGCGGGACTGGTCCGGAATCCGCAGGCTGCGCTCGAATTCGAGACCCAGTTTCCGCAGGACGTTCATGGAGGCTCGATTCTCGGGCGAGGTGATGGCGACTATGCGGCTGATGCCGAGATCTTCCCGTCCGTGCCGCATCGCTGCCTGCGCCGCCTCAAACGCGTAACCCTTGCCCCGATAGGATTCGCGTAACGCAAACCCAACATCGACGTCCTGCAGGTAATCGCGCTTCAACAGGCCGCAGATGCCGACGGGCCTGCCGCTGTCACGCAACTCGACGAGAAACAACCCGAAGCCATGCTGGCTGTAGCTCACCATCGGGCCGTGTTGGATGTAACGGCGGGCATCCTCCAGTGTTCTGACCTCCCGGTCGCCGATGTTGCGGATGAAGTCCGGCTCGTTGAGCAGCTCGAGGATGAAGGGGGCGTCGGAATCCAGAAGGTGTCGCAGCCGCAGGCGCGCAGTCTCGCAAACAATCATGAATTCAGCTTGTCCAGGTTCATGCGGATGTGCGTCGCCTCGGCGGCGGTACGCGCAAGTGAGATGGCCTTGTTGAAGGCCTCGCGGGCCTCGTCGGCGCGGCCCAGCTCCTTCAGCAGCGCGCCTTTCACACCGAAATAATGAAAGTAACTTCCCAGCGGCTCCGCGAGGGGCTCCAGCAGCTCGAGCGCGGCCGCGGCGCCGCGGACCTTCGACACGGCGACTGCCCGGTTGAGTGTAACGACCGGTGAGGGTTGCAATGCTTCGAGCACTGCGTAGATCTGGTCGATCTGGGCCCAGTTGGTGTCCGCCGGCGTCGCCGCGCGCGCGTGGACGGCGGCAAGAGCCGCCTGCAGCTGGTAAGTGCCCGGAATGCCCTGGCGCTGGGCTTTTTCAACCAGTACGAGGCCTTCTGCCATCAATCCGCGATCCCACTTGCTGCGGTCCTGGTCATCCAGCAGCACAATGTTATTGTTTTCATCCAGGCGGGCGGCCGCGCGTGCATGTTGCAACAACATCAGGGCCGTGAGTCCCATGATCTCGCTTTCGCTGGGGAACAACCGCAGCAACAGGCGCCCCAGCCGGATCGCCTCTTCACACAGCGGGACACGCACGTGCGCCTCACCGCCGCTGGCCGAGTACCCCTCATTGAAGAGCAGGTAGATCATCGCCGCAACGGTGCTGAGCCGTTCGGCGCGTTCCGCGGGGCCAGGTGTTTCAAAAGCAACCGCCGACTGTGTCATTACACGCTTCGCGCGCGTGATGCGCTGGGCCATTGCCGCTTCGCTCACGAGGAACGCACTCGCGATCTCCTGAACCGACAACCCCGACACAATGCGCAGCGCGACGGCGATCTGTTGGGTCGCGGGCAGCTCCGGCTGACAGCAGATGAACAGCAGACGCAGGACATCGTCCTGGTAAGCGGAGCTGTCGAGCCGGTCCACCATGGCTGACTCGTTGTCCTCGCTGTCCGCAATCACATCGTCTTCCGGCAGCGAATCGTGTTTGTTCCGCCGGCGCATCTCATCGAGCGCACTGTTGCGGCCGACGAAAATGCACCAGGCCGCCGGGTCCCGGGGTGGCCCGTTCACGGGCCAGGTCTTCAGGGCGCGCAGACAGGCTTCCTGAAACGCTTCCTCGGCCACGTCCAGGTTGCGGAAGTAGCGCAGGAGAGCCGCCACCGCCTGGGGACGTGCTGCAGTCAGAGCGGCTCCGATCCATGCGACGTCCGTCACTGCAGGCCGATCCCGGGATAGAAGCGGGCAAGGGGACGGACCTCGAGCGCGCCGGTGTCGCCTACGAGGCTGCGGGCGACATTGATCGCATCCTCCAGAGAAGGGCAGTCCACGAGATAGAAGCCGAGGAGCTGCTCTTTGGTCTCGGCAAAGGGTCCATCGAGCACAACGGGCTCACGGCTCGCCCGGACGGTCATGGCCGTCGTGGTGGGCATCAGCTGGCCCACGGGTCCCAGGCGGCCCTGACTGGCGAGCGCGTGCGCGACGGCTTCGCTCCTGGCCATGACAGTTGCCTCCTTTTCCCGGCTCCAGGCCTGTAGCTCGGATTCGAGGTTATAACAAAGTATGCAGTAGAACATCGGCAGGACTCCCGTAACGCCTGTCAAAGGACGTTCGGGAGGCTTCCGGTCAGACAGCCGCGGAAGAATTCAGCAGCCCTTGGCGTTGGCGTAGACCCGCTGCAGGGCTTTGCGTTCGGAAATGGAACGGGCCGCGAGCTTGGAAACGTCCTGGATGTAGCTCTGGATGAGGGCCACATCGCGCAGGGCGTCGCTTTCGGAGCCACGGGCGATGGGCGCCAGCTGCGCCTTCCTGAACGGATTGCCCAGCTCGTTCCAGGCTCTGAGGGTGGCATCACCATGGGCGATCCTGGGGGATACCGCCGCCAGCAACTGCTCCAGGCGTGGCTGGAATTCCGCGAGGTAGCGCAACGCGATCTCCACCTTTTCCTTCGAGAACGTCTGCTCCACGTCGCGGATGGAAGCCTGGGAGGGTGTGGCGGCTTCGTTGTGACAGGCAGGCAGGGCGCTGCGGGCCTGGATGCGCCGCTGCTCGAGGGAGTTCAACTCGGCATGCCATTTCTGCAGAAGGGCGGCTTCATCGGTACGCGCGGCCTGGATTTTCCGTGCGACGGCTCCCGTGTCGGGAAACACGGTAATTTTCTCGACGAGTGCCTTGTCGCGAGCCGAAAGGGGGCCGGACGAACCGGCGGGCACCTCCACGACGCGCGCGAGAACCAGGGCTTCGTTCTTGATGCCGTCAGACACCTTCGTGGACAGCGCGTTGGGTGTCAGAACGCCACTGACATCGTTCCACTGCGCGTATGCGGATTCAGCCGTGGCGGGAAGAGGCGGGACCTGGGCCAACCAGTCCTGCGCCGACAACAAAGCCGGCGCAGCCGCTGCAGCCGCGCTGCATAGCGCAAACACACATGCCAACATGTGCCGAAGTTCCATCCTCATGTGTATGCATATGCGCAGACCACGAGCCCTATTATGCATGCAAGAAACACGCTGTGCTTGAGCGTGAAGCCAAACAGGCGCGCCTCGTCGGATGCCGGCATCCCGGTTGCCGCCGCAGCGACCGAGATACTTTGCAGGCTGATCATCTTACCCATGACACCGCCGCTGGAATTGCCGGCCGCCATGAGTGCGGGATCCAGGCCGAGGTTGTTCGCGGTGACCACCTGCAGGTTGCCGAAAAGTGCGTTGGCGGAGGTGTCACTGCCGGTGAGGAATACTCCAACCCAGCCCAGCAGGGCGCTGAAGAATGGGAAGAATGCTCCGGTGGCGGCAAGCGCGAGTCCGAGGCTGGCGGTGGCGCCTGAGTAGTTCATGACGTAGGCCAGTGCCAACACGCAGGCCATCGTAAGGATCGAGAACTTGAGGTCGCGTGCCGTGCGGGCGACCGATGCCAGCCATTGCCTGAGGGACACGCGCAGTACGAGTCCGGCACAGATGGTTGCGAACAGCGCCGATGTCCCGGAGGCTGACAGGATGTTGAATGTGAACTTCGCGGGGTAGGGGCCGGCCTTCGCAACGACGGGCGGCAGGCGTTGAATGGCGCCATCGAGGCCCGGCCACGGAATGGCGATGGTGGCCTTGTCGAGCAAGGCCTTGAACGGTGTGTAGCCCCAGAGCAGCACGAAGATGACCAGGATGATGTAGGGCGACCAGGCGTACAGCACCCGGGAGCGTTCGGCCTTCGGCGGCAGATGGACCGCTTCCACCGACACATCGGCAGGCCGCCAGAAGCTCAACAGCACCAACAGGCTGGAGATGGCGGCGAGTGATGCCAGGATGTCCGTGAGGTAAGGGCCGATATAGGTGGACACCAGGAACTGGGTGGCCGCGAAGCAGATGCCGCAGATCAGCGCAGCCGGCAGCACTGCCTTCAGGGCTTTGAGGCCGCCCATCACCAACATCAGATAGGCGGGCACAAACAAGGAAACGGGGGCGCAGATCTTGCCGACGTCGGCGCTGAGTTGGGCGAGCGGCAGATTGGTCACGGTTGCCAGGGTGACCAGCGGCGTGCCGATGGCGCCGAAGGCCACCGGCGAGGTGTTGGCGATCAGGCAGATGGCGGCGGCCTGGAACGGCGAGAATCCCAACCCACTCAACATCGCGGCAGCCACCGCAACCGGGGTACCGAAACCGGATGCTCCTTCCACGAAGGCGCCGAAGGCGAACGCGATCAGCAGGGCTTGTAACCGGCGATCCTGGGTGAGATGGCCGACGGAGTTCTTGATGATTTCAAACTGGCCCGTGTCGACCGTGAGCCGGTACAACGCGAGCGCCCAGAATACGATCCAGGCGATGGGGAAGAGGCCGAAGCAGGCACCGTACACGGTCGCGCGCAACGCGAGCGGAGCGGGCATGCCGTAGACGGCAATTGCTACAACAATGGACGTGAGCAGTCCTAAGAGGCCGGCTTTCCAGGCTGACATCCGGAAGATGCCGAGCGCGATGAGCAGGATGAGAATGGGTAGAGCCGCGCACGCCGCCGACAGCCCCAGGCTTCCATGTACGGGCGTATAAACCTGATCCCACATAGCGGTGACCCCCCTTGGTTTTCTTCGACACTAACGTGTTTCGACCTTCAGAACCACCCGTAGTTGAAGCTGATGCTGACGCGTTCCGCGGTCATGGGATTGGGCGGCACCTCGTGGCGCAGCCAGCTCTCGAACAGGACCAGCGTTCCCGCTTCGGCGGGAATCACGACCCACGGCCGGCTGGCGCCCGTGCGGGGCGGAGCCGCCATGAAACGATCCAGGCGCGGGTCTTCAAACTTCAGTCCCGGGCAGCCGCGCGGTGTCTTGACATAGTAAGTACCGCTGATCGTCGCAAGGGGATGTAAATGCAGTCCGTGGACGACCTGCCGCGGCATGATGTTCACCCAGCAGTCGGTCATCGACAGCTCGCGCCGCGCGAGGTCAAACTCCAACGACGCGGCGAATGAGCGCACGTGCCGCAGGAGCCGGCGTTGCAACTCGGCGAAGGTCGGTGACACCTCGTGCAGGCGATGCACCGAGTTGTACGAAGTGTAGCCGCCCGGGTAGTTCTTTTCGGACCAGCGCCGGCCACCAACATCGTCGACTCGCAACTGCAGGCTCTCCCGCAGCAGCCGATTGTTGAATCCCTGCCAGCCCGGGTGATTCAGACGTCCCCGATAGACGAGCGTGGGAAAGAGCCGCTGTACCGTCATTTGCCCTGGAACGCCGCCGTACCGGGCTGGGCTGCGCGCAGCCACTGTTGAAAAGTCGGGACCGACTCGTCACCCTCGGCAGGGGCCCACGAAGCAAATTCAATGGCCGTGGCCGGATCGTAGGGGCCTTCCTTGATTTCAATGAACGCGGCTCCATCGGTTCCGGCCAGCAGGGTGTGCCACGTGTTCCGGGGTGTTTCGTAGGCGATGTTCCCGGAGTCTGTTCCGATGCGATAGCGGCCGGTAACGCCGCCGGCCGCGTCGAATGTCAGCACCTCGAAGTAACCGCGCAGCACCACTGCGAGCTCGGATTTGGTGGTATGCCGATGAGGCCGGAAGTAGGTGTCCTTCTGGGTGGCCACGAAAAACCGCTGCACCGGATCGGCCGGGGTGGTGTGGATATTCAGGTGAGCCCGCTGGCGGGGGCTGGCGGCTGCCTGCGCGGTCAGGTCATTCAGAATGTCTTGGGAGAACAGCTTCATTTGGCGTGGTACACAATGAGGGGAGCGGCCATTGTAAACGGTTGTTCCTCCGAGGCGTTCTTTGAACTGCCGAGTCAGGTCCGGGTCCAATGGATGCTGCTGCCGTAGGCCCTGGCAGGGACCGGCAGGTGCAGGAGGTGTTGTCATGACGAATCGAGCCCGATTGATTGTTCCCGCGGTAGTCGCCTGCGTGCTGGGTGTACCTGCCTGGGCTGCCGAGAATGCACCGGCACCCGCGGGGGAACCGCAGTCCGCGGTCTGGACGGATAAGGAGCTGACCTTCGTCTACCAGGGCTTCACCACCCGGTACTCCTGTGACGGCCTGCGGGACAAGGTCCGCAGCGTCCTGCTGGACCTGGGAGCGCAGAAGAAGGATCTGAAGGTCATGGAGATGGGCTGCAGCTCGCCCACCGGTCGTCCTGACCCCTTCCCCGGTGTCCGGGTGAAAATGCGGGTTCTGCAGCCGGCGGATTCCCCTGATGCCGCCAAAGCCGCTGATCCCACCCCCGTGGCGGCGCACTGGAAGCCTGTCGATCTGAAGCTGCGGGATTCGTTTACGACGGATTCGGGCGAGTGCGAGCTCGTCGAGCAGATCCGTCAGAAGATCGTGCCGGCGTTCGCCGCACGCAATGTTGATTTGCGGACCACCTGCATTCCGCACCAGGCGACGGTGGCCCGGCCGGTTCTGAAGATGGAAGTGCTGTTTCCCGACGCCAGCAAAGAGGCCAAGCAACAAGGGGCGCCGCAGTAATACTGCGACGCCCCTGACGCATCAGAACCGCTGTCCGAAGCGTATGCCGATCGTACGCGGGCGGTTCGGGATGTCATAGATCGCGACGGTTCCACAGGTGGATTCGTCGCACTCGGCGGTTCGATCCAACACCTCGCGTCGGTCGAAGGCGTTGTCGATATAGAGCTCGCCCGTCATGCCGTTTTTCTCGACACCCGCGGAGAAGTTCGCCTGGAAGTAGGCCGGCTCCGGTCCCAGGATGCCCCGCGCAACCTGGCGCAGATCGCCAAACCGCTGGCCAACATAGAGACCCGTCGCCTGAACGTGTGCCAGGAAGCCCGCACCCACCTCAAAGGTGTAGCGTCCCACGAGATTGCCTTTGAATTTCGGCGTGACCGGTAACTGCTCGCCCTCGGGCGCGAACAGGGAGTCATCAACCAGGCCGGTCTTGGGATTGATGGGCGCGAAGGTCTGGGTCAGCTTGGGATCCAGGTACGCAGCCCCGCCCGACAGGGTGAGCCCGGTCATGACCTGGAACTCGAAATCCGTCTCGATGCCCTTGATGGAGGCCTGGCCGGCGTTCGCGATGATGGTCAGCGCGTTGGGGCCGAGGTAGGAGAACTGGAAGTCTTTCCATTTCTCGTAGAAGACAGCGCCGTTCCAGCGCAACCGGTTTTCCAGCCAGCTCGTCTTCCAGCCGATTTCATAGTTGCTGAGATAATCAGGTTTGTACGGCGGGATCTTGCCGCCGCCGTTGCGATTCACGCCTCCCGGCCGGAAGCCTTTGGACCACGTTGCATAGATCATGCGGTCGCGATCGATCTTGTACTGCAGGTTGATCTTCGGCGTGTTGCCCGAGCCCGTGGAACGCCCGTCCAGGTCGATGCAGGGCGCGCCATGGAACGGGGTGGGGTCGAAGCAGGTCGCGGTTCCCTGGCTGCCGGAGTAGTTCTCGTTGAATCCGTAGAAACCCTTCAGGGTGTTGTCGAACGTGTAGTAACGGATGCCCGCGTTCACCGTCAGGTTGCTGAGGATGTCATACGCCAGCTCCGTGAAAACCGCCTTGTCGCGGTCGACACGCTCCTGTTCCGTGAGCCAGATCGAGCCCGGCCAACCGGGTACGGACAGATCGTCGGCGAGTTGCGTGCCGCCGTTCGTGACCAGGTAGTCCTGTTGGATCTCGTGCACCTGGCGCTGGATGAAAAATCCGGCGGTGGCCCGCACGGGATATTCCTTCGGCGTGGAGATGCGGAACTCGTGGCTGGTCTTGGTGTAATGATCCTTGCCGACAATGTGCTGCGCCGGATTGATCAGGTTTCCAGCGTTGTCCAGAAAGTAGGAACCGGAACCGTTCAGTATGTCATAGGCCAGCGAGTAATCGGTGTAATCGGAGTTCTCGTGGGTGTTGCGGGTCAGGTACGCGCCCGAGTAGACGAGATCAAAGTTGCTGATCTTGCCCTCGATGGTGAGCGCCGACTGCACCCAGGAGTCGTGGATGTTGTCCGGGAAGTAGTGTTGGATCTGCAGATCGCCCACGGCGGGGTTGTATGCGAAGTTGCCGTTGGTGGTCTGGACCTGGCCCATCACCTGCGGCGTTATGGTCCAGTTCTCATTCAGATCCACCTTGAGCGCGGCGCGGCCGCCCTTGGTGTCGACATCGTTGTAGTCCTTCTTCACCAGGTTCGCGTTGGTCATGGTGATGCCGGATGTCGGGAAGGTCACAGAGCCCGGAACGTTGTCGATATAACCGGCATCCTTCGTATCCCAACCCACCAGGCGCACGGCCGCGAAGGAGGTGATCGGAATGTTCACGAAGCCTTCGACGCTGTAACCCTGTCCACCGTGGTCCACGGTGTTGCCTTCAACATCGTAACCGGCCGCGAATTTCGTCGGATCCGGCTTGTTGGTGATGATGCGGAGGGTGCCTGCCTCGGAGCTGGCACCGTACAGCGTGCCCTGGGGTCCTGACAGCGCCTCGACGCGCGCGATGTCGTAGATGTGAATGTTGAGGTTGCCGTCAATGGTCGTGACGGGCTGCTCATCCAGATACATGCCCACGCTGGGCAGCGAGCCCGAGTGGTTACCATCGCCGCCGCTCGCCACGCCGCGCATGTAGACGTGCTCGACTGACGGGCCGGTGCTCTGGAAGGACACGCTGGGCAGCAACTGTGCGTAGTCGTCAAACTTGGTGACGTTCATCTGCTCCAGTTTCTGCGTTCCGATTGCCTGAATGCTCAGTGGGACGTCCTGGAGGTTTTCAACGCGCTTCTGTGCGGTAACCACCACCTCCGCCAATCCGGCACTGGCAGCCGTATCGTCATCGGCAGCGCGGGCTGCGGAAATGCAGGAGAGCAGAGCGCCTGCAACCGGCGCCCCCTTCCACAGAAACTGCCGCTTCTGCCGCGTTTCCTGCCGTTTCAATTTTCTTAGTCGACTGCGTGTCACTGGGTATACCCCTTGATGGTGTTTATGCTGCCCCCTCGAATTCCGGGACGCCCGGATAGGCCGCGAGCACGGGACCCAGCGCCTCGGTGAGGGGCGCGAGCCACGGCTCGTAATGACGGTGTTGATCCAGGCCGTCACGAAAAATGGGTTTACGGACCTGTTGTGAGCTGGCGGTCCGGACGGCCCGCTCGTTCTCATAGAAGCGCAGGCACTGCTCCTCGAAGGGCAGGCCGCAGTACTCGAGCAGCCGCCGCACCTGCGTTTCGGTGTCCGCGATCATCGATTCGTAGAACACGCGGTGTACGCGGCCCGGCAGCACGGTGTCGAAGTGCGCCATGAGCTCGACATAGTCGCGGTAGTAGCGGCCGAGATCCTCGAGGCTGTACGTAAAGCTCTGGCCGCGCGCGAAGTGCTGCTTGAATCCCGAAAAGCAACATCCCAGCGGATGACGGCGCGCATCGATGATTTTCGCGTTCGGTAGAATCAGCTGGATGAGGCCGATCTGCGCGAAGTTGTTCGGCATCTTGTCAATGAAGAAGGGAGCCGCGCTCTTGCGTTGAATCAGCGCGCGCCCGAGGTATTGCTCACCGAGCTCGCGGCACTGGGCTGCCGTCAGGTTCTGCAACGCCTGCGGATAGGTGGCAGGTTGCTCCTGCAGCTGCAGGCTGCGCGCCATGGCCGGAATGTGGGGCAGCTCCATGGTGCCTTCGATCCGGGAGTGGCTGGAGAGAATCTGCTCGATCAGCGTCGAGCCCGCGCGTGGCAGGCCCACGATAAAGATCGGATCCGGGCGTTCGCTGCCGTAGCCGCGGCGCGTGTCGAAGAACTCGGGAGTGAACAGCGTCTTGCAACGGCGGACGTAGGCGGTCAACTCCTGCGGCGCGTAGTTGAGCATCTCGCGGCGAAGACGATTGCCGGCGGCGTAGTTTTCAAATGACTCCGCATAGGACCGGGCGTCTTCGAGCGCCTTGCCGAGCGCGAAGTGCAGGTGGAAGCGATCCTCGCGGCTGAGGTCGGGCCGCGCCAGTTGGGCCCGCATGGAATGCAACTGTGCCGGGCTGAAACGCACGGTCTTCAGGTTCGCGAGGCTCCAATACGCTTCACCGAGCTCCGGCGCCAGCTCGATGCTTTTTTCGTAGGCGGCCACGCTGTCGGCTTCGCGGCCATTGGTTTTCAAGGCATGCCCGTAGCTCATCCAGATCTTCGCCTGCCGCGGGTAGGCCGCCAGCACACGGCCGTAGATCTCGATGGAGCCCTCCAGCTCGCCGATCATGGCCAGGATGGCGGCTTTGAGATTGTTATATCCGGGATGCTGCGCATCGGCGGCCAGCAGCGTGTTGACTTCACGCAGAGCCTCTTCGGCCTTGTTCTGGCGATGTAACACAATCGCGTAGTTGTGCCGTGCGGCGATGAAGCTCGGTGCGAGCTCCAGGCAGCGCTCCAGGAGCGATTCGGCGTCCTTGTAGCGGCGCAGCCGCGCGGCGACTTCCGCGAACATCCGTATCGCGGCGACATCCGTTGGAAAGGCCTTCAGGTGATTGCGCAACAGCAGCTCCGCCTGCGGAATCTGGTTCTCACACAGCGCGGCGGCCGCGGCCAGCAGCCGAGGGTCGCGAGTCGACGCTTTGATGTGTTGCGCGTAGGCGTTGTCGGCTCCGATTGAATCGCCGACGATGATCAACTGATCACCTAACGCACGCCAGGCATCTGCCCAATCGGGCTTCAATGCAACCGCACGGCGCAGTGCGGCGATGGCGCCGTCGTTCCGACCGAGGCGGCTCAGAACCAATCCGATCTCGTAATGGACCTGCGGCCAGCCAGGTTGCGCATGCGCAACGGCTGTCAGAATCTGCAGTGCGGTGTCGGTATTACCGAGGAGCCGATGTGCGGTGCCCAGCAGCAGGCCCGCCGTGGGATGATTCGGCGCGACTGCGAGAATTTCGGTGATTTGTTGAAGCGCCAGCGCCGGATTGCCCGCGAGCAGCCGGGCTGCGTGAGCGAGCGCGACTTCAACGGTACCGACTGGCTCTGCTGCGGAACTCAACGGCTTTCCGTTCCTTACGACCCCACTTTTCTTTATCTGAACCCTGAGTAACCCGATTGTCAATTAGGCGACGGCCCACCGCTCTGTGGCGCGGGCACTACGCTTCACTCGTTGCACCAGAACGACATGGGCTATGTGCATCCGCGACACGCCGCCGAAGTGCTTTGCATCTATTGAAGCCAAGACAGGTCCTCTCGGGCCGGTTATTCTTCCGTGCTCGTCCTGGAAGGACACCGAGGTAATGGACAATGAGCTCGAGTCATGTCGGCCAGGTTTTGCCCGCAAGCGCTTTCAGCTACGCAGTCTCTTTGCGTGTCCGACATCCGAGCAAAGATCTCGATGTGCTCACCGACAAGTTGCGGCTCGAGCCGGATCACAGCTGGAAGGCGGGGGATCCGCGCCGCTCCCAATCGGGCTCGGCCCTGGGCGGCAACCATCGTGATTCGTACTGGTCGGCGCTCCTGCCGGCGCAGATGGTAGGTCCCAGCAGCATGCCGCTCGAGATGTTCTTCAGTCAGCAGCTGGTGCAGCTCGCGCGGCATCGTGAGTTTTTCAACAGCCTGCAGGTTGATGGCGGGCAGGTGTCACTGCTCGTCGAGCTGGCGCCCACCGCCAATGCATCGCTCACGTTCAGCAGCGCCAGCGCGCGCAAGCTGGCGGACCTGAACATCGAAGTTGAATTTCAGTTCGTCGGCGACTGACGTCGCGACGGCTGGCCGCGGGGCGTCGGCGCGCGGACCATCGTGTTGAGCAGGTGCTCCAGCAAGGTCACCGGATCGGTGCAACGGCCCGTGTGCACTCTCGAAGTTTGAATGATGGTGCTGCGAGGTGCCACCAGCCAGTCAAAGCGCTCGCGCCGGGATAGTTTGCCGATCGTTCCTCCCTGGCTGCCACCCGCACAGATGGCGGGAATGCTGGCGAGGTGAGCGCGGGCCGCTTCGATGTCGATGTCGGGCGCAAGGGCTTTCAGGCGGCTTTCATCCAGCTCGATGCGCGCTTCGAGAAAGCCTTTCTGCGGGCACGAAACAATCACCCCGACATTGACGAATTCCTCGCGCTCCACTCGTGGAACGACGCGGACTATCGCGTAGTCATACGAGCTGCCGTTATTCATGAGACGAGCGTGCACGAATCGCCTCCTGTACAAATGCGTGACGCTGCTGCAGCCGATGCTGTAGATACTTCGTGTACGCCTCCCGGTTCTCCTTTGGCGTCGCGAACGGCGTATTTGCGCCGCCCAGCCACGTTTCAGGGACCAGCGCCACGATATCGTTCAGTACCTCGGTTGTAATGAGCGCGCTGAGCCGAGCGTCGGACTCCTCCAACGAGGCTGCGAATGGCAACAGGATGTGATCCTTTACCCGCGTGAAGGGATCTCCCGCCCGTTCCAGGTATTGATTCCACGAATGATGGAAGTAGAGCGCGGCCCCGTGGTCGATCAGTTCCAGTTGCCGGTGCCACATCAGCATGTTTGCGTTGCGCGGCGTGCGATCGACGTTTGTGACAAATGCATCGAACCAGACGATATCGGAGGCGAGGCGGGCCGCCGGCTGTTCCGCGAGCGCATCGAACATCACCGCGCCCGGCAGATAGTCGAGAGCCACATTGAGGCCCGCGCTGGCCTTGATCAGTTCCTGGATTTCCGGGTCCGGCTCCGTTCGGGCGAGGTCGGGGTCCAGCTCAATGAGCACAATCTCCGGAATCGGCAACTGTAGCGCACGCGCAATCTCGCCGGCGACGAGCTCGGCGATCAACGCTTTCGCGCCCTGGCCCGCGCCGCGGAATTTGAGCACGTACATGCCATCGTCATCGGCCTCCACGATGGCGGGCAGCGAGCCGCCTTCGTGCAGCGGAGTGACGTACCGAGTAGCGCCGACAGTTCTCATACTGCAATACTAGCGAAATGCATCCCCTCGTGACTCGAAGCCCGTTTGTACAGCCCGTCGCAGCAGCGACTCCGACGAGCGATTTTCGATAGTGCCGCGGCTCTCGGGCGTCATAGCCTTGGTGCTGATTTTGATGGCGGCTCCGGGTGACGCGGCAATGGCGGCGGCTTCCGAGCAGCCCATGCCCGTTTCGAAGCCCGAGGTGCTCGCCCATGGTCGTTTCAAGCGCGTGGAAATATTCCGTCCCCAGGGCGAAGTGAAGCACTTCGCGTTGCTGATGTCGGGCGACGGTGGTTGGACCTCCCGGCTCGCGAGAATGGCGGGGGCGTTGGCTTCAGACGGCACGCTCGTTGCCGGAGTCGATACCGCGCAGTTGTTTGAGGACCTGGAGAAGGACGGCGGCAAGTGCGTGCTGCCGGATGGCGACCTGGAAAACCTCAGTCACTACATCCAGGCCTATTACAAGGTTCCGACCTATTTCACACCGATACTCATCGGTCATTCCGCCGGAGCAACACTCGCCTTCACGAGCCTTGCGCAAGCCCCGCCCGGTATCTTCGGCGGCGCGCTCACGCTGTCATTCTGTGTCGACCTGGATCTGCGCAAGCCTCTGTGCGAGGTGCAGGGACTGAAGTACTCGAAGATCAGGAGCGGCTACCACTTGTTGCCATCGCCGCAGTTGCCGGCTCCCTGGGTCGCATTGCACGGTGTGAAGGATCGCGTCTGTTCGATCAACGATGCGCGCAGCTTCATTGGCGCCACGAAGGGCGCCCGGCTGGTCGAGCTTCCCATCGGCCACAGTTATCTGGGAACGGATACCGTCGACTGGTTGCCGCAGTTCAAGGCCGCCTTCGAGTCGATCGTTGCTACCCAGGCCACGCCGCATCTGCCGCCGCCGCCGGCCAGTCTGGCCGATCTGCCGATTGTCGAAGTTGACCCGACGCCCGGTACGCCGACATCCGATTCGTTTGCCGTACTGCTGTCCGGTGACGGCGGTTGGGCGGGTATCGACAAACAGGTCGCGCAACTGTTGGCCGACCGCGGAGTGCCGACGGCGGGCGTTGACTCACTGCGCTACTTCTGGACCGCGCGTACGCCGTTGGGGCTGTCAACGGACATTGATCGGATCATTCGTTACTACGCCTTTCACTGGAAGAAGAAACACGTGTTGCTGGTTGGCTATTCGCAGGGCGCGGATGTGCTGCCGTTCGCGGTGAATCGGCTCCCGCCCGCCACCCGCGCGCTGGTCCGACAGACCACTCTGATCGGCGTGAGTGAATACGCGGCCTTTGAGTTCCACGTGGCCAACTGGATCGGCAGCGGCACCGACGGGCTGCCCATTCGCCCGGAGATGGACAAGCTGTCGGCCGCCAACACAGTGTGTGTGTACGGCGATGATGACAAGGAATCCATCTGCCCGAAGGTCGCGGCCCAACATGCCCAGGTCGTCAAGTTGCCTGGCGGCCATCACTTCGGCGGCAATTATACGCCGTTGGCGCAACTCGTGATCGGAGCAGGCGTACAACCCCATTGAGCCGGATCAAACCCGCGTTCAAGTGGCTGGGAGGCCTCGTGGGCCTCGCCACCTGTGCGGCCATCGGCCTGGCCGTGCAGAGTTGGTACTTCCGGCCCTTGTCCATTGGCATCTTTTTTGAACGGGCGTTCATCCAGTTTGTGCTGGAGGATCCGGAAGCCATTTCCTCGCTCGGTGTATTCGAGCAACTGGGCTACAAGGGCTTCGACGGGATGTTGACGGACGTGTCGCCCGCGCACGAGCGCAAGCTCGCGAAGATGGCTCGGGACGATCTGGCCACGTTGCATGGTTACGACCGGGCTTCGCTGTCACCCGCTCACCAGCTTTCATACGACGTGCTCGAGTGGTTCCTGCAGGACCTCGTCGAGGGGCAGCGCTGGCTGTTCCACGACTACCCCGTGAATCAACTGTTTGGTGTACAAAGCTCCACCGCCGACTTCATGGTGCAGATTCATCCGATCGGCGGCCGGCGCGATGTCCGCAACTACATCAGCCGGCTGAATGCCTTCGAAACGAAGTTCTCGCAGTTGCTCGGGGGCTTGCGCCTGCGCGAGTCGCTGGGGGTGGTGCCGCCGAAGTTCGTGATCGACCGGGTGTTGGTCGAGATGCGCGCATTCATCGCGCCACCCCCGCGGCAGAACATTCTTTACACCAACCTGCGGGACAAGATGGCGCGGCTGGGATCCATTCCCGCCGCGGATCGGGCCGCGCTGTTGCTCGAGGCCGAAAAGGCGATCGAGCAGAAGGTGTATCCCGCCTATGGCCGGCTGATCGGCTACTTCGTGATCCTGCAGCCGAAAGTCACCGAGGACTACGGCGTCTGGAAGCTGCCGGAAGGGGATGGGTACTACGATCACCTGATCCGCAGCCACACCACGACTTCGCTGAATGCCGAGGAGGTTCACAACATCGGCCTGGCCGAGGTGGCGCGCATCGAGAAGGAGTTGGATGATGTGCTGCGATCGCAGGGCCTGCCCGAGGGCACCATCGCGGAACGCGTGACCCGGTTGAATGCCAATCCGCGCCTGCAGTATTCCAATGATGACAGCGGCCGCGCGGCCTGCATCGCGGACTATCAGCGCTACATCGACCAGATGACCCGGGGCCTGGCGCCGGATTTCGCATCCCCGCCCCAACTCAACATCAAGGTGCGGCGCGTGCCGCAGTTCAAGGAGGCGACCGCCCCGGGAGCCTACGCCGATACGGGGTCGCTGGATGGCTCGCGGCCGGGTGTGTTTTACGTGAACCTGCGGGATATGCGCGATATCTGGAAATATCAGATGCGCACGCTCGCCTATCACGAGGTGACGCCGGGACACCAGCTCCAGGGCGCGATCGCCCAGGGTCTGACAGACGTGCCCACCTTCCGCAAGATCCTGCCGTTCAGCGCCTATGACGAGGGATGGGCCGTGTATGCGGAGCGGCTCGGTTGGGAAATGGGATTCGAGCCGGACCCGCTGGATAATTTCGGCCGCCTGCAGTCGGAGATGTTCCGCGCGGCCCGCCTGGTCGTGGATACGGGGATCCATCGCAAACACTGGACGCGCGAGCAGGCGATTGCATACCTGCGTGAGAAGACCGGCATGGCGCAGAGCGAGGTGGTCAGCGAGGTCGAGCGCTACTTTGTGATGCCCGGTCAGGCGCTGGCCTACAAGATCGGCATGTTGAAAATTCTCGAGTTGCGCAGCGCCGCGCAGTCCCAACTCGGCGCCGCGTTCGACATGCGGCAGTTTCATTCTGTTGTATTGGGGAGTGGCTCGCTGCCGCTGAGCATTTTGCAGAAGCAGGTGGATACCTGGATTGCCGGTTCGCTGCGTGAAACGAGTGCCCTAACTTCGGAGTGCGAAACAGCCGGCGCGCGTTGCGCCGCAAGATAACTCAGCTGCAACAACATGGGCCGTGGAGCGCGGAATGCCTTAAGATCCGCACCGTCACTACTGCAACGGATTGGCGGAAACCTCCAAATGAAAAGAATGTCCGTCGTGACCACCCTGGCGGTGGCACTGGGATCGATTGGCTCGGGCGGCGCGCTGGCTGAGAACCAGACTGACAACATGCTGGGAGCGGATCGCGGCAAGTTACATCTCACCGCGGGATTCAGTGATCTCGAGGGGGCCGGCGGTGGCGGCCTGGTGCCCCTGGCCTTCATTACCGGTTACGGCTCGAACCAGAGCTGGGGCGCAAACGCCCACTTCACAAACATTCAACTTCGCAACCTGCACCTGTTTACCTATGGAGTGGCAGTGGGCGCGTTGGACCGGGTGGAGCTGTCAGCAACGCGGCAACAGCTCGATATCACCAGCGGGCCGCTGGACGGGCTGGGCGTCATGCAGGACGTCTACGGCCTGAAGGTCAAGTTGTTCGGGGACGCCATCTATGGACAGGACTCCTTCCTGCCGCAGGTGTCAGTGGGTGCTCAATACAAACACAACGATGGCATCAAACATGGCGAGGCGGTGGGGCTGGCCGGAGTCATCAATCCGCAGCAGTTGGGCGCGCAGGCCGAGCACTCGACCGACTTCTACCTGGCGTTGACCAAGGTATTCCTCGGTGAAAGCGTGCTGGTGAATGCGGTGGTGCGGGAAACGAAGGCCAATCAGTTTGGCCTGCTCGGCTTTGGCGGCGATCGTCACCGGGGCTATTCAACCAAGCCGGAAGGCACGCTCGCGTACCTGGTGACCCGCAGGCTCGCGGTTGGGGGCGAGATCCGCACCGGGCCGCACAATCTGGGTATCGATGATCAGGGCAATGGTTGGACGCTGTTCGTCGGGTGGACGCCGACCAAGAATCTGTCCCTGGTGGCGGCGTATCTGAACATTGGCAGTGTGCTGGGACCCGTGACGCAGGTGACACGGCACCAGGATGGTCCGTATTTGTCGGTACAGGCAGGATTTTAAACGATGATAAAACTCCACAACTTGCGCGAGGCACTCATGAACCGCATGCGGCCGGGCGACTGGTTTCTACAGGGTGTGCAACTGGTGGTGTTCATGTGCGCCATGGCGGTGGCGCATGCGAGTCCCACGTTGTATGAGCGGATCGGCGGGGAGGCGAAGATCAAGCTCATTGCCGAGGAGTTTACGAACGCGATCCTGGCGGATGACCGGATCAACTTTACGTTCGCGGAATCGGACGTGAAGAAGTTCACGAAGCTCTTTCATGAGCAGCTGTGTGCCCTGACCGGGGGACCGTGCAAGTACACAGGACGCGACATGCATGAAGCGCACGCCAAGCTCGCCATCAACGATGCGCAGTTCAATGCGATCGCGGAGGATCTGTATGTTGCGTTTGAGAAGGCGCACGTGCCTTATCACCTGCAGAACAAGGTGATGGTGATGTTGGCGCCCATGGAGAAGGACATTGTCAAGGACCGGGGATTTGTGGCGCCGGGGACTACGCGGCCGCCGCGGTAGGTGCCACGGATGCGGCACACCGGAGCGACGGCGGGTTGCGACGTTGGTTGAGGCGCTCCTGGCAAACTTCGGTCGCGGGACTAACGCGGTCAGTTGGTCTGGCCGGGCGGCGCGTCGTTGGAGTAGGTCCTGGTTTCTGGCGGTGATAACGCCGCTAGTGCGGCCGTTGGTGTTGCCGTGAGGTGTTGGCCCCCGTTGGGTTGCGCGCTCGACACCGGGGCCGGCGGGCGGTTGGCAGCCACGACGGCAGGTTTCTTCGCGACCTTGGGTGCCCTGAGTGAGACGGTGTTGGCTGCTGCCACCCGCGCCGGGGCAGGGGGCTGATTCTTTGCCACCAGGACTTCCGCGTTGGCGAGTTTGGTCCTGACCGACTCGTCGCCGGGTTTCAGTTGGGCGAGGTGGCGGTAGGCCGTCTCCGCCTCGGCAGGGCGATTGGCCTGCATCAGGGCGTCACCTTTCGCCAATAGCAGTTGTACGTCGTCAGGCTTGGAGCGCAGGGCGTCTTCGCAGGCGGCTGCGTCGCCCAGCTTGGTGCAGCGGAGTTGGTTACGGGCCAGCTTGGCGCCCTCGGCGGCCTGCGTCAGGCCTTCAATGTAGGTCTGCTCGGTTACCAGGCTGCGGACGTCACGTAATTTGCCGGTCAGCTCGGCGTTACGGGGGAAGTTCTCCGAGGCGGTTTCGAGGATTTCAACGGCTTCCTGGTAACAACCCTGATCCACCAACGCATCCGCCAGTCTCATGCGGGGGCCGAGATCGTCGGGGTTGCGGTTCATCGCGGATTGGGCGTCCACCACGGCGTCGGAGTGTTTGCCGCTTTGGCAGGATGCTCGTGCGATGGCGCGCGCGTGAAGATCCGCCTGTGCATGGATGGGCCGCCCGCAGGGCATCATCAAGGCGGCACTGACACACACCGCGGCTGCCAGGCGAACATTCATTCCCTACTTGTATCCCTCGATATTGCCGCCGCGCCCGAACTTGTCGAACACCCATTTGCCGTTCGGGAGCCGGACGAGGTTGAACAGGTACCACTGGTCGACCGTCACGTAGGGTGGCTTTTCCCGGGCGATCACCTCTTCCAGCTCCCTGCGCAGCTGCAACAAACCGTACTCCGATGGCGCGGATCCGACAACACCGTCGCCGTTGGAATCGTCGCCGTTCAGGTTGGCCTGTGCGAGCTTGGCAATTTCGCCCACCAGCAGCGAGGCCTCCTTCCCGGACGTGCTGGCCGCGACGTCTTTGCTCAACAGGCCAATGAGATCGCATCGCTCCACCACCCGCGCTGAATCGGATGCAAAGATCGGCGCGGCCTTCTGTACGTTCAGGGTTGCATCATCGGATGTTGCCGCGAACGTGATGTGATTCACGGCCATCACCACGGATTCCTTCACCCCGAAGGTGTTTTCGTCGTTGGTTGCCCTGCTGGCGAGTGCGATATTGTCCTTGATCTCGGCCAGGTCGTGGGAGGCCGTGGCCTTTGACACATAGTCGGCAGTTTCCTTCGCCCGGCGCTCGGCACTGGACATATAACCTTCCTTGTTCGGGGTGACGTGTACGCCGGTGATGGCGTGGCCAATGTGTACGTGAGCGACGGTTGGTGCCCTGCGGCTGACGCACCCTCCGGTGAACGGCACAACCCATGCAATCGCCAGCACAGCGAGCAGTTGTTTTTTTCTCATTGTGGAATCTCCCTGATCAGTCGGAACCCGATACTGTTGCTGCGGTAGGTTTCTTCGAAGCGGTTGCGCGCCGAGGTGCTCACCAGCGTCGGGGATGTAAACCACGACCCGCCGCGCAGGTTATGTTGGGTGCAGTCACCATTGATGAGCCACGCCGAACCGTTGGCAGGCGCGCCGCGATAGTTCGGATGCCAGCAATCCTGGACCCACTCGAAAACATTCCCCAGCATGTCATACAGGCCGAATGCGTTCGGTTGAAATGAGCCGACCGGCGCTGTGTATACATACCCGTCACTGCAGGGGTTGACCTTCCATCCCGGGTACTGTTGGGCGGCAGACTGGTCCGCGACGTTTGCATCGGCGCAGGCGCCCTCCAGGTTATCCTTCCATGGACGTGGATCCGCCGAGCCGGCGCGCGCCGCATATTCCCATTCGGACTCGGTCGGAAGCCGGTACTTCTGGCCGGTCTTCTTCGACAACCAGGCGGCGAATTCCCGCGCGTCCCGCCATGACACACAGGCGACCGGATGCAGTGATGTCTGCGTGAATCCCACATTGTTCCAATTGAGCTCGGAGCTGTCCTGCCACTTGCCGTTGTACATCTGGCAGCCGGCGCTTCTGTGAGCCGTGGCCGCTGAGAATTCCCGGAATTCTCCCAGCGTGATCTCATATACGCCCATCCCTAACGGATACGGGATACGGACCGTGTGCCGCGGCATTTCCAGAGGTGAGGCATCGGCCTGACCGGCCGCCGCCCCCTGTTGGAACTCCCCCGGCGGCAGAGCCCTCATCAACGGACAGGTGGGGCAGTCGCGAAAGACTTCTCCCTGCGTCGGTATTGGAACGGCATTACCGCGGTTCACGGCCAGCCAGTGCTCAATCTGGCGCCGGCCTGTGAGATAGGCGCCAATCAACACCGCCAACACAACCGCGCCCACGATGGCGGCCATGTGGTCCCGGCGGATACCGGTGCCCGCCGTAAACTCTTCCATGAAGCTTTCAACACTGGGCGTGCGCTTCTCGCGGTCGAACTCGAGCCCGTGCGCGATGGCGCGGAACTGTGCGGCTGACAGCGAGGCGCGGCGGACCAGCCTGATGCCGCTGTCGCGCGCATCGTTCGCCACCATCCGGTCGAAGGGGTGCCGTCCCGTCAACAACTCATGGGCAATGCATGCAAGCGCATAAATATCATCCCGGGGATCCGGCGGCGCGTTCTCCAGCATCTCCGGGCTCGCGTACGGCGGAGTCAATGCGCTCAACCGCGGGCGCTCATCGCCGTTTACGCCGGCAGCGCGGGGATGCCGCGTCATGAGCCGGGCAATGCCGAAATCGATGATCTTGACATCGCCGCTGTCTGTAACCAACACGTTGCCCGGCTTGAGATCCCCGTGCACGATGCTGTTGCGATGGGCGAACGCGAGTCCACTGGCAATCGATTTGACAATATCGATGGCGTCCCTGGCCGGCAGGCCCCGCTGCTCGGTGGCGGCGAGCTTGCGCTTGAGGGATTCGCCGTTCAGATACTCCATGGTCATGAATACGATGCGGCCGTCCCGGTCGCAGTCGATCACGCGGACAATGTTCGGATGCGGCAGGGTCTGCAGCTTGTGGGCCTCTCCCTGCAACACCGCCAGTGACTCGGTGAAATCGCTGAGCGGCACGGTCAGGAGTTTGACCGCGACATGTGTCTCGGCCGCGCGCGCCTCGACCTTGCGCAGGTCGATCGCCTTGTACACCGTGCTCATGCCGCCTTCGCCGATGGGCTCGATGAGCCGGAAGCGGTTGTGCAACACGGTTCCAACAGAGATGAAGGACTTGCGCCGCGGCGGAGGGGACGCGGGTTGCGGCCGGCTTCCCGTGTGGTCCACGAGCACCGTTGCGGCATCATCATCGTGTAGCTGAAGCGCAACAATTTTCGGCGCGCGAAGTGCTTTCATGTCCACCGGCGCATCGCGGCGTCGCAGCAACTGGCGCACGATTTCAATATGGATGTTGCCTGGCAGACGCTCCCGCGCCTGTTCGTTGTTCAACGCAGCGAGCAGCGCGCCGGGTTCAGCCTCACCGGCGAGCAGTTGGCGTTCTATTTCGGCAAGCAGCTCGTCTCTGGACAGGGTCCCGCTTCGATACGAATCCAGGGTCTCGACAAATCCTGACATGTCAATGTTTTAATAGCGATGTCAGCCACCGCGAATGACCGAGTCTACCCGAACTACGATTTGAGAGTCGGGGAGTCCGGTCCGGGGCGGATGCGGGAGTCGGCCGTGAGCTCGAGGAGGTCGACTTCCTCTTCCGCCGCATGAAAGGCATCATCTCCGATTACCTTGCGGGCACGCAGGTTCAGGAGTACCTGACGCTGGGCACGCACCGTGCGCCGTTGCAACTCGGTCATGCGCGACTCGTTGGATCCTTGCGCCGCGGGAACACGCTCGCCCGAGCGGATGCGAGCTTCGTATTCGCTTCGGAGTACATCGATCGACGGATGACCATCCTTTTCCTCCGCGAGCACCCGCAGCGCCGCACGTGCCGTTTCCACCCGTGCCAGCCTGACTTCGCGCGCCACGGAGCCGTCATCCTTCAGGCCCAACATGGCCAACAGCGGCCGCAGGGTCAACCCTTGTATGACCAGCGTTGTCAACACAACACAAAAGGCACACAGGATGATGAGGTCGCGGTAGGGAAACGCGGTGTCCGGTGTGCCATCGGGCAGAGCCAATGCCGCGGCGAGGGTCACGATGCCGCGCATGCCGGCCCACGATACAACGAGTCCGCTGCCACGTGTTCGCGGCTTCCTCGGTTTTTCTGCATTCGACCAGCGCCGTTCCAACCAGAGATTCGTGTAGCCATAGACCATGACCCATACAAACCGCACGACAATGACCGTGACGCATACCGAGGCGGCGCAGATCGCGTAGGTGTGCCAGTCCGCGCTGTGTGTACGCGCCAGAATCTGGCGCAACTGCAGGCCGATCAGCACAAATGCCAGTACGTTGAGAACGAAGACGGCAACTTCCCACACGGCGTATGAGGCGATCCGGTGCCTGGCATCAACCCGGCCCGGCGCAAATTGCGCGAGGGTCATGGCGAAACTGACCACGGTAATGATGGCTGACAGGCCCAGGTGATCAGCCAGGATCCAGACTCCGAAGGTGCCGCAGAACTGCAGGATGACGGACACCTGGATGTCGTCCACGTGGCGCGTCACCCGAAGCCAGAACCGGGCCATGATCACGCCCAGAATCACTCCACCACCGCAGGTCAGAAACAACAGCGGGATGATCTTCCAGCCCACCGCGGCGCCCGTCATGGCGGATGCGACTGCGATCCGGTATATCAGCAGAGCGCTTGCATCGTTAAACAGGCTTTCGCCTTCGAGGATCACCAGCAACCGGTGTGGGGGACGCAATCGGCGCAGCACCGCCGTGGCGGCCGAGGCATCGGGAGGCGCCACGATTGCACCGAGCGCGATGGCAGCGGCCCAGCCGAGATCCGGGACGATCTTCCGGGCGACGATCGCAACGGCGACAATAGTCAAAACAACCATGACCAGCGCCAGGCTGATCAACGATTTGAGGTTTTGTCTCAGATCCCGCGGTGAGGCGTCATACGCGGCATCGAGCAGCACGGGAGCCACGAACAGAGCCAGCGCCAACTGGGGATCGAGCGTAACCGCGGGTGCGCCGGGAATCAGTGCGAGGCCCGCGCCGGCAAGCGCCAGCAACGCCGGATAGGGCACTCCGATCCGGTTGGCCCACAGGGTGAGCAACGCACCGAGCACCAACAAAGCAATGACCAGCTCAAAAAGAACCATGTGGCAAAAACTACCCTGCGGTTACGACAATGAATAGGTTGCGGCCGCCGCCTATGGCCGTGGCCGGCGGACCCGGCTGCGCGCGGCAAGTCCCTGTTCAGGGATGATGCCGCGCCATTTAGACGACAGCTTCGACCTTGACGCCCACTGTCAGGCGATGACTGCCGCCGCCCAGGATGATTCCGCGCAACGGTGAGACATCCCCGAAGTCCCGGCCCCACGCCACGGAAATATGATCCGTGCCGGCAAACACGTCATTGGTGGGATCCAGCTCCATCCAACCGAATGGTGGAGCAAACACAGCCACCCACGCGTGGGATGCGCCCCAGCCCACGAGGGCATCGGGGCTCTCGGGGATCTGACGGATGTATCCACTCACATACCGGGCGGCCAGGCCGCGAGCACGCAAACACGCAATCATGAGGTGCGAAAAGTCCTGGCATACGCCACGGCGGCTTTTCAATACCTCGATGAGCGGCGTGGAAATCGTAGTCTCGCCCGGCGCATAGCGGAAGTCCTCGTGCAGCTTGGTGCTCAGGGCCTGGGCACACGCCAGGACCGGCCGGCCGCTCGGAAAACAGTCCGCGGCATATTCATTGAACAGCGTCTTGATCCGGACATACGGCGATTCGTGTTTGAATTTCGCCGCTTCGAGGCTGTCGCGGGCAGGATCCACCCCGCGATAGGCCAGCCCGGACGCGGCACGCTCCCACGGTATGCTGTCCGCTACATCAACAGTCGGGCGCGCGTGGACCTCGACCTCCATATCGGTCGCCACTTCGAGCTTGCGATGCGGATGATCAAACTCGACCCGCGTCACGAGATTGCCGAAGGTGTCGATCTCATTGCGCTTGCGATAGAAGGCCGGAGTCACGTTGATCGTGTGCTCCAGGCACTGTTGATACGCGGTTGGCCGCGGAACGAGATGCAGAAGCTGATGCGAATGCACGACGTCGTTACGGTATTCGTAAGTAGTCTCGTGCCGGATGCGATAGCGGACAGTGCTCGTCATGTCGCCAGTGCCTGTGCATCCTGGGCGATGTGGGAGAAGTGCCGCAGCGAGAGCCGGTCAGACAGTTGGCCGGCTGCCCAGCTCAACGCGCGCAGACGGTCAGCCATGGCGCGCCGTGCGTGTTCCGCCTCGGGCCCGTCGGCTTCCAGGGCGGTCAGCCTGGCATCCGTGAGTTGAGGGATTGCTTCATCCAGGCCCATCTCACCGGCAATACCCAGAGAGTTGTTCAGCTTTTCCAGGTCGCGGGCAATGGCGCGGCTCTGGAAGGCGAGCGCCCGGGGATGCTCTGAATCGCGAACCAGCAGATCCAGCATCGGCCCGAGCCGCGGCGCAACCACATAACGGGAGCGATAGATCCGATGACTATCGTAGGCTTCCAGGAGCCACTCGACGTGCGGTTGTCGCGTAGCCCAACTCGACGCCAGGTGCTGCGCCAGCAGCCCGGCGGCAAACTGCAGCCGCTCGAGTCGCCGCCCGATGCGCAGCAAGCGCCAGCCCTCATCCTGAGTCATATCGTCAAAGGCAAAGCCCGCGAGCGCCGCCAGTGATAACAATAGTTGGTCCAGCGCGGTCCGGGTATCCTCCCGCGCGGCTACGGAGTCCTGAAGGCGACGTTGCATGTCATTGACGGCGCGCCAGTAACTTGCTGACAACCTGCTGCGTACCTGCGACGCACACCACGCCAATCGCCTGACATCGGCAATGACACCCATCGGGTTGCGGTCATCGCGCAAGCAGGCGGTCGGATCGCAGTCAATGGAACAGACGCCGAGGTCCCGGCAGAACTTTGCGGCAGCGCTCCAGACAGCCTCGTCCGATCGAGCCGCGATGGTTCCTCGCAACAGTCGGGCCTTGTCTTCGCAGCGCACGGTATAACGGCCGAACCAATACAGGTTCTCAACCAACCTCGAGGGAATGTCGTCGTGCCTGACCCGTGCGGTGGGGGCTTTGCCCATGGTCACCGATGCAACGGCGTCTTCGGCCGAGTCCGGTAATACCCAGATATCCTTGCTGCCCCCGCCACGCTGAGTGGACACGACATCGAGCGACGAGTCCGGCGCCACGCGCGCGAGCCCGCCGGGCATGACTGTAATACCTGAGGTTCCCGCGATGGCATACATGCGGATGGCGACCGGCGCTGCCGCGAATCCCAATGCCCCGTGCGGTCGCCAGACCGGAGTCTGCGAAAGTGACAAATGCTCCTGGGCTACATAAGCGTAGGGTCGCGCACGCAACCGTTGAATCAGGCGCCTGCGCTTCTCGCCTTCGAGGTTACGGCCGAAAACCGGCTCGAAGCGCTGGTTCGGATAGGCTGGCTTGATGACCAGCTTGTCCAGATGTGACACCACGTAGTCCAGCGCCGGCCGCTCTCCGCACCACCAGGTTGCAACCGACGGCAACACGAGCTTCTCGCCCAACAAGCGCTCGGCTATGCGTGGCAGGAACCCCATCCATGCCGCGGATTCGAGGACGCCCGAGCCCAGCGCGTTCGCAATGACAACACGGTTGGCGCGGACCGCGCCGATGAGCCCGGGAATACCGAGTGTCGAATCGCTGCGCAACTCGAGCGGATCGCAGAAGTCATCATCCAGTCGCCGCAGGATGGTATGCACACGCTTCAAGCCTGCGAGCGTCTTCAGGTACACCGTGTCGTCACGCACGGTGAGGTCAGTTCCTTCAGCCAGCGCCACACCCAACTGTCTCGCGAGGTAGGTGTGCTCGAAGTACGTCTCGTTGAAAGGACCGGGTGTCAGGATGACGGCGAGTGGGTTTTCGCCTTCATCGCCGTGACTCAGGAGCTGCTCACGCAGCTCACTGAAGACTGCGCCAACCCGCTTGACGCCGAGCTGCCGGATCTCCTCCGGCAGCACTTGTTCGACGATCTCACGATTCTCCAGGGCGTAACCCGCTCCAGAGGGCGCCTGCGTACGGTCGGCCAGCAACCACCAACGGCCATCCGGGGCGCGGGCCAGGTCGGCAGCATAGATGTGCAGCCAGTTGCCGCCACGGGGGACGATTCCCTGACAGGGCCAGAGATAGTTGGGGTGGCCGAAGACCAGCTCGGGAGGCACGAGCCCTTCCGAAAGCATGCGTTGGGGTCCGTACAGGTCCCCCAACAGTGCGTCGAGCAACCGGGCCCGCTGCGCCAGGCCTGCCTCAATCGTCCGCCACTCTTCGGCGAGCAACAGCAGTGGCACGGGGTCGAGAGCCCAGGGCCGGTCGGCGCCCTGGGGGTCGGCGTAGATGTTGTAGGTGACACCGTTTTCGACAATCAGCCGACGGGTCCGCTCCAACCCGCGCCGGGCCACGGAGCGGGCGTCCTCGGCTGTCAGTTGCTCCAGCAGTGGACGCCAATGCGGCCGGATCGAACCCTTGTCATCGAGCAATTCGTCGTAGCGGCGGGCATCCGGAACGTACGCCGCGAGCCAGCCGGGAGTGACGGCCGGTGCCGGGCCGTGGCTGGCGGTCAGCACCGAGACTTTGGGTTTCGATTCGCTCAAGGGGCTCGCAGGTCCAGAGTGAAGGGAAAGTCGCTGCTCGATTCTTCCGGCGGGGCGTGTAAGTGGCCGGGAGTGTGGCCCATTCTGAAGAATCGCGCGAGCCGCCGGCTCTCGGACTCGAAGGCATTGACCGGGAAGGTGGCGTAGTTGCGTCCGCCCGGATGCATGACGTGATACTGACAACCACCCAGCGAACGGTTCATCCAGGTATCCACCAGGTCGAACGACAACGGTGAATCCACTGTCCTGGTCGGGTGCAAGGCAGAGGCGGGCTGCCATGCCTTGTAGCGCACGCCCGCCACGAATTCTCCGACATTGCCTGTTGGCCTGAGGGGAACGCGGCGGCCGTTGCAGGCGATGGCATAGCGGTCAGGAGCAAGGCCTGTCGCCTTGACCTGCAATCGCTCCACGGAGGAGTCGACGAAGCGCACTGTGCCTCCGATAGCGCCTTCTTCGCCCATGACATGCCACGGCTCGAGTGCCTGGCGTAATTCGATTTCCACTCCCGGGGCCTGAAACTCTCCGTACCTGGGAAAGCGAAATTCGAAGTGAGGCGCGAACCAATCCCGGCGCAGCGGGAAACCTGCGGCCGTCTGCTCCTCGAGGACGTCTTCGAAGTCCCGCTGAATGAAATAGGGGAGCATGAAGCGGTCGTGCAGCTCGGTGCCCCATCGGGCGAGCCGCGGGGGTGTGTAGGGCGTGCGCCAGAAGCGGGCGACGAGGGACCGAAGGAGCAGTTGTTGCGTCAGGCTCATGCGCTCGTGCGGGGGCATCTCGAATGCACGCAACTCCAGCAGCCCCAGCCGGCCTGTGGGTCCGTCGGGGGAATATAACTTGTCAATGCAGAACTCGGCCCGATGGGTGTTGCCGGTGACATCGGTCAGGAGGTTGCGGAAGATCCGGTCCGCCAGCCAGGGTGGACACGCCTGGCCCGATGGCGGAAGCTCGTGGAAGGCGAGCTCCAGCTCGTAGAGAGAGTCATTGCGAGCTTCGTCCGTCCGCGGCGCCTGGGATGTGGGACCGATGAACAGGCCCGAGAACAGGTATGACAGGCTCGGGTGGTTGTGCCAGTAGCTGAGCAGACTGCGCAGCAGGTCCGGGCGGCGCAGGAACGGTGAGTCGTTCGTCGTGGCACCTCCCAACACGAAGTGGTTGCCTCCGCCGGTGCCGCTGTGGCGGCCATCGAGCATGAACTTCTCGCTCGTGAGACGTGACAGGCGTGCTTGCTCGTACAGGTGAGTGGTGCGTTTGACCAGTTCGTCCCAATTCGAAGCGGGATGTATGTTGACTTCAACCACGCCGGGGTCGGGTGTGACGCGGAAGGTGTTGAGGCGCGGGTCGCGCGGTGGCTCGTAGCCCTCCATGACGATTGGTTGCGAGAGCGTGGCCGCGGTGGCTTCGATTGCGGTGACCAGCTCCAGGTAGTCTTCCAACCGGCCGGTGGGTGGCATGAAGATGTACAACACGCCGTTGCGTGCCTCGGCACACATGGCGGTTCGGGTAATCTCGGCCGCTGATTCACGGAGTTGCGGTGCGCGCGGAACCACGGTCTCACGCACCTGTTGTCGTATCTCAGCATGCGCCGACAAGGGCGGAAACGCCTGTGTTGGATCGGGTGGGTTGATATAGGGATAGTCGCCCTTTGCCACCCACGGCAACGAATCCAACGGCAGCCTGTACCCGAGCGGCGAATCCCCCGGCGCCAGGTAACACCGTTCCTGGCGGAGGAACCACGGTCCTGTCTGCCAGTGCTCCCCCGACGCATCGCGAGCCACCGGGAAAACATAACCCGCCGGCCGATCGAGCCCGCGCTCAAATATCCGCATGAGCCGCTTGCGCTCACCGGCATCCTCGAGCCGCGATTCAAACGGATCGACATTGGAGGGCAACTTCCGCTCTTTCCACATGTAGTAGAAAGCATCTTCATAGGCTGCAAACACAAAGGTGGGTGACAGCCCGAGCCGGGTGGCAACCGTGCGCAGAAAGTGCTGCGCGGTGTCGTGAGTTGCACCAGAAGAGCTTTCGTCCGAAAGCAGCGCGGGATTCTGCCAGATCGCTTCTCCGTCACGACGCCAGAAGCAGTTGAGTGACCAGCGCGGCAGCGGCTCGCCCGGGTACCACTTGCCCTGGCCGAAGTGAGCCAGTCCACGGGGCGCATATTCCGACTTCAGCCGCTCGTACAGGTCAATCGACAAGCGGCGCTTGTTGGGTCCCAGCGCGGCGGTATTCCACTCCTCGCCATCGCGATCATCGACAGAGACAAACGTCGGCTCGCCACCCATCGTGAGGCGTACATCGAGCGCCTCCAGGCTGGCATCGATCTCGTGGCCGAGCCGTTCAACTGCTGCCCACTGCTCGTCGGTGTATGGCTTCGTTACGCGCGGCGCTTCCCACACGCGCTCGATTTTCATGGTGTGTGTAAACTCGACTTCAGACTCTCCCACCATTCCGCTGACGGGCGCGGCCGTCGAGGGCTCGGGGGTGCAGGCCAGCGGAATGTGGCCTTCGCCCGCCAACAGTCCGGAAGTCGGATCGAGCCCGATCCAGCCCGCGCCCGGCAGATAGACTTCGCACCAGGCGTGCAGGTCGGTGAAGTCCGCGGTCGTTCCTGAGGGGCCGTCGAGCGATTTCACATCCGGAGTGAGCTGGATCAGATAGCCGGAGACGAAGCGGGTTGCCAGTCCCAGGTTGCGCAGCAACTGCGCCAGCAGCCAGCTCGAGTCGCGGCACGATCCCGATGCCTTTTCCAGCGTCATTTCCGGTGTCTGAACACCGGGCTCCATACGGATGAGATACCGGATGTCCCGCGACAATCGCATGTTCAGGTCGACGAGGAAGTCGACCGTGGAGACTTTCCCGCGCGCAATCGACTCCAGGTAGCCCGCCATCCGTGGCGTGACGGGCAGTCGGGTCAGATAAGGCGCCAGCTCGCGGGCTTCGCCCGGCTCATAGTTGAAAGGAAAGTGTTGGGCATAGGGCTCGAGAAAGAAATCAAAGGGATTGAACACCGACATCTCGGCGATGAGGTCCACTTCGATGCGCAGCTCCCCCGTCTTCTCGGGAAAGCTGAGGCGGGCGAGATAGTTGGCCTGCGGATCCTGTTGCCAGTTGATGAAATGTTTCGCCGGCAACACGCTGAGCGAATACCCGAGAATCCGCGTGCGGCAGTGCGGAGCCGGCCGCAGGCGTACGCTCTGGGGACCGAGCGAGACCAGCCGGTCGTAGCGATAGTGCGTGACGTGATTGAGCGCAACGTGGATGGACAAAGCAGACCTCCCGCGCGAGCGGCAACAGTATGCGGATAGGACTTGGCGGCTCCGCGGAAAGCAAGAGGACGCACCAATTTGGTACGGCGGGTGCCTTGGCAGCACCAGGAAGTAGCAAATACGCCCGGTGTTTGATTGTCACGCTCACGCGCTGGTATGTTCGGTGCGTCGTTTCGCCAAGAATGCCGCTGCGATGAGCATCGACTGGACCACCTACTACTCCGCACCCGGACACCACGATGAGCTGGTCGGTCCCGGCGGCGGCGCTCGCGCTGCAGGTAGAGCCCTGATGCGCTATCTGTCCGAGCTGGGGGGCGAGGAGATCGGCGTCCGCCAGCAGGCGGCAGAGCTTGCGATCAAGGCGATGGGGATCACCTTCACCGTCTATCACGAGCAGGAAGGCTCCATTGATCGGGCCTGGCCGCTGGACATCATTCCGCGGACCATCACGCGCAAGGAGTGGGCGAAGATCGAGAAGGGCCTCGAACAGCGCGTCGCGGCCCTGAACCTCTTCATCGACGACGTCTACCACGACCAGCGGATCGTTTCCGACGGTGTCTTTCCCAAGGAGATCATTTCCACCTCGAAGAATTTCCGGCCCGAGTGCGTTGGCGTCAAACCTCCGGGCGGCTGCTGGGCGCACATCTGTGGAAGCGACCTGGTACGCGACAAGGACGGCACGGTCTACGTGTTGGAAGACAACCTGCGCGTGCCGTCCGGCGTTTCGTACATGATCGAGAATCGGCAGGTCGTCAAGCGCGTGTTTCCGGAGTTGTTCGAAAGCGCCGCGATCCTGCCCGTTGACGATTATCCATCCCAACTTCACGACATGCTGGTTGCCCTGTCACCACGGAAGGAGCGGCAGCCGGAGGTCGTCGTGTTGACGCCCGGGATCTACAACTCAGCCTACTTCGAGCATGCGTATCTCGCGCGGCAGATGGGCTGTGAGCTGGTTGAAGGCCGCGATCTCGCCGTCCACGACGATGACTGCGTTTACATGCAGACCATCCGTGGCTGGACCCGGGTGGACGTTATCTATCGCCGCATCGACGATGATTTCCTCGACCCGGAAGTCTTCCGGGATGACTCGACCCTCGGTGTGCCCGGCCTGATGCGTGCCTGGGCCAGCGGGAACGTTGCTTTGGCGAACGCGCCAGGGGCCGGTGTAGCCGACGACAAGCTCGTCTATACGTACGTCCCTGACATGATCAAATACTACCTCGATCAGACACCGATCCTGCCCAACGTCCCCTCCTGGCGTTGCCGCGAAAAGAAGGAGTTGGATCACGTCCTCGGTCACCTGGATTCATTGGTGGTGAAGCCGGTGGACGGCTCGGGTGGCTATGGAATGCTGATGGGACCGATGTCCACGCAGCGTGAGCGTAGTTCGTTTACCACGCAGCTCAAGTCCGATCCGCGCAGCTTTATTGCGCAGCCGGTCATTACTTTGTCCACGGTGCCGACGTTTGTTGGCGATCGGATCGAGCCGCGTCACGTAGACCTGCGGCCCTTCATTCTCAGCGGTCGAAAGACCTATGTCACTACCGGTGGATTGACCCGGGTGGCGCTCCGGCAGGGCTCGCTGGTGGTCAATTCATCTCAGGGCGGCGGAAGCAAGGACACCTGGATAGTGGATACCGAGGCGTAAGCGCGTGCTCGCACGAGTAGTTGAAAACGTTTATTGGCTCGCGCGCTACCTCGAACGCGCTGAAAACTCCGCACGTCTCGTCAGCGTCAACACCAACCTGTTGCTCGACCTGCCTAAAGGCCTTGCGCCGGGCTGGCAGCCTTTGATTGACATCACGGGTAGCCGTGAACTGTTCAACAAGCGGGGGAGCAAGGCGGACGAGCGGGATATCGTCCAATTCCTCATTGCCGACAGCGAAAATCCCGGCTCCATTGTGTCGTCGTTCAAGATGGCACGCGAGAACGCGCGCACCTTACGCGACGTGTTCCCAACCGATACCTGGGAGCTGTTGAACCAGTTCTTCATGGAATTCCTGGAGGAGCTGCCGACCGGGCTCAACAAGCGCAACCGGTTCAATTTCCTCAAGCGCATCGTTCTGACCTCCCAGACCATTACGGGGACGCTCGAGGGAACGATGAATCGCAACGATGCCTACACGTTCCTGCTGCTCGGCCGCCATCTCGAGCGGGCCGACATGACGAGCCGCATCGTGGATGTGCGATCGGCGCAGTTGTTGCCGGAGGATGCCCCCGAGTTACGGCCTTTTGACACCATTCAGTGGATGAGCGTGCTCAAGTCACTGTCGGGTTATGAGATGTATCGCCTGAGCCGGCGCACCCGGGTCAGCCGCACCGATGTGCTGGAGTTCGTGCTGCGGGGCGAGCAGTTCCCGCGTGCCTGTGGATTCAGCCTGCGGCAGATCGAACAGTGCCTCCGGGCCCTGCCGCGCAGCGCGGGGGTGCTGGATTCCCTGGCGGGAGTCATCCGCTTCCTCGGTGAGGCCGATGTCGCCGCGATCGATCAGCCCGGTCTACACGAGTTGATAGACCGGCTGCAGCTCCACATCATCGGCGTGCACGATGGAATCGCGCAAACCTACTTTCCATCCCGGGGCGGATCGCAGAGCCAACGTCAGATTCAATGGTCGGAAGCCAGCGCTAAAACGCTGCCGTTGTTCGCGGACGCGCCAGGCGGCTAGGAGCCATCTCTGACTAAGTTGCGGCGACCTGCGGGCGCCGCGGGAGACGCTGGTGAAACTGCTGCGCCAGCAGGACCAACGCAACGATCGCCTGCAAGGTCACTCCGCCTACGGACATCCACCACAGGTAAGTCAGCTCAAAATTGCCGTGCGAACCCAGCCATAACGCCGGCGCGACGTAGGTGACGAGTCGCGTACCTGAGCTGATGAGCGATGGCCAGCTGTTGCCAATGGCCTGAAACATACTCGAGGCCGTGAAAGCCAACCCGGCCGCCACGAAGTTCCACGAGACGATCTGCAGGTACGTACTCCCGACAGCCACCACTGCGGCGTCGTTGGTGAACAACCGCACGAGGGCATCGGCTCTCCACAAACAGAGCGCCGTCAGTACCAGCATGACGGCGCAGTTCATCCAGGCTGCCGAGCGAAACGTCTCCCTCACGCGGTCCAGGTGCCCAGCCCCGAAGTTCTGTCCCGCGACCGGCGCGGCTGCGAAGGCGATGGCCATCGCGGGTAGAAAAATCGCCTGCATGAGCCGAGATCCCACGCCGAAGCCGGCCTGCGTCGCCGGTCCAAAGCCGCGAATCGCCCAATACGCCGCGGCAATCACCACGAAAATCATCAACATCTCGCCGCCGGCCGGCGCGCCGATGTTCAGAATCCGCTTCCAGGTGGGGAGGTGTATCGACCACTGCTTCGAGTCGAGCGCTACAAAATGCTCGAGACGATGGAAGTAGACCCACAGGTAGATGACACCGAAGGCGACCGACAATGTAGTGGCCAGTCCGGCACCGGCCGGGCCCAAGGGGTGATGTGTCCCCCAGCCGGCAATCAGAACGGGCGCCAATATGGTGTTCAACACAACCGAGAGGACCTGGACCACCATGGTTGGTTTGACGATGCCGGTGCCCCTCAGCGCCGACCCCATTGCCACCAGCGCGAACTGCAGCGCCAGTCCCGGCAGGTACCAATACAGATAGCTCGCGCCTGCCGCCGCCGCCGCGCCATCCGCGGCCAGGGACCGCACATACACGCCGGTCAATCCATAACCGGCTACCAGGGTGGTTACCCCCAGGATCGCTGAAATGAGCACCGACTGATTGAAGATGAGGTTGGCTTCGGGTCGGTCCTTACGGCCGGCCGCATGTGAGACCAGGGCCACGGTGCCTACGCCCAGCATCTGGGTCAGGGCGATGATGACCATGGAGACGTTGCCGGCGAGACCTACACCGGCAATGGCGGTATCGCCCAGTCCGGCGACGAAGTAGAGATCGACGAGGTAGTAGAGGGTCTGGAACACCATGCCGGCGGCGATGGGCACGGCGATGGCGACAATCTGTTTGGGAATGGGTCCCTGAGTCAGGTCCTTCATTTGCGCATCCTAATAAAAAGGCGGCTCCTGCCGCGGGGCAGGGCCGCCCATTCTTATCAACCACCCCGTCTGGCGACTAGGAGACTATTTGGGCTCCCGGCCCGGGTTCGGATCTTCCATCGGGAAGGCCGTCGCCCCTGTGGGAGGAGGAGAAGCGTGCATCGGTGCCGGGGCATCGCTCTGGACACCGTTGGAGGGGGCTGAGATCGGCGCCTGCGCGGTGGTCGTCGTGGCGCTCGCCACTGTCCCGGTGCCTGTATTCACGGCAGTCATGAAACGACGAGCTGAGTCGTCGGTGCTCTTGATCTTGCCGGAGATGATGTCGGAGGCAAGGATGTCGGGCTTCCCGTAGAACAACTCGTTGGCATCGTCGTCGATGGTCAGGGCGGTGCCATCGAGGGCGAGGCCGGCGAACACACCGCGGGTGCGGGAGTAGGAATAAACCTCCGCCTTGAAGCTCGTGTCAGTGGAGGCCGATGCCTGCCGTCCGACCGGGCCAGCGGCTACCGAGGCATCCGCTCCCAACGTGAACTTGCCGCCGGTGATGCCTTCAACACCCTTGCGGGTGGTGAACACCAGCATGATGTCAGTTGACTGCACGCCCCACTGCCAACCGAAGCTGCCACCCGTCATGGTAATGAAGGTGGGGCTGCTGAATCGGCCGTCCTTGTCGCGCACGACCAGGACACCGTGACCGCGACGGCCGCCGGCGAAGAATGCAATCTTTGTCATGTCAGGAATGACGGCGATGGCGTACGCACGTTCGAGGAGCCTGTCCGGAATGTACTGGTCACGGGAGCTCCGCAATTCCTCCAGCACCTGACTCGCCATGAGCAGCCGGCCCTGTTCCCGTGCCTGCGCCCAAGCTCCGGTGGCGCCCAATGTGAGCAGGAGCCCGATCAAAGCCGTGAACAGTCTCATGCGACTTCGCATATATGAATCCCCTTGCAGTGCTGTCAGACACATTGCGCTAGCTTATATCACGCCGGCGCGCAAGGGGTTAAATCAAAACCAGACTGACCAGAATGCCTGCAGGATGTTGGCGTTCAGTTTGTACAGCGGCTCGTTGCCCGCCGACCAGGCGGGGTTGGCGCCAATGAGCAGCGCATTGCGGTAGTCCTTGTAGTCGATCAGCAGGTGATCGAAGCGGATGGAGAAGCTGCTTCTGTTGATCCAGGGGTTGCGCGGAATCGGGAAGTCGTAGGAGACGCCGAATCCCACGGTGTAGCTGTTGAATGCCGCGAGCTCGCGGTCGCGCGCCATGAAATTCTGGGAATTGACCCGTGGAAACAGGTCACTGAAGAAGGTCGCCGCATTCTGCGTGTAGTACCGGAACGAACCGTCGAATATCCATCTCTTGAACGCCGGATGGGTGTAACCGAACTCGGCGGTGTGGGCTCGGATACCCCAGGTGTCGGAGAAGTACCGATACGAGCCGGTGAATGCCGCGCGCCAGGGCGCGTAGTACTTGAGCTCGATCGAGCCCGCGTTGCTGGTCCGGGTGTTGGGATAGATCTGTTCAGCCTGCGTATAACCGAGCCCCGCTCCCGGGTTGAGATACAGGATCTTGCGATAGGGGTTCTGCAGGTAACCCTGATCCGTCAGCACTTCATAGTTGAAGCTGCCGATGAGGGTGCGGGTGAGAATCTGGCTCAGACCCACGGAGTAGCCGCGATGGTCGGCGTCCTTGAACGATATCGGGTTGCCGTCCTTGTCGAAGCCGCCGAAGGAGGGATCGTTGACGATCTGACCGTTCGGATCCTTCAGGTCCCGATACACTCTGTCCCAACCGCGCTTGTAGGTCATGGACAGGGTCGTCAGGTCGCCGAACATGTCCTGACTCAGAGAGTAGTAGGTCGTGTTCGCCTTGTAGTCCGGCTCGGTGCTGTGAATGAGGCCGGCGCTGTAGGTCGACTTGCCGTGCAGATACTGGAAGCCCGCGCTCTCCTGCGTGCGCTTCTCCTTGTAGGGGCTCGCCGAGAGCTTCACGTCGATGGAGGCGCTGGAGATGTAATCCTGGTACCAGTTGCCGTTCACCGCGAAATTGTCGGTGATCTTCTTCTGAACCAGGATGGAGGGGCCCTGAATGGTGATCCCACCGCCCTGATAGCGATGATACAAGGCATCAGTGCGATCATCGGGCAGCACCCCCGTGACGGCGGGGGTGGCGCAAACGCTCAGAAAAATGAGCGTCAGGAGGCGGTGACGCGACACGTTCAGTTGCATCCGCAGCCGCCGCCTACACCGCCCGTAGCACCACGCGCGCCTTCGCGCGACTCCATGACGTGCTCCCAGTAGGTGCTGGAAACCGGATCACGGTTGAACGACATGATGGGATCGGCGAAATGCTCGCGCTCGTAGGGTTTGACCCACGGTTGAATGGGTGAGCAGCCACCCAGCAGGAGGCCCGCGCCGACAACCATCAACATCACTCTAGCCCGCATGGCGGTGTCCTTTATTCGCGAACGAGCGTCCGGATGCTGTCGAGATACTCGTTCTCGTCACCGGGCTTGTAGCCACGGTGCAGCACGCGGATGTTGCCCTTCCGGTCAATGATGACGGTGCTGGGCATGCCCTGCACGTCGTAAGCCTTGCTGACGGTGCTGTCCTTGTCATAGATGACAGGGAAGCTGACAGGCGCCTGCAGACCTTTCAGGAAGCCTTCAGCGTCCTTCGAGTCCGGCTCCACATTCACGCCAATCAGCGTGAAGCCCATCTTGTTGTACTTTTTGTAAATGTTCTCCAGCAGGGGCATCTCCTGCCGGCAGGGACCGCACCAGCTCGCCCAGAAATTGAGCATCACCACCTGTCCCTTGTACTGGGACAGGCTGATCTTGGCACCGTTGCGGGAATCCAGGGTGAACTGCGGAGCCGGACCCGTCGAACCTGCCATGGCCGACGTGCTCAGCAGCAATGCGAGAATTGTTGCAATACGGTTCTTCATGTCCTGCCTTTAGAAAAATACGGTCGCTCCGAGCGACGCTTCCATGTTGTTGGTCAGCTTCGACACGCCCAGCAGGTCGGTGCGGAACACGCGGTCCTGTACCTGGAGGTGGATCGCCAGCCAATCCGACGGCAGCACGCGGTAGCCGCCGCCGAAGTTCACCGTAAAGCGGTCGTCGCCCGCGAACTTCGTGGCACCGATGCCGCCGAGAAAATAGAAAGCAGTCGTCAAGGCGTGACCGCGACCAATAAAGGTCTCGCCCGGGAGGAAGTTGTAGCCCAGGCTGATGTCGTAGTACGTGAATTGCCTCTCAGCGCTGGTAAGCAGCTGAATATTGCCGCCCAGGGTCTCAAAGCTGGTGCGGCCCGCGTACGCACGGCCGTATTCGCCCTGGAAGAAGAAGTCTTCGGTGATGTGATAGGCGGCCGTCAGACCGTAGGCGTTATTGGTGCCGAAGTCCTCGATTGAAATAAATCCGTCATTGATTCCGATCTCGATATTCGAGCTGCGGATGTGCGGCACCTTGATCTTGCGGCGCTCGACCTCGGGGTCGACGACCCGCGGCGGAGTGGCGTCCGCGTCCGCGGCGGCGGCCTGGGCGTCCTGCTGCGCGGCTTCTTCCTTGGCTTCCGCCTTCTGCTGGCGTACTTCGCTGCGGTGATGGAACCAGTTGCGCACGGAAGCGCAGCCCGGAAGCGTCATCAGGACCGCAGTCAGAAGAAGAACGCGAATCCCAGTTTCCATTCGTCTACTTCCTCATTTGCGTTGCGCTTCGTGAATACGATGTGACTCTTGTACTCGCCGCGCAGGAAAAAGCGGCGCGTGAGGTAATAGCGCACGCCGCCGCCAACATAGGCGGTCTGATCGGTGCGCTCGGATGGCAGTACCAGGGTCGCCTTCGGCGAGACGTGCACGAGCCCCGTGCCGAGCATCAGGAAGGGGGACAACCGCCATTCAGGTACCAGTACGTGAGTGAGTCCCAGATCGCCGACAACGCCGTTGGTGTACTTGCCGAGGAACTGTCCCACCGACAGCTCCGCCGCGAGTTGCGAGTTGAGTGAGTACGAGGCGTAGGTGGATACCAGCGTGGAGCCGCTGTATTCACCCGCGAAAATACCCATCTCGAAATGATGTGATGTGAAGCCGGCGCGGTCGCCGATGTCGAACTTGAAGGCAGTCCCGTCGGCCAGCACCGTCCGCAGCATGTCGCGTTGCGCGGCCCAACCTTCCACGCCGCGCTCCGTCCGAACCTTGAACCAATCCGTGCGGCGGAACAGGACCTCCACGCTTTCGTCCCGCTCCGCAACGTGGAATATGGGATAGCCGCGGCCTGGACCCGAGCGCAGCTCCAGGTAGGGCGCGGTGATGTATACCTGCAGATGCTCACGTTCGCGGCTCACGGCCGGAGGCGCCGTGAGGAGCACGAACGACAGCAACAACCCGGCTAGTGCAAAACGAATCAACGTATTCCTAGTTGAGAGGAGCGGCCGGATCGAACGGGTTGTTGAAGAACTGCGCGCCAATATCCAGCCACTCTGAGACCAAGCGAAGCTCGGCCGGAGTCATGTAGCCCGCATGCGTGCTGCCTGAACCCGGCGCAAACCGACCGAGGAACGCGCTCGAGAGAGCGCCATTCGCGCTACCTGCATTCAAGTACGGCCCTACCATCACCACAGTCGGGTTGCCGTCCGCATCGGGCGGCCCCGCAACGGGCGACAAGGCGTCCATGATAACTTCCAGCTTCGGCTCCTGAAACAGCAAATAGCGATAGGAGAGTGGCTGATTCGGCTCGTCGTTCGACGGCGTGTTCGTCAGATCGAGCTGTCCGGCGGGAACTTGTACCGTCGCCGTACTGCCCGGCTTGGGGGTGATGGTATGACATCCGCCCTGGGTACAGGTGTGGTCGGTCACCACGGCGCCCGCGGCATCGACCGTCTGCCGCTTCACGTCCCACAGCGCCTGAATGTGGGTGGGGTAGTTGATGATGATCCGACAACTGGCTCGCCAATTGGATGGTCCACCAAATGCGTCGAGGCAGCCGGCATTCGGCGGGGGCGTGAAGAACTGCGTCGAGTCGTTATAGGAGTACACGAGTGGAACGTCCGGAGTGCGCACTGCCGGATCAGTCCACACGTCCGAATAATAGACATTCACACTTGGCATCATTTGCCTGCATTTCGGCGTATCCGATGCGCAGCTCGTGCGACCACGGGCTTGCGCCATGGTTTCACCCGCCGCCGGTATGAATGTGGAGACCGTATGCAGGAAAGGGGCACCGCCGGCCGCTCCGGCATAGGCGGCAGCGAAGACACCCTTTCGTCCATGTGACTTCGGATTCTGCTGGGTCGCAGGGGTATGACACCCGTTGCAAGTCAGCGTCTCGCCGGGCCGGACTTGCAGCCAGGCGGCCTGGACAGGCGAGATGCGGCGGCCATTGGCATCGAGAACGCTGATCTGGAACGCCACATTCGCTGGTATGCGGATGTTGACCGAACCATCGGGCTCCACAGGTGCGTAGCCCAGGATCTCGCGCATGAAGTTGCTGGCACCGAAGGCCGCATCGTTCAGGTCGAGGGTATCGCGGTTGGGAATCGACACCGGCTTCTCGAGGCGGATGAAGCGGGCAGGGCGCTGCGCGGCGGTCGTTGCCTGCGGGTCGGCCAGGGCGGCAATTCCACCCAGCGGCTTTGCGCTGTCGAGACCATCAAAGTCATACACACTGCGGATGTCGAGGATGCCGAAGCCATCGTTGACCAGAGTCTGGTCGATGTCCACGCCCGGCACCTTGTCCAGAATGATGTTCTGAAGTGCCCGCGGTTGCGCCGCGACCACGTCCGTGACCATGACACCTTCGGTCGGCGGCATGACCGGCAGCAACGTGTTCCGCGAGGGATTGAACATCCAGACACTATAAAGAGGGGGCGCGACCTTGGCGTTCGGGTCCTTGAGACGCGAATCCGTGCAGGGAACGATCGTGATTCCGTCGGTATCGAGCAACCGGCACTGCGACCAGCTCACCAGGAAGCGGCTCGAGCTGTCCCACAGCGGAAAGGCCGAGTTGAAACGGCCGCCCGGCGAGGGGCCGGCGACATCGATGACATTGTTTTCGGTCGCGCGGGTCTGGGCGGGACCGGGGAGGCCGAGGTCCTTCAGCAGCGGCTGCGTGTTCTCGACAAACTGGTTGCCGTTGATGATCACCAGGTCGCCGCCGAAGTCGATGTTCGAGTAGGGGCGCACCAGCGTCAGAATCCGGCCGTCCTGCATCTCGCGCGGCTTCACGAACTCGATGACGGCGTTGTTTGTTCCTGCCGGGTTCGTTCCCGTCATATGACTGTTGGCGCCGTAGTACAACTGTAGGTCGGTGCCGTCCGGATTGGACGTGTACAGATGCATGCCGTCCTTGCCCGGAGCGTGATCCCACCGCGTGAAAAGGATGCGGCCGTTCGCGAGCACGGTGGCATCGCGATCGTGGCTCTGGTTGAACTCGATCTGGTGAAACTCGGTGCGGTCGGCGCTGATCACGTGCAGCACGAATGCCGGCTCAGACCGATCCTCGTCCTGCGCTTCGAACTGGGGTTTACCCTCATCGAGCAGGATGGCCTTCGACTGCCGCTGGGCCGTGGAGGAAAACACGATGCGGCCGTCAGGCATGTAGTGGGGCGCGACGTTGTTGCTCTGATCGGGAACCAGCGACGGCGGGATCACCTGCCGCAGGGTATCCGTGGCCATCACGTATTCCCACAGGTGCCAGGTCGGCGGATCCTTCTGTTTCGTCTTCTCGGTGAGCGGACCGCGCATGGCAAACACAACCGCCTTGCCGTCGAGGGATACATCGACATCCTTGATGTCGTAGGTATCGGTGCCGGTCATCCGCTTGGTGATGTTGACTTCGTCGGCGCTCGGCGATGCGCTCTTGCGCATGTACAGGTCCGCCTTCGGCACCACGAGTTGGTCATTGGTCGGCTTCACGGCGTCCCGCAGCATGCGCAGGTCGTCCGTGTCGGGGGGAATCGTCCGCTTTACATAGAAAATCGGGAAGTCGACGGTCGCGGGATCGGCTGACTGGCTGTTCGCGACATCGATGTGGGCATTCCCACTGCAGCCGCCCATGAGAGCGAGGCACGCAATGAGGGCAGGAACCGCGAAGCGGCTCGAGGTAGTGGTCCGCTCCCGCAGCACAGCCAAGCGGCTGTTCACAATATCGCGCTCCGTACTCATGCAAATCACTCCAGGTCCGCCCTCCGCTATGCCGCGACGGGCGAATGTAACGTAATTCGGTCCCCGGATTGAATGCTTCCGTGATGCTTTTCTTTTGTTGTGCCGAGTCCGTCACGACACCCGGACGCCATTCGCTGTTTTCTGAACGCCTGTGCGGGTCCAGTGCGGGCGCAGGGAGATAGGTATTCCTTCGGCTGCCGCAATGTCGTGATGGGTCTCGCATTTTGCCGCGTCAGGGTCGTTGCGCGACCGGTAACAACCGATGTGTCTGCGCCTGGCGACGTCATTTGCCTGAGACATTCAGGATGTGTTCAGCGGCTCCGTATAGTCCGGTCCGCGCGCATCGTAATCATGTTGGGAGTAGACCAGCGCTATGGACACTAAAACACCGTTCAAACTCGAGGGAGCGCGGCAAGCACGCGCACCGGCCGCGGGCGCGCTATGCGCGCTGGCAATGTTTTCTCTTCTTGGATCGCCGGGCGCATCCGCGCAAGCGGCGCTGACACCCGCGCAGCAGGCCGTCCTGTTGTATACCCGCATTACGGGCGTGCCACCGACCGGACAGAACCTCGCCACGGTGCAGACCAACGCGGCCGCCGGTAACTTCTCGGCCGTAGCGACCCTGGCTCTACAACAGCCTCAGTTCTACAACGTCACGTTGCGCAACATCTTCGCGGCCGAGAGCAACCGCGACAACTCGGTGTTCGTGCCTCTCAATGACTACATCGTGACCGCGATCGGCATGGTCCACGATGACGTGCCCTACAACACGGCGCTGTCCGCGGACATCCTGTACACGCTCAAGGGTGTAACGCCTGCGGCTTCCGCTTCGGACAACAAGCACTACCAGGCTGCGGATACCTCGGTGCTGGACATCAGCGCTAACCTGGTGAAGACCACCCAGACGGCTGCCTACGGCTATACGGGCGCGTCCGTCGCCGGTTTGATCACCACGCGCGCGGGGGTCATCCAGCATTTCGATGCCGGTACCAACCGCCGCGGCTACAACCTCAACATCATCAACCAGACCTGCCACCAGATGGAGCAGATCATGGACACGTCACTGCCCAGTGACCGCATCCGCCAGGATGTGGCCGCTTCCCCGGGCGGTGACAGCCGGGTGCGCCTGCAGAGCTGCGTGGGATGTCACTCGCACATGGACCCGATGGCGGGTGCCTTCGCGTACTACGACTTCGATGAGACGAAAGGCAACATGGTCTATACGGCCGGCACCGTCAATCCGAAGTACTTCATCAACGCTTCCAACAACCAGTACGGTTATGTAACGACCGATGACAGTTGGGAGAGCCGCATCCGCCTCGGTGGCGCCGATGCCAACATCTTCAAGTTCGACAGCACTCTGCCCGGAAAGGGCAACGGCGCTGCCTCCTTCGGCATGGAGATCGCCCAGAGCGGCGCGTTCGCCAGCTGCCAGGTGACGAAAGCGTTCAAGGCTGTGTGTCTGCGTGCCCCCGCGAGCCCGAAGGACGGTGCCGAGGTTGACACTCTGACGGCCAGCTTCAAGGCCAACGGCTACAAGCTGAAGCAGGTGTTTGCGGACGCTGCGCTCTATTGCACCACCGGAGCAGGGGTGGCGCCATGAGCAGGGAGACTTTCATGAATCACTTTCAAGGCATAAACGCAGGCGTGCGTATGCTCCGCCAGGTGGCGGCGCTCGCAATGCTCACGACGGTCGTCGCGTGTACCGCGGGCGGCCCGTCAACCACTCCGACTCAGAACACGAACCCGGGCAACAATGCCAGCAACTACACGGGGCCGGCGCCAGCCAATGCAGACACGCAGGCCTTCAAGGTCAACCTGTGGGACAACATCCGCACCTCCGACAAGTGCGGTGGCTGTCATCACGAGGGCGGCCAGTCGCCGATGTTCGCGCGCTCCGATGACGTGAACCTCGCGTACCAGGCGGCCAACCCGCTGGTCAACTTCCAGCAGCCCGACCAGTCCAGGCTCGTTCTGCAGGTCGGCAGTGGTCACAACTGCTGGGTTGCGGATAAGACAGTCTGCGCCGATCAGATGCTCAAGTGGATCAAGGGATGGGTAGGCAATTCCGCCAGTTCCAACACCGGCACGACGGTCACTCCCCCGAGCTCCACTGACGTGGCGGGCGGCAAGCAGTTCCCGCCGACGGCGGATATGGGCGGTGACGGCAGCACGGCGACGAGCTTCAAGGCAACGGTGTATCCGCTGTTGACCCAGTTCTGCGCCGGCTGTCATGCCCCGACCGCTGCTTCGCCACAGACGCCCTTCTTTGCGCAGGCGGATGTCGCTGCGGCCTATATCGCGGCGCAGGACAAGATCAATCTGACCTCGCCCGATCAGTCGCGCTTCGTTGTGCGTCTGCGTGACGAGCACCACAACTGCTGGACGACTGCGACCGGCGGTCCTGGCGACTGCGCAGGCAGCTCGGCAGCGATGCTGGCAGCCATCAACACCTTCGCGGGTGCCATCAAGGTCACCGCGGTCGACCCGGCGATGCTGCTGTCGAAGGGCCTGAAGCTGAAGGACGGTACGGTCGCCTCTGGCGGCAACCGCTCGGAAGCGAACCTCGTTGCCAAATACGAGTTCAAGTCCGGCACCGGCACCACTGCGTTTGACACCAGCGGCGTCAGCCCATCGGCCGACCTGATGTTTACGGGTAACGTGAGCTGGGTAGGCGGCTGGGGTATCAATATCGCCGCGGGCGGCAAGGCCCAGGCCACCACGGCCACCAGCGCCAAGGTCGCCTCCATGATCCAGTCAACGGGTGAATTCACCATTGAAGCCTGGGTCGCTCCGGCGAACGTTGCTCAGACGAGCGCGTGGATCGTCAGCTACTCCGGTAGCGACACGACCCGCAACACAACGCTCGGTCAGGCTGCCATGTCGTGGACTGCCTCCACACGAAGCGACAAGACAACTGCGAACGGCAACAAGACCCTGTTGACTACCGACGCAGCGAAGTTCCCCGTGCAGGCTGCTCTGCAGCACGTAGTGTTGACCTACACCCCGACCGACGGTCAGAAGGTGTACGTGAACGGTGTAGACACCGGCACGAAGGACACGGCTGCTGGCGGATCACTCGCAAGCTGGGATAACACCTTCGCACTGGTACTCGGCGCAGAAGCCAACGGTAAGGACCAGTGGCTGGGCGTCATCAAGTTCGTCGCTATCCACAACCGTGCTCTGACGGCAGCGCAGGTCACGCAGAACTACACCGCCGGTGTGGGCGAGAAGTACTTCATGCTCTTCGACGTCGCTGCTCTCTCGGGTGTGCCGCAGTCGTACATCCAAGTGACCGCCAGCGTGCTGGACAACTACGCCTACCAGTTCACGGCGCCGACGTTCATCAGCCTCAATCCGAACGCAGCTGTGAACAACGTTCCGATCTCTGGTATCCGCTACGGTGTGAACGGCGCTGTGCAGACCTCCGGCCAGTCCTGGCAGATGGTCAACACGATGCTCGGTGGTTCGGCCTACACGGCGGCCGGCGGTCAGCTCCTGTCGAAAGTGGGCGGTATCGTCGCGGCTGATAAGGGTCCCGATTCTGACGTCATGTTCCTGACCTTCGATCAGCTCGGAAGCCACTCGCATCCGTTCGTCAACACCGCGGCTCCGGCGCCGACCGCAAGCTACGCGGGCGTATCTCCAGCCATCGGTGGTGTGAAGTTCTACGGCCAGGTCAACGCCGCGATGGCGCAGGTCACGGGCGTAGCGCTCACCAACCAGACGACCAACACGCTGTACAACCAGCTGCAACAGTCCCTGCCGACGACCAGTGACCTGTCCGCTTTCGTGGCATCCGCTCAAACTGCGATCGCGCAGCTGGCCGATGCGTACTGCGCGGCAGCCAACAAGACCACGTTGTTCCCTGGGCTGGACACCACGCAGACCAACCCGGGTACGTACTACGGCGCGGCTCCGGCGGTAGGCTCGCCTGCAACCGGCAATCGTGCCCTGGTCATCAACCCGCTGGTCAACAACGCGCTGGGCGGTGCAACCGTCAATCCCGCGAAGGCTCAGATCGTCACTGACGAGCTGAACCGGTTGATCACGAATCTCTCCGCGGCTACTCCGGCTCCGACCTCGGGGGCAGTAGCACAGGCGGCCTGCAGTGCGGTGCTCGGAAGCGCCGTAGTGTCCATGCAGTGATCGGAATCAGGAGTAAATAGACATGTTTTTCATCAGCAAGAAACTCCCTCGGCAGCACGGGCTCCACGAGCCGTTCAAGCACGAGAATCATCCGCGTCCGGTCACTCGCCGTGAGCTCCTCGGAGCCGGATTCCTGTCGGGCCCAGCCATTGTGCTGGCGCCCGCCTGGGTCGGCGCGCTGCTCAAAGCGCAGCGCGCCGGGGCCGCGGTGCCCCCGACCATCACGGCACAAATGACGGAGTGCAAGCTCCAGAACGTGTCGAGCGCGGGGATGGGTACGACCGGTCCGGTGCCGTTCATTACGATCGACCTGGCCGGTGGCGCCAACCTGATGGGCTCGGAGGCGATTGCCGGCATGGCCGGCAGTCCCACCAACTTCATCTCAACGGCCGGCTTCAGCAAGCTGGGGGTCCCGGGCAACATGGTCCCGACTTCCACGGCCTTCATTGATATGTCGATGGGCCTGCCGTTCCATTCGGACTCGGCGATTCTCCGGGGCATCAAGACGAAGGCTTCCGCCACGATCCTGGCCAAAGTCAACGGCGTGGTGATTCCGGCCATCTCGCAGAACGACACGAGCAGCAACACGCTGAACGCGATGCACCTCATCGCCAAGGCGGTGTCGGGACTGCCGCCGGTGAACGGGTTGCCCGTTCCCTATGGACAGTTCGCAACTCTGGTGGGCACGAATGCCACGGCTTCGGGCGGCAACTCCGCCGCTCCGGCGCCGGTCGATCCCACACTGCAACCCACTCGTATTGCCAGCGCGGCGGACAATACCGCGCTGGTTGGTTCGAGCTCGGGTGGAGCAGCCAGTGCCGTCACGACTTCGGTCTTGGAGACTCAGGCCCGCATCAGCACGGGTGCTACTGCGTCGCCGACGACTGGAGCGACGACAGCTACCTACGCTGGCAGCGTGGTTGGTGGACAGACTCTCGTGTCGACCATCTCCACTGCTGCGTCCGGCGATGCCGCGGCCGCAGCCGCGGCGGACCTGGCTCTCAAGGAGCAGTTGCGGTGCGCCTATGTGAAGACAGGCTTCACGGCGGCAACATCACAGGGCCCGGATGCGGTCAACCCTGACAAGGACGCGCTGATTGTCGGCGCAGGCACTTCGATCTTCACGGCGACTGATTACACCGACAACGATGTGAAGAAGACGGCTGCGATCATGAAGCTCGTGATGAACGGGTACGCCGGTGCGGGCACCATCGTTCTCGGTGGCTATGACTATCACAGCGGCAACCGCGCGGACGGCGAGACGAAAAACCAGCATGCTGGTCTCATCATCGGCGCCATCCTTGCGTACGCCGATGCGGTGAAGACGCCTGTGATGATCAATATCATCAGCGACGGCTCTCTGACATCCACCGGTAATATCGACGGCAGCACGGCCGGACGCGGCAAGCTGGGTTGGCAGGGTGACTCGCAGCAGGTTGCTGCGTCCCTCATCCTGGTCTACAGCCCGAATGGCCGGCCGGCGGCGACCATCAACCAGATCGGCTCGCTCAATGCCGACGGCACCGTCAACGCCACCTCCAGTCCGGGTGCCAATGCGCCGAACCTCGTAACGCAATTGGTGACTCTGAACTGGATGGCGCTCAACGGTATCGACTCGCAATTCGCAACCGTATTCCCGACGCAGGGATTGGGGGCGGCCACCGCGAGGGCAGCGTTGACTGCGTTCGCGAAGATCTGAGTTCCTGACTCTCGCTCCTCACGCCGGGGGTCGGCGTTGCGCGCATGTCGCGCAATGCCGACGCTCCGGCGTATTCTTTTGCGAACGGGGCGCCGTTCGTTGACAGTGTGAAGTTTGCTATGCGAGGGTTCACGGCGCGCGCAAGATCTGGCCGCAGTCGCATGTTTTGCAGAAGGATATTTCTTGAGCTTGCAACGGCCGAAAGGCGCAATGCAGCGTCATTCGTGGTGGCGTCCCCCCACTAAATTGAGCTTGGGATTGCGGCTGTGTCTGGCCGCGGTCACATTCTGTGCGCCTGCAATGGCGGATACTTCATATCCGTTGAAGGCACACGAGGCGCCGGATTTTGCACTCCATGCCATCGCGGGCGGCAACGTCCGGTTGTCGGAGCATCGGGGTGACGTTGTCATCCTCAGCTTCTGGGGCAGCCGGTGTACGCCGTGCCGGGAGCAGCTCGAGGCACTCAACCGCACGCTGGCTACGTACCGGTCGGCGGGCTTGCAGGTGTATGGGATCAACGTTGATGACGATCAGACCCGGGCGTTGGCCTACGCCCACGGTGAGTCAGTGACGTTTCCGTTACTTTTGGATCCGGAGAAGTCGGTGAGCCGCAGTTACCAGGTCGACAACCTGCCCATGACCCTGTTGATCGACCGCAACGGCGTGGTCCGCAACGTGATCCGGGACTACAACGCGAAAAGCGAAGAATTGTTTTTGCAGCAGTTACGAGCGTTGCTGAACGAATGATCGGAACAACTATGCAGTATGTGCTCTCTTTCATGAAGGCGTGGTCGCGCCTGCTCCTGCTTTGCGCCTTTCTCTCGGTGCCCGCGGCATCGTTCGCGCAGGCTGCGACGAAGCCGAAAGCGGCCGCGCCCGCCGCCGCTCCGGCGCCCGCCGCCGCCGCTCCAGCGGCTGCCGCCCCGCCATCTACCGAGGCTGCTCCAGCGGCCGATGCGGCCACGGCTGAGGCTGCTCCTTCGGCCCCGGATGCCGCCTCCCCACCGCCGGATACCCGCGGCCTCGACCAGGAAGTGCAGGGGCTCAAGAAAGACGTGGTGGATCTGAACCGCGAGCTGTTTGTTCTCGAGGAAGAGCTGCTGTTTCCCGCCAATACCCAGGTGGCGGTGTTCGTCTCCATGGACGTAGGCGACTTCTTTGCGCTCGACTCGGTCACCCTGAAGATCGATCAGAAGGAAGTCATCAATTACCTGTACACGCCGCGCGAAGTGGAGGCCCTGCTGAAAGGGGGCGTGCACCGGCTGTATCTCGGCAACCTGAAGGTGGGCAAGCACGAGTTGGTGGCATTCTTCAGCGGCAAGGGTCCGAACGACCGCGATTACAAGCGCGGCGCGACGCTCAAGTTTGAGAAGGGCATCGGGGCCAAGTACCTGGAGCTCAAGATCAACGACCGTCAGCGCAAGCAGCAGCCGGAATTCGAGGTCAAGGACTGGGAATAGGCTGAAGTTATTCATGCGTCCCCTGTCCCTGATCATGGCCTCGGTTGCCCTTGCTGTCACAGTCGCGGCAAGTGGGCCCGCGGCTGCCCGCCGGCACGACCCGGAGAAGCTGCCGGTTACGCGTATCCGCGACCTGCACTACGGGGACGTGCTCTTTTACTACTACCAGGATGATGACTTCGAGGCGATCACCCGCCTCACGGCCTACCAGCATTGGAACCTCATCCCTCACCACGAGGAAGAAGGGGAGCTGCTGCTCGGCGGGTTGTATCTGTCCCTGGGAATGCACAACGAGGCGGGCGACCGCTTCCAGACCCTGTTGACCAAGGACGTGCCCACTGGCGTGCGCAATCGCGCCTGGTTCTATCTTGCCCAGGTCTGGTATGCCCGCGGCTACCTGGACAAGGCCGAGGAGGCCTTGCGCAAAATCCAGGGCAAGCTCTCACCTGAGCTCGAAGCGCAGAAAGATCACCTGTTTGCCAACGTATTGATGTACGAAGGCAAGTTCGATGAGGCCGTCCGGCTCCTCGTGAGCTGGAAGGGATCACCCACCTGGTCCGCCTATGCGAGATTCAACCTGGGTGTTGCTCTCGTCCGGCAGAAGCGGCTGTCGGATGCGGAGCCGTTTCTCACTGCCGTCGGCACCATGTATGCCGAGACGCAGGAGCTGCTCGCTCTGAAGGATCGCGCCAACCTGGCGTTGGGATTTGCGGAGCTGCAGGCTGAACAGCCCGCGAAAGCCAAGGTATCCCTGGAACGGGTGCGGTTGAATGGCCCGTATTCCAACAAGGCCCTGCTGGGAACGGGTTGGGCGGATGCCGCGCTCGGCGACTACAAGGCGGCGTTGAACCCGTGGATGGAGCTGCGCGGCCGCAACCTGTTGGATGCGGCGGTCCAGGAGTCGCTGCTGGCCGTTCCCTTTGCGTTCGGCAAGCTCAGCGCCAACTCGCAGTCGGCCGAATATTACGAGTCCGCCGTAGAGTCGTACGACGCGGAAACCGTGAAGCTGGATGATGCGATCACCCGGATCAACAGCGGCAGTATGCTGCAGGATGTGATCAAGAGTGAGCGCGAGTCGCGCTATGGATGGTTCTGGCAGCTGAAGGCGGTTCCGGATGCTCCGGAGTCCCGTTATCTGTACGCGGTGCTCGCCGGCCACGATTTCCAGGAAGGCCTGAAGAACTATCGCGATCTGGTGTACATGGCCCACACGTTGGATCGGTGGGGTGACAGCATGGAAGCCTTCGGTGACATGATCGATACGCGTGAGCGTGCCTATGCGGAGCGGCTGCCGAGAGTGGATGCGCTGCTCAGCTCGGGCGCCGTGGAGAAGCTCGCGCAACGCAAGACCGATCTCGACAACCGGTTGAATGATATCGACGGCGGCGCGGATGTGGCCGCCCTGGGCTCCGCCGAGGAACGCGACCAGTGGGCGCGGATTCAACGGTTGGAAGCCGCGCTGGCTGCCGCTCCTGAAGGCCAGGACAAGGAAGATCTCGCGGAGCGGCTGCGCCTCGTGAAGGGCGTGATGTATTTCCGCTTGAATGACTCGTTCAAGGCGCGGATGTGGCAACAGCGCCGCACCATGAAGGACCTCGATCTGTCCCTCAGGGAAGCTCAGAACCGTTGGATCCGTGTGCAGCGGGCGCGGCAGAGCGTTCCCACGAACAACGGCGAGTTTGCTTCCAGAGTGGCCGCGCTGAAGGCGCGCATCGATGCCTTGCAGGGCCGTATGGCCGCTGTTGAGCAGAAGCAGGCCGATTACCTCGCCCAGGTGGCGGTGGCAGAGCTGGAGCAGCAGAAGAACCGGCTCGCGACCTACCAGGTGCAGGCGCGATTCGCGTTGGCCACCATGTATGACCGCGCGGCCAATCCCGAGCCGGCGAAGAAGCCGGAGGATGTGGCGCCCACGCAGAAGGGCGATGAAGAGTCCCAACCGTCGCCGCTGCACGCCGAGCCGCCGCCGAGTGAGCCGCCGCCGAGTGAGCCGCCGCCGAGTGAGCCGAAGCCATGATGTCAGTACGCATGGCCGTCCTCAGTCTGCTCGCTGGCGCGCTGGTTTCCGGCGCGGCCCTGGGCGCCGATTCCAACACGGATCAGCGCACCATCAAGGACCTGACCAAAAAGCCGGTGCCGGTCAAACAGGATACCAAGCTCGATACCAATGCCGGCAAGGCGATGGAGAACTACAGGAAGTTCCTCGAGCTGCAGAAGACCGACCCGCAGTTGCGCGCGGAATCGCTGCGCCGCTTGGGGGATCTCAACCTCGACGCGGGTGAAGTCGAGCGCATGGAGAAAGAGGTCACCGCCATCGACCTGCAGGGTGGCGAGGCCATCAAGCTCTACTCGACGCTGCTGAAGGCCTACCCGAATTACGCGCGCAACGACCAGGTGTTGTACCAGCTGGCGCGTGCCTACGAGACCACGGGCCAGCCCGAACAGGCGCTGACCACGCTGGATCGCATCGTCCAGAAATATCCCAACAGCCCGCAGATGGACGAAGTCCAGTTCCGCCGCGGTGAGCTGTTGTTCTCGGCGAAGAAGTATGCCGAGGCCGAAAAGGCCTATGCGGTGGTCATCAAGCAGGGCAGGAGCTCGCACTTCTTCGAGCAGAGCCTCTACAAGCACGGCTGGTCGCTGTTCAAGCAGTCGCTGACCGAAGAGAGCCTGCCGTCCTTCGGCGGCGTGCTCGATGCCAAGCTCATCGGGGCAGGCAACAAGCCCATCCGGATCGAGGACCTCAAGCGCGCTGATCGCGAGCTCGTGGAAGATACGCTGCGAGTGATGAGTATTACCTTCTCGTATGCGGAAGGCTCGCAGTCGCTCGATCAGTACATGGCCAAGCACGGCGATCGCTCGTATTCGTACCTGTTGTACTCGCGACTCGGCGATCTGTATGTCGACAAGCAGCGGTTCCAGGACGCTGCCACGACGTATCGCGCCTACGTTCAGCGCGACCCCTACACCGACCATGCTCCCAACCTTGCAATGCAGGCCATCGAGGCTTATCGCAAGGGTGGTTTCAGCCAGCTCGTGCTCGATGGCAAGCACGAGTATGTCGAGCACTACAACTTCAGCTCGCCGTTCTGGAAGGGCCGCGATCGTGCTCAGTACCCGACGGTGGTGCAGGAGCTCAAGACCAACCTGAAGGACGTCGCGACGTACTTCCACGCAACCGCGCAGAAGTCCAAAAAGGTGGAGGATTACCAGGAGGCGGCCAAATGGTACCGCGACTACCTGAAGTCCTTCCCCGACGATCCGGATTCCGCGGAAACCAACTATCTGCTGGCCGAGACCCTGTTTGAGAGCCACCAGTACGTCGACGCCGCGAACGAGTACGAGAAGACCGCTTACGGCTATCCGAAGAATGCCAAGTCGGCCACGGCCGCCTACGCCTCGCTGGTGTCGTTCCAGAAGGCGGAGGAATCGCTCCAGGGCGCGCCCAAGGCGGAGCTGCACAAGCGCTCGACCGATGCCGGTGTCAAATTCGCACAGACCTTTCCGGAACACCCGGACAGCGCGGGCGTGTTGACGCGCGCCGCGGAAGAGGTGTTTGCGGCCAAGGATCTGCCTCGCGCGATCACGCTCGCCCAGTCGATCCTGTCGCGGCAGCCACCGGTTGAGGCGGCGAAACAGCGGATTGCGTGGACGATTATTGCGCAGTCGCACTTTGACCAGGGTGAGTTCGACCAGGCGGAGCCGGCGTTTATCAAGGCTCGTGATCTCGTCGTGAACGACGACAAGATGAAGAACGACCTCACCGAGCGGTTGGCGGCCACCGTGTACAAGCAGGGTGAGGCGAAGCAGAAGTCCGGCGACAGTGCCGGCGCCGTGGATGACTTCCTGCGTGTCGCGAAGGTTGCTCCTGACTCGAAGATCAAGTCTACGGCGGAGTACGACGCGGCGGCCCAGTTGATCAATCTCAAGCAGTGGGATCGCGCGATCACGGTGCTGGAGCAGTTCCGCAAGCAGTACCCGAAGAGTGAGCTGTCAGCCGACGTAACCCGGAAGCTGGCGGTCGCCTACACGGAAGCGCATCGGCCTGGCGAGGCGGCCATGGAGTTCGAGGCCATTGCCGCGAACCCGGCCGAGGACAAGAAGGTGCAGCGCGAGGCGCTGTTGCAGTCGGCGGACCTGTATTCGAAGGCCAACAACACACCGAAGGCGGTGTCGATGTTGGAGAAGTTCATTGCCACGAATCCCACTCCGATGTCGGATGCGGAGGAGGCGCGGCAGCGGCTGGCCGACTATGCCGCCAAGAGTGGCGATGTCGCCAAGCGTGATTACTGGTATCGCGAGATCATCAAGGCCGACGCTCAGGGTGGCGCGCAGAGGACTGATCGCACTCACTTCCTGGCGGCGAAAGCGCAGTTGGCCCTTGCCCAGCCGGCTCGTGATTCCTTCCGCGCCGTGCGCCTGACCGCGCCTTTGAAGAAGAGCCTGGTCGCAAAGCGCAAGGCGCTCGAAGACGCGATGAATGGTTACAAGAAGGCTGCCGAGTACAACGTCGCGGAGGTTACGACCGCGGCCACGTATGAGATGGCAGAACTTTATCGGACGCTGTCGAAGGATGTCATGAATTCGGAGCGGCCGAAGGGTATGAAAGGCGACGAGCTGGAAGAGTACAACTCGTTGTTGGAAGAGCAGGTATTCCCATTCGAGGAACAGGCCATCAAGGCGCACGAGATCAACACCACGCGCGCGAAGGATGGTGTGTATGACGAGTGGGTACAGAAGAGTTTCAAGGTGCTGGCCGAGCTGAAGCCGGCGCGCTATGGCAAGACGGAAATTACGCAGGATGTGGCGACGACACTCAATTGAGGTTGCGCTCGTGGCGTTGTTGAGCGGTTGCGCTTCAATGCCATGGTCGTCGAAACCTGATTCAACCGCGGCTGCGGAGCCGGCGGCGGGTGCGGCTGCGCCTGTTGGAGCGGCGTCGGGAAGTCCGGCGCAACCCGCGGGCGGCGCGTGCACTCCCGGCCCCGGCGGCAAGCCTGCTCCAGCCTCGTGCGGGGGCTCTGCGTCGTTCGGTCCGGCAGGCCCCCCGTCGCCGAAGGCGACGGCCGACTTCAATCGCGCCGTCAATTTCATGCGCAGCGGCAACAACACCGAAGCCGAGCTGGAATTCAAACAGATGACGCTGGCGTATCCACGCCTGTCCACGCCGTTCGTCAATCTGGGCATCATCTACCGCAAGGCGGGGCACCTCGATCAATCGGAAGAGGCCCTGAAGGGTGCGGTTGAACGCAACGGCGGCAGTGCTGTGGCGTGGAACGAGCTCGGAGCGACGCAACGGCTGCGGGGCGAGTTCCCCGACGCGGCTGCTTCGTATGAAAAGGCGATCGCCGCGGATTCCAACTACGCGCCTGCCTACCGGAACCTCGGCGTCGTGTCGGACCTCTATTTGGGTGATCCCGAGCGCGCGCTGACGGCGCTCGAGCGGTATAAGGAACTGACCGGCGAAGATCGTCCGGTTACGAGCTGGATTGCGGAGCTGCGGCAGCGAACGGGCAAGCCACCGTTGAAGCCCGCTGGGGCCGCGCCAGTAGCGGCACCCCAGGGCGCCTCAGGCACCACCGGGGCAGACTCCGGCGCCAACGGGGCCGCCGCAGGCGGGTCGGCACCGGCGGGAGCGAACGCCCCTGGCAATGCCACGCCGCCCAACAACTCGGCGCCGAGCAAGGACGCGCCGCCGGCAACCAGGCCAGCCCCCAAGGCAGGAGGTTGAACGTGCTGACACTCAAACAGGCTGTTTTTGTGGCCACCCTGTCGCTTTGTAGCGTGGCTGCGTGGTCCCAGCAGGGCGCCGCGCCTGCGAAGAACGCGGCGCCGCCGCCGGCTGACCTGGAGCCTGGCGTCAACACATCTGCAACACCACCGTCATCACCCGAGCCGGCACCGGCCGCGCCGCCCGCGCCAGTTCCAAAGCCAGCGCCAACAACGGCGAAAAGCGCTCCCCAAGTGAGCCCGCCAGCCAACACTGCAACGGCACCGTCATCTGCTCCGGCCGCGACAGCGAGCACCGGCACCAAGGCGGGAGCGTCCAAACCGGGTGGCTCCGCCAAGGCTCATGACAGCCTCGAGCTCGATACGACTCAAATCACGGGCAACCGCGAGCTTCCGAAGGTGCTATACATCGTGCCCTGGAAGCGGTCGGACCTGGGCGATCTCGTGGGCAAGCCCGTCAACAGCCTGCTCGACGAGGTGCTCACACCTGTCGACCGTGACGTATTCAAGCGCCAGAA
>Ga0207641_10000313_pt1 | contig 60517 bp, 53 predicted proteins | sample KBSSwiS62_FD_184306 | JGI IMG/M metagenome (GOLD analysis project Ga0207641, IMG submission 184306) | Switchgrass rhizosphere microbial communities from Kellogg Biological Station, Michigan, USA - KBS Switchgrass S6-2 (SPAdes) (version 2) | ecosystem: Host-associated > Plants > Roots >...
GGCTCATTCGGCCCAAAATGGAGGCCAGTGCGAGCGGTACACCATTACGGTCGTCGCCGAGCGGCTCGAAGAGAAATGCTGCGTACTCGAGCCCGGGATGAGAGAACGAGGTTCGCATCTTCATGTCAGGTTTGCACGGCGCCCATAAAGAAACCGGACCGCAGGCCCGGTTTCATCGTTCGTCAATTTCACGTTTGGCAGCATTCTGCCGCCGTCAACTCGACAGCTCGCGGCAATGCCATTCGCCAGGCCGGTCAACCTTCGAGTCAACTTTCCTGCCAGGATCCCGGGTTGCACGCTTCGAAGTGGCGCCACCTTCATCTTCCCAGATATCCAACTCGGCGGTCTGACGACTCCGCGGCACTGCGCGCTCGTTCACGGATGGCTCGTAACGCATGGCCTGCTCCTGGTTTACCGCGCTCATCTCAACGCGGCTGGCGGATTGCTGATGACTACCTCGACGCGACGGTTCTGCTGTCGGCCGGACGCCGAATCGTTGTCGGCAACCGGGTCGCTGCGACCCTTGCCGGATGCGGTCAGCCGCGTTGCGCCAATCCCTTGCGCCGTCAGATACGATTTCACCGACTCAGCACGGCGCTCGGAGAGCGCCTGGTTGTAATCTTCACTACCCACGCTGTCCGTGTAGCCTTGGATGGCCACATTGCGGTCCGGATACTTGTCGAGGAACGTGGCCAGTTTGTTCAAGTTGCCCGTCGCGCCCGACTTCAGGTCGGCCTTGCCGGTGGTGAACAGGACGTCGCCGAGCGTCAATACCAAACCGCGGTCTGTGGGCTTGGCATGCAAAGCGTCAATCTGTCGCTGCAGCTCCGCTGCCTGCTGCTCCGAGTTTGCAGCGGCCAACTGCGCAGCGGTGGCATCGGTGCGCGCCTGATCTGCCGCTGCCCTCTGTTCGGCCCCTTCGGCGCGCGCTGTCGCCGCCTGGCCCTTCGCCGCATCGGCTTCGCGGGTGCGAGCGTCCAGGCGCGACTTGTCGCGGTCCGCAGTAAGCGCAACGCGCTGATCCTCGGCGAATCGAGCTTCGGCCAATGCCTTTGCCGTATCGACCTTGCGGTCGGCCAGATAAACCCTGTGCGCGGCCAGTTCCTTGTTGGGTTCCGGTTGTTCCGCTGCCCGAACCGCCAGATCTGCATCCTTGATCGCGGCCGCCGCGCGGCTTGCGAGGTTTGGATCAGACTGAAGCTGTGTCAGCTTGGCGCGCGCTTCCATGGCACCGTCAGGTTTGACCGGGGCCGCCGCGCAGCCCGCTAGCAGTATGGCTGCTACGGCCGTGGCAATCAGCGCACTGCGAACCGTCTGGCCGTTGTGGTTGGTGTCGTTCATTGCTTGTCTCCTGACCCGCGTTTCATTTCATCGACCAGCGTACTGTTGCTGCGCTTCATTTCGTCATTCACCGCATTCGCTTTGAGCGCCGATGCCTTCGCGGAGGCCAGCTCTGCCTCGGCTCGCGACTGATCGGCAAAGTGCTCCGCGAGCACCATCTTCTTTTCCGTGACTGCGGTGTCTGCCAAAGTAAGCTTGGCGTGTGCTTCCCCCAGTTCTCCAGGGGCGTACCGCGCGGCTTCACCCCGTTCAGCGGCGGCAATAGCCTGCTGTGCGGCCTGCAGATTGGCCGATGGAGCAGGCGGCGTCGATGCGCAGGCTCCAAGCATGAGCAGCCCGGAACAAACGAGGGCTATCGGCGCACGAGAGCTGTGGTTGGCTGGTGAAGTTCGTTTCATGTCAGTTCTCTACTGGTGAAGGAGGGGCCGTCGTACGGCACCCATCAGAAGCTCAGTTTACGCGCCCGGGCAGTCGGTGTCGGTGCGCGAGCGCACACAGGCTGCGCTCGCCGGTTTCAGCCGGACTTCAGAAGTCCTACTTGAGTTGCATGTCATTGGTGACCGACTTGACACCGTTGACTGCACTCGCAACCCGTACAGCGCCCTTGATATCGTCGCGCGAGCTCACGAAGCCGCTCAGTTGGACGACACCTTTGAAGGTTTCCACCTGCACCTCGGAAACTTTGAGTCCGGGCTCGTTGAAGATGGCGGCTTTCACCTTGGTTGTGATGACGCTGTCATCGACATATTCACCCGTCCCCTCATGAGTACGGGTGGAGGCGCAGCCCAGACTCATCATCAATGCCAGGCCGCAGAACAGTGTGGTTATAGATTTGATTCGTTGCATGAGAGACCCTTGTTAACCGCGCGTGCCGCGCCGTATGAAGTTGACGAAAACCAGGAGCATGACGGCCCCCAGAAACGAGACGAGCAGGCTCGGAAGACTGAAGTTGTTTTGATTGATGGTTGAGACCCCCATGACCGGACTCAACAGCCAGCCGCCGAGCGCAGCGCCGACGATCCCCACCACGACATTGAGCAGAATGCCCTCCTGCGTTCGCATGACGGCGCTCGCCGCCCATCCAAGCAATCCACCGACCACGAGCCAGACTAGAATGTTCATGACTATATGTGCTCCGATTCGTACTGACGGGCACACTACTCGCATTCGCCAACATGATCTGTACGGCGCCGCACGAATGACTGTTGCCGTTCAACCTGTACGCACCTGCAAGCGAGTCATGGTGTACGCTGCAGTAGTGTCTAAAGGAGCAATTCATGATTTTTACATCGAGGGGTTCGAGTCGTCCCTTCTCTGGGCTTCCTGCCACGGCCGAATCAGTCGCTGAGCATCGCGCGCGTCTGGCGCGCGAACAGGAACATGCGCTGCAACGCAGGACGGAGGCTCTTTCAGGCCAGATATCCATCACAAATACGCCGTCGGAGCGCATCCTCATATGGGAGCAACTCCATGGCTTACCTCTACCCTCCAGCCCGAATCACAAGCTTCTGGAAGTCATCGCGGCGGCGACAGATCTTCAGATCGAGCAAGTACAGGAGGTGCAGAAGTTGCGTGTAGCACGCGGCAGCCCATCTCCCTAAACTCGCCGTTGAGGGCAACCAATCGAGGCTAAGCGGCCTCATGGCACCGTTGAGGAGCTCTCAATCCGCAGGTCACCGACGTGAGAGCTTCAGTCAATAGGAAGTAACCAGCTCTCGCAGCACCGACACGGGATAACCATGCACCGCGGAACGCTCAGCGAGGGCACTCAGACGAGTCAACTCTAGAGCAATCTCGTTCGGACGCAACACCCATCCCACGCACCTGGTTTCGATGGCACTGATAGGCATGCTGGGAAAGCGCGCGGATCCCGGGTATTGCGCGAATGTAATCCCGCCGGTCCCTTTAATGGCACATACGCCCAGGGCCCCGTCAGAACCGGCCCCGGAAAGAACAACGCCGATTGCGCGGCTACCACGATCCACGGCCAGAGAGGCGAATAACACATCCGCCGGATGGTGCGGTGCACGCGCGGCAGGCACCACGCTGATCAAACCATCGATGATGGTCACTTCCGCATCGGATCGCAGGACGTAAACATGACCCCGCTTCGGCACGACACCATCCTGCGCAAGGGCCACCGTCTGACTGACCCTCTTTGCCAAAACGTCGTTCAGTGGAATGTAACGCCGGTCCGAGTCCGGATGTTGAACGATTATGAAGGCCTGGTCTCCCCGGGCCGGCGAGGCAGACAACAGCTCGACGATCGGCTCGAGGTCCCTCGCCGAGGAGGCTACGACCACGATAGGAAACGTCTCCATTCAACCCTCACAATATGCTTTGATTAGACGGCTGAGCGGTCATTGCGCACGGACGCCTGATCAGCACATGATACTGCTCCCACCCAACGCGTCGGTACGCTTACGAACACAACGGCGGCTTTGCCTGTGTACGCCTCCGCACCGACACACGGCGATCTGCGGCATAACATGAGTGCCAGACCATTGCACTGCTGCGGCCTCACAGTATCCAACCGCACTCCGTGGCAGCCCCGTCACTTCGGTCGAAACAGGGCGCACAACCGAACATGATCACGAATTTTCCAGCGAATCCCGGCTCAGGAGCCGTGGTGCGCGTTATATTTTTCGCACTTCTGGTCGCCGTGGCAGGAACTGCCTCGGCTCAAAAGGCTCCAGGCACATTGCCGATTCACGCTCAGGCCAGCCGGTATGGCGGTGGCTGGGACTGCGTGGCAGGTTACACTCAACGAGCACAGACGTGCATACCCATCGTCGTTCCACTGAATGGCTATCTCGATGCTTCCCGCAATGAATGGGAATGCGACCGAGGGTTTATAAAGGCGCAAAAGGGTTGTATTGCTGTCAAAGTCCCGGATAACGCCCATCCCGAAGACTACTCGTTCAGCAGCGGATGGCGATGTAATCGCGGGTATCACCAGAACGAGCACGGCTGCACGCGGATTTTAGTGCCGGAAAACGCTTATTCGCTCGAGCTGGTTAGCGGCGGCCGTGGATGGGAGTGTAACCGCGGTTTTCGTCTGGCCGAAAATTCGTGCGCGCCAGTCAAAATCCCCTCGAATGGCTATCTAGGACGCTACGGGGATGACTGGCAATGTGAACGCGGCTTCGCCAAACAGAGCGAGTCATGCATCGCAGTTGTCGTACCGAAGAATGCCTATCTGGATGCAAGCGGAACCGACTGGCAGTGCGAGCGGGGCTTCAGCCGCAAACAGGCCACGTGTAATGCCATCGCTGTGCCGGCCAACGCCTACATCGCCCGTTCAGGCAATGAGTGGAATTGCGTGAATGGTTTCCGGAGGCGCAGCGACGGATGCATTCCTGAGTAATTCCGCTGCATTCGAGCATCGCTTTCGCTAGCGCTTCTCTCACGTCGCTGCCGATCCAACAGGAGTATCCGTGGCCTATCGCACTGTCAGCAATACCTACACCTGGCACTGGTGTCACAACTGCTCGCATTGGCCGAGTCATGACTTTGATGAGCGCCAGGACAAGCCACCGACCTGGAACGGTCAAGTGTTATGTCCCGAATGTGCAACGCGCGATGGCTGCAGCGACTGCCAGCACTCCGTCACGTTGAGCGTGGGCCGCGCATCCGATAGTTGGTTACCTTCATAGTCAGACCATGAGGGGGCTGAAGTCGCCCGGTACCTCGAGGAGGGGCACTACATCTCGCGGTTCTTTTCTGTGCATCTGCTTACCGTAGATCAGATTCTGGCCGCGTAGAGTGGGCATGCGTCGCAGGACCCCGGTCTCGGGAGCCAGAAGCCCACGCTCCTGGGCTATTGTCACCGCTTGAGTCCTGCCCACGGCCTGAAGCTTCTCCAGGATAGACTTGACATGAGTTTTGACGGTCCCTATCGAGACCGTCAATTTCAGGGCAATGACTTTGTTGCTCAGACCCAGAATCATCTGCGCCAACACGTCCCGCTCCCGTTGCGTCAGTGGCCTCTGTTTCAGCCTGTCAGCGACGCGGATTGCAACTGACGGTGCCAATGCAACTCCGCCCTGGTGAGTGAGTTTCAAACTCTCCATCAGCTCTCCCGGACTCACGTCAAACAGGAGGTATCCCCGCGCTCCGCGCTCGAGCGCGTGACAGATCTCTGCTTCGCTGTCGCGGTGGGTCAGAATCACGACTCGATGAGAGGTGGCAGTGCGTGATTCGATACGTCGCAGCCCGGCCTCATAGTCTGCAATGACGAGCGCACGCGACGCGCCGCCTTCCACGTTCCAGCCGGGCCTGCAATTGACCGGCTCGAACCCACTCTGCTTTTGAAGGATGGCCATCAATCCAGAGCAGATGAGCGCATTGCCGTGCTCAATGAATACTGTGATGCCATCCGAATGATGCATGGTTGCTCCCATCGGCCCGCTTTAAACGTCTGCAGCCGTTCTACGCAATGCCGGAAATGGTCACTGCGCAACAATGGCCGAAATTCGCACCAACACGGCGATACAGACCATGCATTGCCAAGACCTGGCCTCACTTCGGGGTGATGATGTAGATACCATGGGACGGTCAGTCCAACTGTTCGATAGCGAACGTATCGAACGGTCGAGGATGTGTGTGTGGTATCGAACGGACCCAATGCGAGGAATCCGCCAAAATGACCGACGTGGACGACAGCATCGATACGCTCGCCGGAATCTCCGAATGCGTTCGACGCCGCTCAGACTGTCTGGACAACTGCCGCGACGCTGCGGCCCGGTATCACCGTTCGTTCATCAACCGAATTACTCGACCCTACAGGATATCCAATGCAAACCATTTCAGGGACTTTCAATGATCGTCAGACGGCGCAACGCGCGGTAGATCAGTTGCTCGCCCGCGGCTTTACGAACGCCAGCATACATCTGCAAACACGGGCGACCTCCGACCGTCCTGACGCGGACACCCCGACCGACCGAGGAATGATGGCCAGTGTGGGCCACTTTTTCTCCAATCTGTTTAGTGAGTCAGAGGAAAAGGAGCACGCCGGCAACGACGCCGAAGCAGGTCGCCGCGGCAGCTCAGTCGTCGCTGTAGATACGAGTGATGACTCGGAAGTTCGGATGGCCGAGTCCATCATGGGTCAACTCGGTACGATCAACGTCGATAATCGCGCAGAGTAGTGGAAAAGCGCGGCTGGGCCGGATTTGACACCAACGATTGACACGGGGCGTGCTGCAGAGTGAATTCACGTGGGAAGGTGAGTCCCAGGTGCAGCACGACCACCGCGGCCTCGAGAACCCGCGATGAGCCGGCGAGTAGACCGGCAATAGCTCCCCACCCCCCCGACCGGGGCTCCAACTACGATGATGTCGCTATTTGCCCGTTGTTTTCTGATTCGGATGAATCCCCCCTCGCTCTGCAGTCATCTTGCTGCCGGGGTGTGGCGCCAGCAGACGGTCGCTTTCCTTCTTCACCACCGCATAACACTCGCAACATAGCTTTTCCAACATAGGCCTGTCGGTCACCGTGATCTTGCCACGAGCATAGCGGATGATACCGAGCTTATGCAGCTTTCCCGCCGCCTCGGTAACACCTTCACGGCGAACACCCAACATGTTGGCGATCAGCTCCTGCGTCATCGTCAACTGGTTGGACGACAGGCGGTCGAGAGACAGGAGCAGCCAACGACAGAGTTGTTGATCCACCGAATGATGTCGGTTACACACCGCGGTCTGGGCCATCTGCGTGATCAGTGCCTGCGTGTAACGCAGAAGCAGCAGCTGCATGGAACCATTGCGATGGAATTCGTCCTTCAGATGCTGGCCGATCAGACGGAACGCGTGACCGGCGCTCTGCACGATGGCGCGGCTCGGGGTTGTTTCGCCGCCCATAAAAAGCGCGATACCAATCAGTCCTTCGTTGCCGACGACGGAGATTTCCGCCGAGGCACCATTCTCCAATACATACAAAAGTGAGATTATCGAATCGGTCGGAAAATAGACATGTCGCAGGACATCGCCTGCCTCATACAACACCTTGCCGAGGGGCATCGGCACGAGCCGCAGGTGTGGGAAAATCCGCTCCTGCTCCTCGGCTGAGAGCGCAGCCAGCAAGTGATTCTGTGCCGGATTGCCGGTAGTAAGCATGATTGAATCCAAAGGTGACCGACGACCACACCACGACGCAAACATTATAGACCGGTTGGGCGTCAATGTACGCTGGCGAACAGAGCGCACCGGTACGCGATTTCGAGCAGCCGCACGCAAGGGATCGTCTTTTCCCCCGTCGCTCACGGCTACTTGGACGAAAGGCCGCAATCGTGCCCGGCTCCATGTTCGGTACCGCACAGACGTGCTGGATACCCGGCGGATCCTGACGAGATACCCGACGCGGAGAGGAACTGCAGAATTTCGTGAAGACGACATGACCCACCACACACTGCTTGTCATAGCGAGCGCCGCGGCCGCCCGAACCGTGCGGCGCATCCTTCTCAGAGCCGGCGCAGGACGGTTCAAGATGAAGTGCGTCAGCCGAAGCGCAGATGCGTGCGATCGACCGCCGTACGGGCCGAGAACCCAGGCAATTGTTGTCGATCCCTTCTGCGCGGACAGCCAAGGTATAGATACGATCCATGCGCTTCTTCGAGCCTCGGTGAGCATTCTGATTCTGGGCTCTGCCCGCTACGAGGGCGAATTTGACCCACTATCAGGGGTTCATGGCCGGCCTTGCCTTTCAAAACGGACCCCTGTCAAACGTTCGTTATCCTGGACCGCGAAAAGCATGCTCGCGCGCTCGGCGCTCGCAGAGGCGCAATTCATGGAAGGTGTGCGCGCCAAAATGACACTCGATTCAATCGGCGATGCGGTCATCTGCACGGACGTTGCTGGCAACATCACGTACCTGAATACGGTCGCGGAAAGTTTGACAGGCTGGTCCAGAGAGGAGGCTTGCGGCCAACCGCTTCGGAACATATTGCACATCATCGACGGCATCAGCCGTGAAACCGCCCCCGATCCTCTGGCAATGGCTATCCGGCGCAACGAGGCCACCGGCCTGAGCGCCAACTCTGTACTGGTTCGCCGGGACGGATATGAATCGGCGATCGAGGATACTGCGACACCAATTCACGACGGGAATGGGGCGACAATAGGTGCTGTGATCGTATTCCGCGACGTGAGCGTTGCGCGCGCCATGTCGCTCAGAATGTCATTTCTGGCCCAACACGATTTTCTCACAGAACTGCCTAATCGCATGTTGCTCAATGATAGATTGACGCAGGCGATGTCTGCTGCGTTGCGCCACAACACGTCGCTGGCGGTGCTGTTCGTGGATGTGGATCACTTCAAGCCCATAAACGACGCGCAGGGCCACGCTATTGGTGACGCCCTTCTGAAGTCGATATCTCACCGCCTGGTAGCTTGCGTGCGCACCACGGACACCGTCAGCCGCCATGGCGGAGACGAATTCGTCGTTCTGCTGTCGGAAGTGACCCGCAAGGAAGATGCCGCCGTGAGTGCGGAGAAAATCCTCACCGCATTGAGAATCCCACACCGGGTTTTGGAAACAGATCTGCAGATCACCGCGAGTGTTGGAATCAGTGTGTTCCCCGACAATGGAACTGATGCCGACACACTGATAAGGAATGCGGACACAGCTTTGCTTCATGCCAAAACAAGTGGTCGCGACAGACACGCATTCTTCTAGCGCGGGCTCCGGCACGCTCGAGCCTGGTTGGTGTGCCGGCGCACAGACTATCTACTGCAATGAGCAGACGGTGGGGCAACCTGCCCTCATGGAGCCGCCAGGCGCAAACGAGGGTCCCACAGCCACAGCATTGCGGCCGCAACTACAAATTGTCTGGCACCTTGTTGTTCCCGAAAGAGGGCGAACTTGAATGCTCAACGAGTGATCAACCCGATCGTCGCCAACCACGTGTTGGCCAGCTTGCCCAGCGCGCAATTCCGCGGCCTGCGGGCTCGACTCGAACCGATTCGCCTGGAGTTCGGGCAAGTGCTCTACGAGCCCGGAGACACAATCCGATTTGTCTACTTCCCGATCAACTGCCTCATTTCCCTGCTCACGGCAGTCGGTAAACGACGCACACTCGAAGTTGGCATGGTAGGCAATGAGGGCATGGCAGGCATGTCGTTAGTCATGGGCGTAGGCGTGTCGGGCGTCCGGGCGTTGGTGCAGGGCGAAGGTGAGGCGCTGCGAATGGCTGCAGATCCCTTCCGGATCGAATTCAACCGAAATCGCCTCTTGCGCGAAGCGCTGCTCCTATACATGCACGCCCTCATGACTCAAATATCGCAAACGGCTGCTTGCAACCGCTTCCATCCAGCGCGAGCGCGGTTGGCCAGATGGCTGATGATGACCCGGGACCGCGTCGGTCGCGACGAATTTCCGCTGACCCATGAATTCCTAGCGCACATGCTCGGGTTACGGCGCGTGGGTATCACCGAAGCGGCGAGTACATTTCGGCGACGCAAACTCATTCGCTACCATCGGGGAGTTATTCAGATACTCGATGCAAAAGGCCTGGAGGCCTCTTGCTGCTCCTGCTATCGGGTAGTCAAGGATGCCTATGAGCGGGCCCGGATGCCGGACGTAGACCGCTTGTAACCGGGCCGTTTGTTGCTCTAATGTCCATCAACACGGGGGCAGCCAACGCGAGGCGGGGGACCACCTCAGCGAGGACACGAGGCCGCCATCTGTACGCTACCGCACAGACCGTGCTGGCCCCCAAGTGTCTCCTGCCAATAGAAATCGCTTTGGTGTGCGGCAGGCGCGGCGATGCCAGTTACTCGTCGTATCATCGTAGGCCCGTGCGCATCTGCAATGAGGAGCGTGTGATGCTGATTCTTACGCGGCGATTAACAGAAGCGCTCTGCCTGGGACCGGACATTACCGTCACGGTGCTGTCCATCAAAAGCAACAAGGTGAGAATTGGAGTAGACGCCCCTCGCTCGGTCAGTGTCGATCGACAGGAGGTCCGCCAACGCAAACGCCGCTCGACAGTCGCAAATCCCTCTCGCACGGTTGATCCGGCCGGCAGGGCCGAGCCCACCGATCGGATGCTCGAGCTTGCAGACTAACTGTTCGGGTACCCGCTCTGCGGGGACGCTCGAGGTAACCGCATCGTAAAGGTACTTCCCAAACCAGTGCCGGGGCTTTCGGCCGTCAAGCTGCCGCCGTGAGCGACGACCAGTTGCCTTGCAAGATGCAGCCCTATGCCCAATCCACCGTTGGACCGCCGCGTACCGGCCTGTCCGGACTGGGCAAACAAATCGAAGACCGTTTCCAGCTGGTCGGCAGGAATGCCGATTCCGGTGTCGCAGATCGTCACTACGGCATCAGCAGCCTCGCACCGCAAGGCAACCGAGATGAGTCCGGTCACGTCAGTATATTTCGCTGCATTGCTCAGGAGATTGCGCAGCACCTGTGAAATCCGGATCTCGTCGGCGATCACCTGCACCGGCTGCATCGGACCCAGCTCCAATCGATGTTGGTTCTGTGCGATGACCGGCATGCCGGCAGCGACAGCCGATCGCAAAATGTCACTGAGGTCCACTTTACTCGTTCTTAGCGCCAACATTCCGAGGCGGACCCTGGAGACGTCCAGCAGATCTTCCGCCAGACGGGATATGGTTCGAACCTGACGCAGGACCAGATCCGAAGCACGGACGACCACCGCCGAATCGCCCGCGCCCAATTTCAACACCGCGCTCGCGTTGACGAGAGGCGCCAGAGGGTCCCTGAGCTCGTGCGCAATCGTTGCGATGAACGCATCCTTGGACCGGTCTGCCCTCATGAGCACGGCATTCGCATCGCTGCATGCGTCCAACTGAGAGCGAAGCGATTCAAATGATTTCGAGGTCTCATGAGCAGCGCTGGCAAAGTCCGCCAGGTTAGTCAACACGCGAGCATCTTCAGAATCGAAGTGTTGGTGTAGCTCGTGTTTCACAACCCACAAGGCGCCAATAGGTACACCCTCGAGGCAAAACGGCACCAGCAGTGCTTCCTGACAATGCGGCCTCAGCTGTGCGACGCCGGGGAATTCCCTCAGCGGCCCGCAAATGACCTGCAACTCGTTGCGCTCCAACACTCTGCCCGAAGGACTCCCAGTCCGCGGCATGAATGCAGCCTGATATGGCCTCCAGGCACCAGCAAGCGCCAACCAACGAAACCGCGCCGGCGCCCCCTCGGGGGTTTCAAGAATGCTGATGCCAGCCGATCCCGCGCCGCAGGCCTCGAGCGCGGTATTGGCCAGCACCATCATGATGTCTCCAGCCTGATCTCTCAGGGCCCGCACCAATCTCAACAGATGTGCGTTCTCACCAGCGTAGTCAGGTGGGCGTCCAGGCTCCAGTCCCGGAGTCTCACCACACTGCGTCTCATCCCAGTTATACGCGGACGATGTCGAGGAAGTAGGCATTGCTTCGGTCCTTCAAAGTTGAGATCAAACGCCTCGTCGCCTTGCTCGCAGTCCGATACCGTTCACAGGCATTTCATGTCTGACAGGAATTCCTGCCGCAAGCCGATCCGGGGTCGGTTGAGCTTTGCCAGGATTTGGCACCGTCCGGGAGCGTTGCTGCCTCATGTTTCGAATCTGCGCACCGACCTGTCGTGGCGTATCCATGTTGCTGCGAATCCTCGTGGGCACCGGCATGTGAATGTACAGTTGTATATCCGCGCTGCCCGTTGACATCCGTTCGCTGCCGCACCTAAGGCCGCGCTGTCGTAGCCTCAGGCGTCGCCGGGGTGCATCGATCAGGACCTGCGTGCTCTTCCGCACAGACGCGCCCGCCGCGATTGCCCAATCTTGGTTGCCACACGCGTTGGACCTCTTCCATCTGCGACCGGGTGGCAACCGGATGCGCGCTTAGACTTACTAACTTTCTGGAGACAACATGATTTCGAGCAACGTGGTTCCGGACCGGCGTCCCAGCTATCTTCGCGGCGGACAAGAGACATTTATAGACTACCGCCGGCGACGCGAGCTCGACGTAGAAGCCCGGCTGGAGCGTAAGCGCCTCGATGTGGCTGAGCAGACCGCAGAGCTAAACATACCTGGTGTCCGTATCCGCGCATGGGAGCTGGTGCACGCGCTGCGCATGCCTTCGGGTGCCGAGCACCCTATCCTTCAGCAGATCGCCACCATGACTCACTTGTCCTTGGCCGACATCCACGAAGAGCAGCGTACGCGTTCCGAGGTTGCACGATCATGATGGCCGCTGGGTCGCTCCGACTCCCACGATGGCGCCGGTAATGGTGTGGGTGGTTGATACCGGCACCATGAGACCGCCGCCGCACGCCGTTGGCCGAGCCCTCGCTGCCCTCGACGACGGACGCACATTCACCGGCGGGGTCAAGTGGAACCGCAAGCCGTTGGCCGCCGAGGTTTTTACCCGTCGCTGGCACCAAAGCTGGCACTAGAAGACCGGCGGCCAGGTCACGTCCTCGAGCTCGCGCGTCTCAGCGTCTGTCCCAGCTCAGGGCTGCAATTCCACGCACTCACCCGCCACCGCATCGAGAGCGTGAGATCTTGGATTGAAGACGAACCGTCTTGCATCCTTCCTGCCAACATACAAACAGCAACCCTTCCGCAGGAGCCATCTCGGCGGTCGATGCTGAGCTGATGGCTGCGTTACTTGCCTCAGGTGCGCCTTTTAGACCGAGTATTCAGGCGCTGGCTGGCACGGACAAGCAGCCGTCTCGAAAATCCCGGCATTGCGCGACGACGAAGTCCTTCATGGCGGTCAGTTCGGCCGGTGTGGCATTTTCCGGCCGCTCAGCGAACCAGCCCATCTCGGCCAATCCGCGCACGAGAAGAAACAGCGGCAACATGGCCAGATCTTCCTCGGAGACGGGCCTGACTTTCCGATATCCCTCCACGCATGCAGCGTAGAAAGCGCCAAAATCGGAGAGATCCTGACATTGATTCAGGGCCGCGGCGACGTCGTACATGTGCCAACCCCAGGCAGTGTCGTCGAAATCGATCGCGGTCAGCGTGTCACCGTTGACGAGCACGTTGCCTGGATGCAGGTCAGCGTGGATGACACTGTACCGAGATGGGTCCTTGCCATAGCGGATCAATATTTCGCGTATTCGATCCCGAGTCTCGAGGAGTAGTGCTTTCTCGCTCACGGAAAGATCACCGCGCTCCCAGAAACGGCCCCAGAATGGTTGGATACCCATGAGGCCATCCGCATCCAGCACGTGTCGTTGGAATTCGATCGGAGGATGCCAACCCACGGCCTGCGCGTTCATGTTGGCGATCAACGCACCGAGCTCGTAAAAATGCGGTTCTAGCCGTTCGCGAGGAGCACCGTCGCGAATCAATTTCATCATCAGCTCACCGGTGATCCAACGTGACAGGCTAGCGTAAAAGTGCTGACCGAGAGAAGCAACGTTGACCAGGGCATATTCTCCGCGGTCGCGTGTGGCGATCGTCTCAGGCACATGGATACCAGCCTGTAACAGCGCCCGGGTCCACAGTCTCTCAGATTGAAGTTCTTCCGGAGCGTGGTAGGCGGGACGGTGCAGGCGAAGCGCGTAGAAGTTGTCCCTGTCGTCGGCGACCTTGAAAGTCATGTTCTCGGCACGGGCGAACAGCGATACACTGACTGCGTTGATCGGAAATTGCTCCAAGGCCGTCAGGGCCGCCTTCAGCAATGGATCTCTTTCCACATCAGCCACAGATTTCCTGCCTTGCAGTCTCAAAAGCCTCGAGGAACGAGGCCGCATCCTCTCTCGAGACGACGAGCGGCGGGCGCACTTTGACCAGGTTCTTATGAGCCCCGGCCGCAGCTGTGAGGAAACCAAGATCCTTGAGCCGGTCCACCATTGCGGCTGCCCGCCGCGGATCCGGCGTTCTCGACTCGCGGTCCGTGACGACGTCGACGACAATAAATAATCCACGCCCGCGCACATCGCCCAGGTGCGGATCAATGGCGGCGATTCTCTCCAGCCCTTCCTTCAGCATCGCTCCAACCTGCCGCGCATTGCCGAGCAACCCGTCACGCTCGATAACATCCAGCACGGCCATGCCAGCCGCTGCCTGGAGCGGGCTGGAGGCATAGGTGTTGAAGTAGTCAGTTCGTCCGCGAAATCGTTCTACCAGGTCACGGCTGGCGCCCGCCGCGGAGATCGGCACGCCGTTGCCCATCGGCTTGCCGAGAGTCACGATGTCCGGATGAAAGCCAGTGGCTTCATATCCCCACCAATGACCTGTACGGCCGAACCCCGCCTGCACCTCGTCCGCAATCACCAGTCCACCGGCGGCGCGAACCACATCCGCGGCGCGTGCCATGAAGTTGCTGGGCAGGTTGGGCAGGCCTTCATTGGCGAAGAGGGAACAGATCAGCATGGCAGCAAGGCCAACCCCCGACGCATCGAACTTCTCGACCGCCGCTTGAATCCGCGCGAGATAGGCGTCCTCGAGTTCCTGCCCACTGCACCCTTTTGCAATCGGGCGGTACAGATCCGGAAAAGGAAAGGCGTGGATCTCCGGGTCTTCCTGGTCCGTGCGTCCCGCGTTGGTGAGCCTTCCTACCAAGTCGCTGTTACCGTGGTAGGCCGCATTCGTGCACAGGATGCCCCGTCTTCCGGTAGCCAACCGTGCCATCTGAATCGCCACTTCATTCGCCTCCGTGCCACTGCAGCCGAAGACGAAGCTCTCGATGCGTGAGCAATGCAGTGACGCAAGTCGCTTGGCATAGTCGACTACGCCTTCGTGGAGATATCGACTGTTGACGTTGATGGTGCGCTGTTGATACGAGATCGCATCGGCGACATGTGTGTTGCCGTGCCCGACCGCCGGCACGTTGTTGTAGAAGTCGATATAACGTCGACCCGTCTCGTCGAAGACATGAGCCCCCTGCCCGCGCACCAGCTGAATCGGCTGACGGTAGAAGAGTTCCGCACCAGCCCCGAGTGATTGCTCGCGGCGCCTGAGAAGCACTTTGGAATCCGTATTCATGCTGCGATCCATAAGGCTTTTGTTTCGAGATACGCCTCCAGCTGCTCCGGTCCGCCTTCGCGGCCGAACCCCGACAAACCGAAGCCGCCGAACGGTAAGGCGGCATCGATGGGATTGTGTGCATTCACCCATACGGTGCCGGCACGGATCGCGCTCGCAAGATTTCGCACACGCGCCAGGTCATTCGACCAGACACTCGCCGCAAGTCCATAGCGCGTGTCATTCGCCAGTCTCACCACATCGGCATCCGTTTCAAAGGCGCAGACTGCGAGTACCGGGCCGAAGATTTCTTCGCGCAAGAGTGAGCTGTCATGCTGTAGTCCGCGAAACACCGTGGGCCGGACGAAATAACCGGGAGCGGTGCACTCGCCTCCCGCGACGACGCACCCTCCTTCGCGCCTGCCTGTCGAAATGTACTCCATCACCCGGTCACGTTGACGCGCAGAGACGAGCGGTCCCATCTCGCATTCCGGAGATAAACCGGGCGCGACCCGAAGGGCGCTTGCACGATCAGCCACGCGCTCGAGCAAAGCCTCGTGTACGGCCTGCTCAACATACAACCGCGACGCGCCACAGCAGACCTGCCCCGCGTTGTAGAAAATCCCATCCACCACACCTTGCGCGGCCCGATCCAGATCCGCGTCAGCGAGCACGATCATCGGCGACTTGCCTCCGAGCTCGAGTGTCAGGCGCGTCATGTTTTGAATCGCGGCGGTGGCAATCTGAGTGCCGACGGCCGTCGACCCTGTAAAGGTCAGCTTCGCGACCTTTGGATGGCACGCCAGCGCGGCACCGGCGGTCGGCCCGAGCCCCGTCACGATGTTGAGAACGCCGTCTGGCACCCCCGCTGCCTGAGCCAGCTCCCCGAGCCGAATTGCTGTCAAAGAGGTCTGCTCCGCAGGCTTCAGCACGACGGAGCATCCGGCAGCAAGCGCGGGGAACACCTTCTGCACTGCCATGTTGAAAGGGAAATTCCAGGGAACAATCGCACCGACGACACCCACCGGCTCCCGTAGTGTCATTCCCATCGGTGCGTTGGGCGCGGACAGTGTCACGGCCCGACCATCAATCTTGGTCGCCCATCCTGCCATGTAGCGCGCGAAACGCAAGGCATCTGGCAAGTCGATCTCGCGGGCAGCGGACAGCGGCTTGCCGTTGTCAATCGTTTCGAGAACCGCGATTTCCGCGAGGTTGGCTTCGATGAGATCCGCGAGCTTCAGCAGGATTCGCTCGCGGTGCGCGGGAGCCACGCGTGACCAACGACCATCTTGCATGCTTCTGTGTGCGGCTTCCACGGCAAGATTGATGTCAGCCGCGCTTCCGGCAGCAATGCTGGCTATGCGCTCCGCGCTCGACGGTTCGAAGACGTCGAGCCGTTGCCCCCAGACAGCATCGCGCCATTCTCCATCAATCAGGATGCCATGCGTGCGAGCGATGAACTCGCGTATTGAAGGTGCGATCGCATAGTGATCCAGCACGCTGCTCATAGGGCACTCCCTGTACTCTGGGCCAGATGGACATCTCGTTCGCGGGACTTCTCCTTCCGAGCCATCAGCACGCTCGCAGCGACGACCAGGACGGCCACCAGCGTGATCATGAGTGTGGCGAGTGCATTGATCTCCGGGGTCACTCCCAGGCGGACCTTGGAGAAGATCATCATTGGCAACGTGGTGGTGGATGGGCCCGCAGTGAAAGTCGTGATCACGAGATCGTCCAGCGACAAAGTGAAAGCCAGGAGCCAGCCGGAGGCAATCGCCGGCGCGATAATGGGCAGCGTGATGAGAATGAAGACCCAAGCCGGCCTCGCACCGAGATCCATGGCGGCTTCCTCCAGCGATTCATCCAGGCTGGAAAGGCGCGATTGGACGATCACGGCGACGTAGGCCATGGTGAGTGTCACGTGCGCGATCACAATAGTGGTGAAACCACGCTCATCCGGAACGAAGGGAAGCGGCGCGAAGGCCACAAACAGCAGCAACAAGGAGAGTCCCGTGATGACCTCGGGCATCACCAGCGGCGCGCTCGCCATTCCGGATAGAGTCGTGCGCCCTCGGAACTGGCCGAAACGCGCCAGAACCAGCCCCGCGAGGGTTCCGAGAATGGCTGCCAATGTGGCGCTGACGGCCGCGATACGCAGGCTGAGCCAAGCCGCCTCCAACATTCGATGATCGGCGAGCAGTGCGCCATACCAGCGCGTGGAAAAACCGCCCCATACCGTCACCAATCGCGAGTTGTTGAACGAATACACGATGACGGAAATGATGGGGATGTAGAGGAAGGCGAACCCCATCGCGAGCAGCGCCGGCAGTAACCTGGAGCGTGTGTGATTCATTGCGCGCCTCAGTGATGCAGTCCGGCGCCAGCTTCCCGCGCCTGGTAACGCTGGAAGATCATGATCGGCAACACCAGCACGAGCAGCAGCGTCATTGCGACCGCGCTCGCTTCCGGCCAGTTTCGATTGTTGAAGAACTCATCCCATAAAACCCTGCCAATCATCAGAGTTTCATTACCGCCGAGGAGGCGCGGTATGACGAACTCGCCGACGGCCGGAATAAAGACGAGCATGGAACCCGCGATGATTCCGGGAAGAGACAGCGGCAGCGTGATCTGCAGGAATGCCTTGAACGGCGTGGCACCGAGATTCACGGCGGCTTCGAGCAGCGTGAGGTCGTGTTTTTCGAGATTCGAATAGAGCGGCAGAATCATGAATGGCAGGTAGGAGTAAATGATGCCGATGTACATGGCAAAGTCTGTTTGCATCATGACCAGGGGCTCATGAATCACGCCCAGACCCATCAATGCATTGTTGATCAGCCCGTTATTGCGCAGCAGGCCAATCCAGGCGTACACGCGCACGAGGAACGAGGTCCAGAACGGCAAGACAACCAGCAACAGCATTACGTTTCGCCATCTGGCACTGGAGCGCGCTATGCCGTACGCCATCGGATAAGCCACTAAAAGGCAGCAGCAGGTCGAAATGAAGGCCACCTTGATGGAGCTCAGGAAGGCCTCCAGGTACAGCGATTCGCGAGCGAGAAACAGATAATTCGCGGCAGTGACCGAAAGGTGCAGCGTGTGTTGGCTGGTCCACTCCCACAGTGGCGTGTAGGGCGGCACGCCAAGCCGAGTGTGAGCGAAGCTGATCTTCAGTACGATGAGAAACGGGACTAAAAAAAACAGCAGCAGCCATACGCACGGCACGGCAATGACCAGGCGGCGTCCGGAGATCACAAAGCGGTGCGGCAAGAGGTTCGATGTTTGAACCATTTTGCCCTACCCTGTCACCACGACGGCGCTCGACTCATGCCAGGACACCCACACGCGATCGTCCCATCTGAAAGCGCCATCTGCATGGCGGCGCGTATTGGGTTGGGTGACACGAACTGTCTTGCCGCTGTTGAGTTCCACCAGATAGATGGAAACATCACCCATGTAAGCAACCTCGCGAACCGTGCCGGCTGCCGCATTGAATGGCCCCCGAGGCGCCTCCCGACTCAAGATCATCTTCTCTGGGCGCACAGCCGCGCATACCGCAGCGCCGGGCGCGGAGGCAATTCCATGGCCCACGTGGATGCGACCACCGAGATCGGGCGATTCGATGAGTACGTGTCCCGGCTCGTCTTCGATGACCTTGCCTTCGAACATGTTCACGTTGCCAATGAACTCGGCTGTGAATCGGGTCGAGGGAAACTCGTAGATTTCCTGTGGCGTACCCACTTGCACGATGCGACCTTGGTTCATTACGCCGATCCGGGTAGCCAACGTCATTGCCTCCTCCTGATCGTGTGTCACGACCACAAAGGTGACGCCGAGGCGCTTCTGAATGTTTACCAACTCGAACTGCGTGTGCTCGCGCAGCCGCTTGTCTAACGCGCCGAGCGGCTCATCGAGCAACAGCAACTTGGGACGCTTGATGAGGGCGCGCGCGAGTGCCACGCGCTGGCGCTGTCCACCGGAGAGCTGATGAGGCTTGCGCTTCGCGAACTCGTCGAGTTTCACGAGCGCAAGCATTTCGGCCACGCGTTCCGCAATGTCGTTCTTAGGCAAACCTTCCTGCTCGAGCCCGAACGCGATGTTGTTTTCGACAGTCATGTGCGGAAACAAGGCATATGACTGGAACATCATGTTCACCGGCCGCTTGAAGGGCGGCACGCCAGCCATGTCGTGCCCGTCGATGCAAATCCGACCTGTGGTGGCGGGCTCGAATCCCGCAAGCATTCTCAACAATGTGGTCTTGCCGCAACCCGAGCCGCCCAGCAGACAAAAGATCTCCCCGCGGAAGATGTCGAGCGTGACCTCGTTAACAGCCGTGAATTCGCCGAACTTCTTCGATACCCCTTCGATGCGGATATACGCACTCGTCGACGAAAGCTTCCAGGCTGCTTCTCGCGCGCGCGGACTGCCCGTCTGCAGCAGCGCCATGTCCGCGCCTGCGATGCCGGTCATCGCAACACTCTCTTGCGGAGGCACCGCATTCAGTGAAAATCCTTGTCCCGGTAAGTGTCCTTGCCCCCCATGACGGTAAGCAGCACTTTCGTCTTCAGGATGTCCATTGGCGGAATCGTCAGTATGTCCTTTGACAGCACGACGAGATCCGCAAGATTGCCCGGAGTCAGCGTGCCGCGTTTCTCCTCATCGAAGCTCGCGTATGCACCGTCGCGAGTGTAGTGCCGAAGAGCTGCTTCCACGCTGACACGGTTCTGCGGATACCAAGCGCCTTTCGGTGTTCCTTCCGGCGTCAGGCGCGTCACCGCCACATGTATGCCGAGCAAAGGCGACATGTCGAACCCGCCCCAATCGCTGCCGAATGCCTGCACGGCGCCCGCGTCGTCATAGAGCTTGAAAGCAAGCGCGTGCGAGGCTCGTTCTGGCCCCAGGAGCACTGCGTAGTTGTTCAATTCCGTCGCGTCGGGCCTCGCCATCAACTGCTGAGTCGATACGATGACGCCGAGCTGTTTGAACCGAGGCAGATCGGATAGACGCGGTACTTCACCGTGCTCCACCCGATGTCGCCGCCCTCGGGTGCCGTTCGTCTTCGCGGCATACTCAAACGCATTGAGTGCCATGTTGATGGCCTTGTCACCGATGGCGTGCAGCAGAACCTGGAAACCCTCCTTGTCGTACAACGCTACCGTTTTATTCAGATCGTCCTGCTCCCAAAAGGGAATGCCGGTGTTGTGTGTCCCGACGTAGGGCTCGAACATCGCCGCCGTCTGGGCATCCACCGTGCCATCCAGGAATCCTTTGATGGAGCCGAACTCCATGACCGGACCTTTGAACGAATCGCGTAACCGTTTGTATTCGGTGAGATCGGCTTCGGTCAGCGGTGTTTTGAGGTTATGACCCTTGGGCGATCCGCCATCCTGCGGCAGGATCAAAGGCGCAAACCGAATGCGGAGCTTGAAGGCGTTTTCATTGAGTGCTCGCTCAAAGATCGGCTCGTCGCCCGGCGACCAGGATGCGTTCTGCGCCGCCGTGAGCCCGACCGAGGCGGCCTCGTCCATGTGCTTCAAGAAGCTCTGATACACCTGGTCGGGTGTCTCGCGTGGGACCCGTCCCCTGACCAGCGACTGCGCGGCTTCCTTCAGCTCGCCAGTGGGTTCGCCGTTGGAATCACGCATGATGTGTCCGTTCGGAGGGTCCTTCGTGTCCCGAGTGATACCTGCGAGCTGCAGGGCCTTCGTGTTGGCCAAGCCCATGTGGCCGTCGCGTTCCAACACGTACACCGGACGATCCGAGATCACCGCGTCGATGTATTTTTTGTCGACCTTCTGGTCCGGAAACCCGGAGTAGACCCATCCGGCGCCCGTGATCCACGCAAGCTTCGGATGCGACTGGGCGAAGTCCCGGAGCGTCTTCTGGAAGGCTGCCAGCGTTTCGATCCCATCGAGCTTGACGGAGTTGATGGAGGGACCTGGCCAGTGCATGTGGGAGTCCTGGAAACCCGGCACCATGAGGCGGCCACCGAGATCCACGGTGACCGTCTTCGGCCCCGCCAGCGCGCCGATTTCCTGGACAGATCCAACTGCTACGATCTTGTCGCCGGAGACAGCGAGCGCTTCGGCAGTCGGGCGCGCATCGTCGGCCGTCCAGATTTTGCCATTCACGAAGATGCGATCAGCGCGCGTGTTTGGAGCCTGTGCTCCCGCCACCAAGGGCACGCATAGCAATACCCAGAACCACTTGTATCTATTCAACTTACGTTCTCCCCCGATTTTTTGAATCTGACCTGATCAGTGCCCGGTCGTGAACTTTTGCCAGCCCCGGGTCATCAGCCGCGTGCTCTCTTCGCTGACAGCGAGGACAGGAACCAACTTCGCCATGACCTCCGGCGGCGGATAGATACTCGGATCCTCGAGAATCTCCTTGCTGACGAACTGACGCGCGGCGCTGTTGCCATTTGGGTAGTGCACGATGTTAGTCACCGCCGCGATCACTTCGGGCTGAAGCATGTAGTTGATGAACTGATGCGCGTTGTCCGGATGAGGCGCATCAGCGGGAATCGCATAGCTGTCGAACCACATGATGGTGCCCTCCTTCGGAATGGAGTACGCCACCTTCTGGCCGGTCCCGTTCTCCTTCGCGCGGCTCGCGGCCTGCAGAATGTCACCGCTGTAGCCCACTGCCAGACACACTTCGCCGTTGGCGAGATCCGAAATCATCCTCTGCGTGTCGACGTAGCGAACGAACGGACGCAGTCGTAGGAGAGCATCTGTCGCGGCCGCCAGATCCTCGGGCTTCTGACTGTTCGCGTCCTTACCCAATGCAATGAGGACCATTGCGTACATCTCGGATGCCGAGTCGGTCACCGTGATGCCGCACTTCTGGAAGTTTTTGACCACCCCCGGGTCGAAAATCAGGGACCAGCTGTCGAGCGGCGCGTTCGGCATGGCGGCCTTCACCTTGTCGACGTTGTAGCCGATGCCTCCGGTACCCCACATATGCAGCACTGCATGTGCGTTCTGCGGATCGTGCTGCGCCAGGCGCCTCTGAATCTCGGGGTCCATGTTTTTCAGATTCGGCAACTTGCTCTTATCCAGCGCGAGATACAGTCCCGCTTTGAGTTGCCGCTCGAGGAAAGGAGCCGACGGAACCACAATGTCATAACCCGAGTGGCCGGATGAGAGCTTCGCTTCGAGCTCCTCGTTGCTGCCGTAGTTGCTGACCTCAACCTGAATGCCGGTTTTCTTCTCGAAGTTGGAGATCGTGTCTGGCGCGAGATAGTCGCTCCAGATGTATAGATTGAGGAGCTTCTCCTCGGTCGGGGGTCCCCCGCCGGGCGGGCCGCGCTGTTGGGAGCACGCCGTCACCAACATGGCCGATATCAAGGTGAGGAGCAGGCGATGGCACGAGGAACTCACGCTCAACTTTCTGTGAAACATGGGGTACCGAACGCTCAGAAGGATGGATCCCGGAAAACCGTCTCGCCCCCAACCAGAGTCATGAGGACCTGGGTATCGGGGATTCGAGCGACCGGAATCTGCAACAGGTTCTGGTTGATCACGATCAGGTCCGCGAGCTTGCCCTGTTCCAGGGAGCCGAAATCCTGATCGCTATGGAGCGCGTAGGCCCCGTTGATGGTGAACGCACGGATGGCATCTTTCACCGGCACGCCCGGACCCGAGCCGAGAGGTCCGGCATACTTGCCTCCCATCGTCCCTTCGCGCGTAATCAACACCTTCATGTCGAACCAGTCGGAAAGCGGATCGACCGGCCAGTCGCTGCCCTGGGCGATCCGCACTCCTGCCTGGTTGAGATAGCCTTCGGGCTCTACGCGGTTGAAACGTGCCGGGCCGAGATAGTCCTTTGCCGCGTCGATTGAATCGAAAGACGGCTTCGCCCACTGGAAACCCATGTCCGGAATGACGTTCAGCACTTTGAATCTGGGCACGTCGGATGGATCGACGAGCTCCGCATGAGCGATCTGCAATCGCACGTCCCGGCCGTTCAGTTGTTGGCGAACAAATGCATAAGCATCGAGCGTGTGACGCACGGCCCGGTCGCCGATGGCGTGCACCTCCGGCTCGATTCCAGCCCGAGCGAGCGCCAACAGCAGGGCTTTGAGTTGCGGCAAGGGGATGTAGGGATCAGGACCGCTGGCCGGCCCCGGCACCCAGTGGGGGTTCTGCTCTGTTCCCTTGTTGATGAGGTAGGGCTGCAACATGCTGGCGGTCTGCGCGGGCCACTGAAGTACCCCGTCCTGAAAGATCTCGCCGGAATTTCGCACCCACAAGTTGGCGCGCGACCCGATCGGGCCCGTATCAAACTCGCGTTTCAGATCGAGAATGCGCTGGACAGCCAGCTGCGGCTTTGAGATCGCATCCGGCTCGACATCGGGTGCCATGTAGGCTCGGGCTGTCAGGCGCCCCTGCTTCTGGAGCGTGGACCAAGCCTCGATGTCAGCCTTGCTCGGGCCCTGCATCATGAACGCGGTCTGGCCGTCTTTGCGCAGAGCGGCGAGCGCCGCCTCGGCCGCCTTTAGAGTGTCAGCTGCGGTGAGCGCCGGCATCGGTTGGCTGATGACGCCTTCGGCAGCATCCTCGAAGATGCCAGTCGGTTCGCCGGCCCCGTCGCGGTCGATTCGGCCCGAGTGGGGGTCGAGTGAATTACGCGTGATCTTGGCCAGCGCGAGTGCCCGGGAGTTGCCGAGTGTCGTGTGCCCATCGGTTGAGCGGACGATGATTGGACGGTGCGTTTTCAGCGCATCCAGGTTGGCTTTGGTCACCTGAGTGCCTGACGGCTGCATCGCCTGCCGATACCATCCCACAACGGTGAGGTACCGATCCGGCTCCTTCCCATGGGTTTCATCGAGGCAGGCCTGAATCTTCTGTTGGAACTGTGCGACGGTGAGCGGCGCGTAGTTCAGGTCGCAGTCCAGCAACTGAGAGCCGCCGGCAATCGCATGATTGTGCGTATCGACCAACCCGGGCATGACCATCCTGCCGTGCAGATCGATCACTTTCGTCTGCTTGCCGATGTAGCCACGGGCGCCCTGATCGTTGCCAACATAAACGATACGCCCTGCCTGGATGACAATCGCCTGCTGAACACTGTTCTGATCATCGACGGTGTAAACGAAGCCGTTCTGAAGCACCAGGTCCGCGGGCGCCGCTCCGTTCGCTGCATCGGCGAGACCCGCGGTGCCCAGGCCAAGGGCCGCGGCGACAAGTCCCACCCACGATCCGATGAGTCCAGCAGGCTTCATCACAGCACCCTCTCATTGACTGACCGCGCGCGTGACCGAGCACCGGTGCGGGCGGCCACGAAGTTAATAAGATTAACCGCTCAAACGTCGCCGCGCCAGAGTTTCGACTGTCATCGCAACCGTGCGCTGGAAAGGTGCAAATCATCGCCCGAGGGACTCAACAATGGGCAGCGCGCTGCCACCTCCGCCGCGGTGGTTAACCGCTACAATGGGGGCAATAATGCTGGTTGTTTGACAACCCGCCGGCTTGCGGTTAAGTTGATTAACTAACCCTGGGAACAACCGCCGTCGAAGCAAGACCTATGACTATTCCCATGAGGCGAGCGCTTTCCTGCCTGGCCGCGTTGCTCGTCGTTGCCGCGGCTGCCAGCGCTGCAACACCGGACGAGCTGACCACCGGAGCCCCATCGGAACTGGGATTCTCGGCGGCCCGATTGGAAAACCTCGATCACTTCTACGCTGACAAAGTGCAACGAGGCGAGCTGGCCGGAATCGTCATGCTCATTGCCCGTCATGGAAAAGTCGTGCACTTCCGCGCACTGGGGTCCGCTGACCTCCAGAAACACGCGCCCATGCAGCGGGACACGATCTTCCGTCTCTACTCGATGACCAAACCGATGACTTCCGCAGCTCTGATGATGCTGTATGAGGAGGGCCGGTTTCAGATGGGGGACCCCATCTCCAAATACCTCCCCGAATTCGCGCATCTTCGCGTGCTGCGCAATCCAAATGGCGATGTCAAAGATACCGTACCCCTCCAGCATGAGCCCACCATACAGGATCTACTGCGCCATACAGCGGGGTTCACTCATGCGCTCGAGACCACGCCGTTGGATGCCGAATACGCGAAAGCAAATCTCTTCGGCGTGGACGTTTCCCTCTCGCAGATGATGGAGAAACTCGCGAAGGAACCGCTGCAATACCAGCCTGGCACAAAATGGGTATACAGCGTCGCGCCGGATGTCCAGGCACGCCTCGTGGAGGTGCTGTCCGGAATGCCTTTCGATCGCTTCCTGGAAGAGCGTTTGTTCAAACCTCTGGGGATGAAGGACGCGGGATTCTGGGTTCCAGCTGACAAAGCGCGACGCCTGGCCACCGTTTACTGGATGAAGGACGGCAAGCTCACGCCCATTGACGATGCTCACGGTTCTCCGGGAGATCTCTGGCTTTCAGAGCCCTGGACGGTGAACAGCTACACCGTCAACCACAAACGCAAAGGCGGCAGCTACGGTCTGGTGTCGACTGCGGACGACTACCTCAAATTCGGGCAGATGATGCTCAACGGGGGAGAGCTCAATGGGATGCGAATCCTGAGCCCTCAGACCGTTCAGTTCATGATGCATGACCACTTGGGTCCGATCGGTCTGGGGGGCGAGGACGGCAAACCCTCCGGAATGGGATTTGGTCTGGGATTTGCTGTAATGAAGGATCCAGTCGCAGCGGGTTATATGACCTCCGTCGGCACCTGCTTCTGGGCCGGGTACGCCTCCACTTACTTCTGGATCGATCCGAAAGAGGACATGGTAGTCATCGCCATGACGCAGCACGTTGACGACAATGTCCCGGCGGCGGGGGCCCTTCGGAGCGAATTCCCTACCCTCGTTTATAGCGCGTTGTTGGAGCGATAGCGCCCGAGACATGCACCCCCGAGCTGCCGCAGCTTGTCAATCCGCGCACACCCTGCGACAGTCGTCCAATGCCAGCCGCCACAAAGTCTGCTCGGACCAAACGCACCCGTGTCCCCCTGGGTCCGCCCGCCCCCACGCGTGAGCGAATTCTTGACGAGGCCGAGCGCCTCATTGCCAGCAAGGGTGTGTTTGGCTTTGCCCTCAAGGATATTTCCGACCCGCTGGAGGTACGCGTCCCAGCGATTTACAAGCACTATGAGAGTCGGGACGACGTGCTGGTCGCCGTTTCCCGCCGCTACATCACACTGCTGTCACAGCAGTTCAGCTACGCGCCGCAAGCCCTCGCCCAACCGACGCAAACATTGCAACAGGTTGTCGAGGAGTTCGCCCGCTTTCACCTGGCGCATCCGGCCTATGTCCGACTGTCGCTGATTGATTTCGCGACTCCCCAGGGAGGCATGGAGTACATCCGCCTGGCCGCGGGCGGTCCGTTTCGATCCAACCTGAGCGCGGGCCCGCTTGCACCGATGCACCGGCGGTTGCGTACCCTGCTCGAAGCCGGCATCAAATCCGGGGACTTTCGCGATGTCGCGGCGATCGATTTCTACCGCTTGATCAAGTCCGTGCTGCTGATACGACTGGTGTTTCCGGATGATCTGTTGATCATCTCGCCGGCCAGTTCCGCCAGCCAGCGCAACGTTGAACGGATGCTCTGGGACACAGCTCTGAGGCACATTACCGCACGACCCTGACCCCCGCGAGCGGGGGTCACTTTCGGCAGCGGGTGTCAGTAGTGATAGAGAAAAGTCACTCCGTACGTCCGGGGCCGCAAGGTCGTACCGGTCCAGACAGACGGATATCCGCCGATCGCTCCACCGCGGATCAGGCCCAGGTCCGGGTGGGAGTTGGTCAGATTGTTGACAAACAGCGATAGATCGCCGCCCCCCAGAACATGAGTGCCGAAGCGGGCGTTCAGGACGGAGTAGGCCTCCACGGACCTGTTCAGGGGCTGGTAGGTGGAGGATGTTGGGCTCGTCGTACCCGCAGCTCTTTCAGTGCTGCTGTGAGTCAGATCCCCGCGTATGTAGAACGGTTGCTTCTGCAAGAGATTGAAGTCGTACTGCGCGGAGGCCGAGAAGCTCATGGGAGCGCCAACTCCGGGCACTCCGGTTCCCTTGCTGTACAGGAGGATCCCATTGGGGGTGCGGGCATCCTCGTCGAAAGTGGTCTTGTTGTAGCCGAACGTGCCGCCCAGTTCCAATCCCCGTACCGGCGTGCCCCGCAGGCCGATGTCGAATCCCTGCGAAGTGGCATGACCGGTATTGTCGGCGAACGAGTAGCCACACAACGGCAGCGCCACGTTGGATTGGATGTTCGACCAGCTGATTCGATAGAAGCTGGCATCCACCAGTGCGCGCCCGCCCAGGAGCCGGTTCTTGCTGCCGACCTCGTAGCTCCACACCGAGTCAGACGCAAACACCGTGGGCTGCTTGGAGTCGCTCTGCTTGACGGCGGCCAGAGGTATGTTCGGGTCAACATATCCCACATCCTGCAGGTCCTGCCCGCACTGGCTCACCGGGACCAGCAGCGAGGCACCGGCGGGCCGGAAGCCCTTGGCCGCTGTAGTGTAGAAGAGATTGGCATCGTCCAACTGGAACTCCAGGCCAACCTTCGGCGTCGTGGCCGTCTCGCTGCGCTTGCTCTGGGTCACCGGATAGGAATCGACACAGGCCGTGCCGGCAGCATTCAAACCCGCCGGACAGGGGCCGGCGTAGGCATAGTTGTTGTTATTCTCGGGACCGCCATAGGTTCCATTCACGGTCAACTCGTTGCGTGAGACCCGCACACCCGCGGTCAGTTTCAACTGCCGGGTGATCTTCAGGTTCGCCTGCGCAAATGCGGCTTCCTGCTTGTCGAGCGTGGCGATATCCGCCGTCCATGAGGGCATTCCCGGCACCAGCGGAACGCCGAAGTAGTTGATGGAAGCGCTGCTGCCGGGACCGAAGGGCGACCCACCCGCCACCCCCGCTATTTCCGGGGGTAGACCGGTGATCTCCAGCACCGGTGCGTTGATCAGGAAATTCTCGACAATCGATTGACCCGCGGTTTGACGTTCGTGGGAGTAAAAGAGCCCAACCACCCAATCGACACGCGAATTCTGGTCGGAAGACTGCACTCGCAACTCCTCCGTGAAATTGCGCTGCGAGTTGGTGTAGAGCGACGCGGACTTGTCCCCGGGACGAGCCGCTGGTGAAATCCCATAGAGCCACTCGTACAGAGGCGTGTCGTCGGACCACTGGTACTCATCACGGTTGAAATACGAGGTGTTGGACACGATGTCCACAGGACCTGCTGCTACATTGACCAGCAAGGCCGGCAGATAAAATCGATCGTTGCCGATGTCGGCATTCGGCGCAGTGTTGGCGTTCAAGGCCGGATTGGTTGCAGGATCTCCGGCATCGAAGACGGCCCGGGTCAAGCGTCCGGCGCCGGGATCGGAGGTCGCCAGCCAGAAGGTATCGAGACCATTGTTGAAGTTCTGTCTCTGATACGAAATTGAAGGCGTCACGGTCACCGCCGCGTTGGGCGCATATTTCAGCGCAGCGCGGAATCCATCCACACCGGAGGAGTTGATATCCTTGCGTGGCGCTGCGGTCGGCTCGAAATTGATTGAGTTGCCGTAGAGGCTCCCATCGGCAGCGTTGGTAGTCCACGTCCCGGTCACGCCGTCGACATACCCGCCATCGCGACGATAGAAGGCGCTGGCGCGAAAGGCCAGATGGTCCTCGATGAGAGGCGCGCCGAACGCAAATCCGGCCTCGTAGCTCACAGCGCCTGATTGCGTGTTACTTACTTCCGCGCGAGCGTAGCTCGAGACCTTGTGCAGGTCGGGTGTGACCTGGATGAACCGGACCGTGCCGCCTTCCGAACCCGCGCCGAACAGCGTTCCTTGCGGCCCGCGGAGCACTTCCACGCGCTCGAGGTCGAACAACGCTGGGAAAGTCGTTCCCGGGTTGTAGCCGATATTGCGCACCTGGATCGGAGTGTCGTCGATGTAGATGCCGGTGGTGCCGGCACCGGCACCGGAGGAAATACCCCGGATCGATACATCATTGCCGCCGTTACCAGCGTGGTTGATATTGAGCCCTGGTGTGAATCGAACCAGATCGTCCACCTGGCGCAAGCCCTGCGAGTCCATCTGCTCCTTCGTGAACGCCGTAATGCTGATAGGGACTTTGCTCTCGGTCTCCGTGCGGCGTGTCGCCGTTACGGTCACTTCCTCCAGGCCGCCACCAGATGAAGATTCGGCATCCTGAACTTGCACGACCCTGCCAGTTGCCTGCTGCGCAGCCAGCAGAGGGGTATACAAAAGTACCGGCAACAGCAGCATCGCTGCTGGGACCAAGGACACTCGCGCGGGCACGGATGGCAAACTCGTCATAGAAGTTCTCCGAAGAAAACAGGCCGCCAGGACGACTCAGTCACTCACTCGTGACCTAAGCTGCCGACACTCAACACCCCAGGAGCGGTTGGCGCGCAGCAGCGCCACCGAGCCATTTTTGGTCACACCGACCGTTTTGCGTTAACTGGATTAACCGTTAACTAAATTAACCTACGATCGCATCCGGATGCAACTTGCAACCGACGGCCCGCGCCGCGTGCGCTGAAGTGGTGCCGCGGAGCCTCCAGTCGTCTCATTGTGAAGCAACGAGTATCGGGCTGTTGGCGTGCGAACCTGGGCGTTGAAAGGGCAACGCCGGTAGGGCAAGATTCGTTGGGTTAATTAGACTAACCGAGCCGGGAATCCGCACCCATGATGGCATTTTCGTCACAGACCCGAGTGAACGGCGATCGGCTGTGGGACAGCCTCATGAGGTTGGCCGAGATCGGCGCCACGGCCAAGGGTGGCTGTAACAGGCAGGCCCTGACCCAACCGGATCGGGAAGCGCGCGACCTGTTTGTGCGTTGGGCACGAGAAGCCGGCTGCGAAATCAATGTGGATCAGATCGGCAACATCTTCGCCATTCGCAGAGGTGAAGATCCTCAGGCACCCTCCGTACTCATTGGCAGCCACCTGGATACCCAAGCGACCGGGGGCCGCTTCGATGGCGTGTACGGAGTCATGGCCGGAGTCGAAGTTGTGAGAACGCTGAACGAAACGGGGGTGCGGACGCGCCGCTCGATCGAAGTGGCGAGCTGGACCAACGAGGAAGGCTGCCGATTTGCACCTGCCATGCTGGGCTCGGGTGTCGTGGCGGGTATCTACGACCTCGGTTTCGCTCAGTCCCGGCAGGACCGTACCGGAGCGACGCTCGGAGCCGAGTTGGAACGAATCGGGTACGCGGGTACGGTGTTGGCACGCAAGCGTCCCTTGCAAGCCGCCCTGGAGGCTCATATCGAGCAAGGCCCCATTCTCGAGGAATCCAACACCCGAATCGGTGTCGTAACTGGTATTCAAGGCGCTTACTGGCTCGATGTCATTCTCGAAGGCACGGCGGCACACGCCGGCTCGACGCCCATGGAGCATCGTCGGGATCCCTGGCGCGCTGCCGTGCCAGTCATCGAAGCTGCTTACCGGATCGCCGCAGCGTATGCACCTTGGTCGCGCGCAACCATGGGGGACATCAAGATTTCTCCCGGTTCGCGCAATACGGTTCCAGAACGGCTGGTCGTGAGCGTTGACCTGCGTCATCCCAATGAGAGTGTGCTGGAGTCGATGATCCAGGAGTTCAAACACGAGGTCGCCATTCGGGCCGAGGCAGCCGGGATCCAGTCGCGGGTGGAACAGATCTGGCACATGCCGCCCACTGCCTTCGACGAACGCCTGGTCGGATTGGTGGATGAGTCTGCTCAACAGCTGGGCTTGAGTCGTCGCCGGATGGTCAGCGGCGCCGGACACGACTCGCTGCACACGGCACAGTTTGCGCCGACAGCGATGATCTTCGTTCCCTGCGCAGGCGGGCTCAGTCACAACGAGGCTGAAAGCGCGAAAGCCGTAGACCTTGCAGCCGGCGCCGATGTCCTACTGCGGGTTGCGTTGCAAGTCGCGGACGAGTAGTCGACATCACCCGCCGCGGTTGCCGCTGAGCTCTACGCCGGATCCCGCCGCAGGGCCTGACACATGCAATGCAACGAGCCGCCGCCGAGACTGATCATGGACACGTCGGGATCCAGAACGGTGAGCCCTTCCGAACGGCAGGCCGCAATCAGCTTTTTGTTGTCGGAAGGGATGATGACTTTTTCAGACCCGAGCGATACGAGATTGCAGCCCATTTCCATGGCGTCGTGATAGTTGACCTCCAGCACGCGAATGCGACGGGCTTTCAGCCAATCCACCAGCTCGGGCTCGACGGCCTCGACGCAAACCGCAGCGAGGCCAGGTGCCAACATCCCCATCTGCACATCCAGATGCAGGAAGTGTGAGTCGAACGCGTAGGTCTTGAATTCCCAACCCTCTGCTTCGAACCAGGACTTCATCTGCTCGACGGCGGGCGAGATTGAGCGCTCGCCGGAATAGCCGCACAAAGCCACTCCCGGCTCGAGGACCATCAGGTCCCCGCCTTCGATGTTGCCGGCGGTAATCATGTCATAGATGGGAATGTCGGCTTCCAGGTAGAAGCGAAGGCACGCCGCGTACTCGCCTCGCCTGTAGGGCTTCTGGAGCTGCATGATCACAGCACCCCACGGCGTCATCACGCTGCTGTCGCGAGCGTAGAGTTGATAAGGTAACCCGGCGTCAGCAGCCAGGCGATGCACGGTGACGCCCGCCTGTACGTACACTGAAATCATTTCCGCGTACTGCCGCAGAGCCACCGCCTTGTCAAACCGCAGACCCACCCGAGTCGAACGGCGGACAATCGCATTGCTGTCCGGCTGCCATTCGAAATGGTCGATCGGCCCGATCAGTACATCCCGTAGGCGGCCGTACTCACTGTCGATTCCCCACTGAGCGGGGCGAGGAGTGCCCCCTTCTTCTCGTCGCGTGCGCAATTGCATGCAGCATCTTCATCGTTTGCCCGAGTTAATTTAGTTAACCGCAATCCGGTGCCGTTGGCAAGCCTACCCAAGGCAGTGGCAGCCGCCATTCCGCGTGCCGCTGCACGCTCGCGCAGGAGCATGTGATCTTCTGGGCGCAGCCTCACGTAAAGCCTCGCTCCGCGCGCGAGCGGTTCGACGGGCGTGACGAGTTGCGCGTCCGTAATGCCGGCGTTCTGGACGACCAGTTCGACCAGCCTCTGCAGGAATGCCGAGGGGTTCTCTTTCCAAACCGCCGCCCGTGCGAACGGTCACCCTGTAACTCTCTGGGCCCTCAAAGACCTGTACGGCCATCGCCTGCGTTGAGAATCGATGGCAGGCTAACATCAGTGTGTTGGAATCTGAAAGTCTAATGCTCGGGGTGGCTGAACGCATGCAACATTCCCCCGATGGCTGGAAGCAGAAAACTGCCGGTGTCGCCTGAGGCCATCTAATTATTGATTTTGAACTGGCGGAGAGAGCCCTTCGGGTGTTGGGAAAACCGATGGCTCGGGGAGCACGCCACCACGGATCAACTGGAGACATGAATCAACGGGCGTACCCTACGGTCGTTATCCCTCTCTTGTGCGGGCTGAGCCCTAGAATGGACTAACGCCGGATAGCGGGCTCGTACCGAAGTAAGTTTGGCGGAGAGAGAGAGAGGGATTCGAACCCTCGAAGGGCTCCCCCTCGCTGGCAATAGAGCTGCCAGTAGGGCCTGGTAAAGCTCCTCAATCTGCGGCTCGAAGTTCATTCCGAGGTGGGCAAGGGCTCCGCCTTCTCACTTGTACTGCCATCAGGCAACGGTTCGACCGCCCCGGTGCGCATCGCCGCTCACCAACCTCCCGCAGCTCAGCCGCAAATTGGTAAAGTCAGCATCCTCCTGGTGGAGGACGACGCGGCTGTACGCGACGCCACGCGCATGCTGCTGAAGGCGGAAGGTTACCGGGTGACGGCAGTTGATTCTCTAGCTGAGGCCATGCACGAGGTACGTGGGAAAAGTATCGATCTGTTGGTCACCGACTATCATCTGGCTGACGGCGAGACCGGCACCCAGGATATTGCCGCGTTGCGTGCGACACTGGGTGTCCGCTTAAAGGCCGTACTGATGACGGGAGACACCTCCTCGGCAGTGCGCGAGCTGCCGCGCGACAGTTACTTGCGGATTGCGAGCAAACCCATCAAGGCCGAGGAATTACTTACATTGCTCAGAGCCTTGCTTGCCGCCTGAGGTCGCGATACGCCGTGACAACAACCCGATCTTCGTCCGGCGCCTGCACCCCATCACGCGACCTCACCGAAGAAGTTGCCTCGCGCGAACCCGAGACCGTAATGGATGACTTCGGGCTGCTCGAATTCATGGGCATAGCACGGAATTATGGCTGCGAGCGGTACGGGTACGTAGTGACTCCGAATGTTGATCACCTCGTCCGCTACCACGAGGATCCCTGCTTCCGCGCACACTATAGCGCCGCCGATTTCATCCTGATGGACAGCCGATTCGCGGCTCGACTGGTACTCCTTCTGAAGGGCATACGCATTGCGGTCTGCACGGGATCCGACCTGACGGCTCGGCTGCTTGCGAATGTCACGCTATCAACCGACCGAATCGTCATTATCGGGGGAAGCGTGGTACGTCGACTACATAGAAAGACTCATCCAACGCGATGTACGCGAGCTGGCTCACATAGGCAGCCTCGAGGCGCTACCAAAGTTGCTCGCGCTCGCCGCGACTCAGACGGCTCGACTTGCAAACCTGAGCGAACTGGCCAGTGAATTCGAGCTGAGCCGCCCAACGATTCGCAACTATCTCACCCTGATCGAACGCTTGTTCCTGGTGGAATATCTACCGCCCTGGTTCAACAATCGCGCCAAGCGACTGATCAAATCCCCGAAATTACACTTCGGAGATACAGGCCTGGCATGCAATCTGCTTCACTGCAGCGCCGCTGAACTCTATGAGCAGCGAGCTATACTCGGGCAGTTACTGGAAACGTTTGTTTTCGGTGAGCTGGAAAGGCAAGCAACCGCGCATGCAGAACGCCTGGCCTTCCATCACTTGAGAGACAAGGACGGCTACGAAGTCGACGTCATCGTGCAGCGTGGTAGCCGATACGTTGATATCGAGGTAAAAGCAGCCAACTCCGTTCACGAAGGAGACTTCCGCGGCATCAAACGCTTGCGCGAACTGCTGGGATCTCAATTCCACGCTGGGATAGCCTGTACGACGGCGAACACGTGCTGCCTTTTGGAGACCAACTGTTGGCAGTGCCGTTGAGCGCGCTTTGGGCTCGTAAATCAAAGGGTGCTGGCAAGCGCAAGCCTGTGACACGTCGTGGTACACCAGTGAGCTAGCGTTCGGCGTGTTGGAATCCAGTGCGCCAGCTACGAGTGGCTACCAGCATCGTTGAGCTTTCCGAATTGCGCCGATTGAACGGCGCGCCGGCGTCCTGGTTGTTCGGATCGCTGCTGCCGTTCGGACATCCCTCACGTGCAAGGGTGTAAGTGTGGCTTGCCCTTACAGGCATAGCGATCCACTCCGTCCCCGCCGCGGCGAAGAAGCGCGGTTGTTACAAAGCGGGACGCTGGCGAGGTAGCCCATGGCTGCAGCCGGAAGCCTACATGCACAGGTGTACGCGCTGGTTCGGCAGTAGGCTGGCAGTAGAAAACCGCGGTGTTGGCTTAGGTACCCTAAATCTTTGTTTTTAAACTGGCGGAGAGAGGGATTCGAACCTCGAAGGGCTTTTGACCCCGACAGAGAGGTCTTAGGAATCAGCAACTTAACTTACTGATTTCCTTGGAAACGCTAGTCCCCTTGGATCCCTCCGAATCCCCCTCGCTGGCAATAGATCTGGCTGTAGGCCGCCGCCCCCGCTCGAGGGCCTCCAGCCCAGCGCAGCGGAAGTGTGACGCGGTCCTGTACTACTTGACAGCATGGTCTTTTGTAATACAATTTGTCGTACGCCACCTCACTTAGTGCTCATATGGACGACCTCACCTCCTTTTCCCTTCGTATCCCCAAGACCTTGGCCGCTAGCATAGAGGCAACTGCCAAGCGCTTGGGCGTGAGCAAATCCGAGTACGCACGTCGAGCAATGGAGGAGTTCGAGCAGCGGTTAATGGAGGAGCGCATTGCCGATCTCTCGCGCCGGCTCGCCACTCACAGCGCTTCCACCGCTCGGTCGATGGAGAGCAGCACCTCGGACGGCCTTGAATGACCAAGGCCATTCGGCGGGGTGAGGTCTGGGCCATCGACTTTGAGCCTCAGACGCACCGGCAGGAGCCTGGCAAGAAAGAACGGCCGGCACTCGTTATCCAAACCGACGCGCTCAACAAAGCCGGCCATCCGACGACCATTGTCGTTCCAGGCACAAGTCAAGTGGACGACGCGCTGCCCCCTGGAGATCACTTCCCGTTGCGAGTGCGCATTCAGAAGACGGCTGATTTGAAGCATGACACGGACCTGCTCATCGACCAGATCCGCGCGATCTCAAACGCTCACTTCATGTTTCGCTATTGCACGGTGCCGCCCAATCTCCTAAAAAAAGTGGAAGAGGCTTTACGGCTTTTGACTGCCCGCTGAATTTTCACCTCCTTGCGCATGTAATCAACCTTCGAGAAGCGCTGAATTGTTGGAACCGTCGCTCCCGGCCGATGCCCAGTCCTCGAGGGCCCCCTTTGAATCTCCGCAACGCACGGTGTTTTGAGCCATCAACACGCAGCGCTTCCTGCGTGCTTACGATTCAGCGCATGAATGCGTCCTCGCCTAGCCCGTTAGTCGTCAGCATCTTGGCCTTGTGGAGGTTTTCCGCGCCGCTTGTCGCGCTCCGCCAAGAAATCCACCACGTTGGCCGGATGCCCCTGCCGACTCAGCCAATTGTAGAACGCGGCGGCACCTGCATCGGAGATGCTCGCCAGCGCCTCACTCCAATCCTGAGTGATGTCGGCAACCATCAGGGCTGATTGGCGCCGGAGCCAAGTGGGCGCGATGAAAGCGCCTTCGCCGGCCTCGAGATCGGCTTGCAACAAAGCGTAGACATGCCGGATTTCACTCAAGAAATCCAGAGCATCTGTCTGACCGTGCCCCTCCTTCTCTTCCTCGGGTAAAACAATCTCAATCAGTGGTTGCTCTCGCTCGGCTCCAAGCCGCGACCAATCTCTTTCCGTGAGCCGCTCGGCCTGTTCCAGAGCTGAATGCAAAGCCGCTTCGTCAGACGTGGCCTCGACGGTGAGAATCGCGCGCTGAAAAATCGGGCGCATTACGCGGACATAGTATTTCGGTCTTTTCATGAGCAACACCTCGTTGACGTTTGCCGATCCACGGCAGCCGTGGTACGCCCATCATCCCGTCGCAACTTCCTTTCGTATTTGGGGCGAGTCGCGCTATTGGCGTCGGTGAGCCAACACCGTTTACTCCAGATGCTACAGCGATGTGCGGCCTCTGGTCCCTATCTTGCCAGCTCGCCTACTCGTCGGAGAGTACGACCCGTATCTCGCAGGATTGTTGACCCGCGGCGAGTCGTGTGGGATGTTCACCGCGCAGCCGACGCCGAACTCCGATGGATACACTCCCTCAGGTTCCTCCAGCGGAGCTTGAAGGTGAGTAAGGTACGCCTGTGGCACACACGATCGCGGAAGCCGACTGGAAGGTACTGAGACGCTTGCATCCGCTCGCGCTCGAGCGCTTCTGCGAACGCGTGCTTGCGGAAATCGAACAGGTGACAAAGAGCCGCATGCAGAGCGCCCATCAGCGATACGTCGACATCTACAGGATCGTTGAGCAGGGCGACCGCGACATCGCGCGCCTCTTCAATGATCCAAAGCGTTCGCAGGCGCTAACGATGCTGACCGGAATTCGCTCTGAAGGACTACTGACCGATGACGAACTCTCGGCCTTGAGCCCCGAAACTCGCAGTGCCATCGAGATGCTATTGGGCCCATCAGCATAAATCTCCACTATGGCCGCGCGCACCCGCTTTCCCACCCGCACCGTCGTGAACTCCAAACATCTGGTTCCCTGGCTTGCTGCCGAGGGACCCTTGTCGTACAGCCCAGTTGAGCCTCCCGACGGAGATTACTTCTTTCAGTACACTTGGATCCTCCCGGAACTCTTCAACCCGCAGACCAATCTGCGCGAGCACCGTTACTTCGGCAGCCCCCTCGAGCACAGTGCGCGTTTCCTCTTCGACTTCTGGGCAAACGCGCGCAGCGGCCGCGGGGCAGCGCAGCAACGATATTGCCAGCTCGGCGCCCTCTCGGACGATGAAGTCAGAACGCCCATCGCGGCGTATCGCTACGTCCGCAAGCTTTACAACATCGACGGATCCCTGCTGATTCAACACGGCAGTTATCAATGGATTTCGCTCGAGGATCAACCACACGTCGAGGACGGGGAAGTCCTGCTCTATCGCGGTATAGGGCAGGCCACCCTCTTCCGTTGCCTGCGGTTCCAGCAACAGAGTCTCTCTCTTGCGAACCGGGAGATATGGCGAAGGTACCTGGGCCTCCAGGCAAACATGCTGTCGGACTCCGTACTATCGTTCAACACCATTCACGACCGCATCAAGAGGTGTGAAACCGGCGGTCTGCGCGATGGAACGTGGCTCGGAGACACGCTGGCGGCGCAGGCCGGACTCGACATTGAATCGCCAGGGTTCGCCAAGGACCTCTGGCACGCGGCCCAGCAGTCCTATTCCCTGGACCCGGTGATGGGTGTGCGCAAATTCGGCCCGAACCATGTCGTGATAAGAACTCCCTTGAACAACATCCGGATCACCACGTTCTTTGCCGGCGAATCTGAAGTAAAGATTCTCGACCCAAGCCGGATCTCCGAGGTGCAAGCCGTTGGCTGTGAAGTGGAATTCATTCCAACGGAGTGACAGGCATGAGACTACTGAATACCGCATGTTAACGAAAACGAGCGCTGAGCTGACGCTCTTCGACAGGTTGTCGCAGCTCACTTTCGTCGGAGCGGTCAAGCTACTCGGTGCCAAAGGGAGTCGGCTCATTGCCGAGGGTGGCAAATACGACATCGACATCACCACTCAGGTCAAATTCAATCGGGACCGGTTTCAGTTGGCGCTGGGCGGTGCTACGGCAATGCCTCCCCGAGTATCTGCGGATAGAACGGACACATACAGACGAAGAAAATGATCGCCGGCAGCATGGCGAGGGGTCCCGCGAGAGCGCCGGCAATGATGGCGTCTCGATCGCTGCGCAAATGACGGATTACGGGCAAGATGATGACCGCCCCCACGCAGGTGATCCCCACAGGTCCGGCGGACACGAGATCATGCCGTTCTCATATAGAACGGGCGTCGCACGGTCCTGGCTGAGAAACACTGGCCCGTCCAGGTCTACGACCTTGCACAATTGCCCAACCAGGAATGCCGGCGCCATGGAGAGCGACGTGCCCACCATGTTGCCCACCATCACGTCCATCCCGCAGCGCGTCGCTTCGCGCGCCATCTGCAGCGCCTCCGTAAGACCACCCGATTTATCGAGCTTGATGTTGATGACACTGCAACGGCCGCGCAGCTTCGGTATGTCGCCCAGGGATTGCACACTTTCGTCCGCCGCAATCGGAATGGGCGATTGCAACCCATCCAACAACGCTTCCTGACCTATCTTGAAGGGCTGTTCGATGAGCCTCACTTCGGCGGCGATGAGAGTTGGAAGCAGCGCCGCGAGTGACTCCCGGGTGAAACCCTGGTTCGCATCAACTCCCAGCCAGACGTCCGGGCGCGCCGAACGAACGGCCTGCACCCGAGCGGCATCGGCGGGCTCGCCTGTCAGTTTCAACTTGATCGCCTTCGCCTGAGTGTAGGCGCGGGCGTCCGCGGCCATCTTGTCGGGATTATTGGCGCCCACCGTGAAGGTAGTGAGCAGCGGCTTTGGCAGCTCCAGGCCCGCAATCTGCCAGGCCGGTCGTCCGCTCAGCTTCGCTTCGAGATCCCACAGCGCGCAGTCCAAAGCGTTACGAGCGCCCCCCGGCGGCATTAAAGTCTGCAAGGCCGCGCGATCCAAGCCCTCTTCCACTCGCTGACGTTGCGCGTCGAGCAGCTTGAAATTGTCGTGGGGGTTGTCGCCCGGGTGGTAATAGACGCCGGCGGATTCGCCGCGTCCCACCAGGCCATTCGCTTCGACCTCGGCCGTGAGCACCTCACGGTCCACCATGGTGTGACCGGTGATGTGGAACGGCTCCTTCAAGAGAAACTTTTCGATCGCGAGCCGCAGGGTGACGGGGCCAGTACCACGAGTTTGCATGCTCTCATCCGTCCAGGCAGGCGGCGACCAAACGATCCAGCTCAGCCCCCGAACGCAGCGGATCGGCGACCGGTAGACCGAGCGCCTTGCTCTGCTGCGACAGCACTTCCGCGGCGCCCGCTGCATCGAGCCCGGACGTGTTCAACGATACGCCCGCGCAACGCACCCGCGGATTGGTGCGTCGAGCGAGTTGCAAGGTGAGCTCGATCGCCTCGGGAATCTGCGGCGTGGGATAATCGGGAAGGCCGAGCACGGTATCGCGGCCCACCTCGTGGCACATGACAATCACATCGGGCTGGGTCCCGTGCATCAGTCCCAGAGACACTCCAGCATACAAAGGATGAAAGACCGATCCTTGACCCTCTACCACATCCCAATGAGTTGGATCGGCATCGGGCGACAGCACTTCGGCCGCCCCGGCGACGAAATCGGAAATCACCGAGTCGATGGGGATACCGCCACCGGCTATGAGAATTCCCGTCTGCCCGGTCGCACGAAAGTCCGCAGACACGCCGCGCTTCTTGAACTCTCGAGTGAGCGACAGCGCGGTGTATTTCTTGCCGAGCGCGCAATCGGTCCCTACCGTCAATAGCCTGCGACCGGTCCGTTTACGTCCGTTACCGGTTGTCAGGCCCGGCGGCGGCCGGCGCACGTTGATCAGCTTGCGCCCCATCCTCGCGGCGGCGGCGGCCAACTCGGGCACGGACTCGAGACGAGTGTGCATTCCACTCACGATGTCCAACCCCGCCTCCATGGCGTGCACCAGCGTGGGAACCCAGGCGGCCGCGAGGTTGCCGCCGATCTGCGCTACCCCGATGACCAGGCTCCGCGCGCCCAACTCCTTGGCTTGCGCCGGAGTCATGCGCGGCAAGCCGGTCGTGACCGCGGTGGGTGACAGGGCACACTCCCCTACGCAACGGTCGCGCGCCCAATCACAGAGCCCGAATGCCGTCTTGGCAAGGCGCGGCACGGTAATGTCGCCGACGAAAAGCAGGTAGGGTTGCGGCAAAGTAAGATCAATCATGACATCCCCTGGAAGTCGCTGGTATACGGCTGTCGACAGCTATTGGCCGACGTGGGCATCCGATGCATCCGGTTGCGTGTTGACGGGCAAGCTCACATACGAGGCGGTCTCGCCGGAGCGGTAGACGGACTGCGTCGCGACCTGGAAGTCACTCCGGGTCGCCTCGTAGATATTCGGTATGTAGGTCTGCGGATTACGGTCGATGAGCGGAAACCAACTGCTCTGGATCTGCACCATGATCCGGTGGCCCGCCTTGAACGTGTGGTCGCGGCAGCGCAGGCTGAAGACGTAGGGCGTCACATGCCCCGGCGTCACCGCCTCGGGTACGCTGAAACTATTGCGGTACCGCGCGCGGAACACTTCCTCGGCCAACATGAATTCATAGCCGCCGAGATTCTCCGGCTGCATCGTTTCCGGGTAGACGTCGATCAGCTTCACCACCCAGTCGCTGTCGGAGCCCGTCGTCGCCGCGAACAAATGCACGACAGGCTCTCCTGTAACGGTCATGTCCTTTTGCAGAACGTCCGTTTGATACACGAGAACATCGGGACGCCCGTCGACGAATCGCTGATCGTACATCTGCCACTGCGGCCAACCGTTCCGGGTAATCGGACGCGGCACGAAGGGCACCGGCTTGTCGGGATCCGACACGTATTGATCGTGATCCCCAGCCGGCTCGCGGGGCGGCGCGAAAGCCAGACCACCGGCGGCCTGGAGATACAACTTACCCTGTTGGACTCCCTGCTTCGGCGGCCACGCGTCATACTGCTGCCACCGGTTGCTGCCGGTACGGAATGACAGCACTTCGGGCAATTCGACCTTGGGGACACCCTTGAGCCAATGCGCGAAGAAAGGTGCCTCGATCTGCTCGCGATAATACTGACTCGTATTGCTGTCGAAGCGGATCGCGCCCAGTGCGTCTCCCTTTGGGCTCATGGCCCAACCGCCGTGGTACCACGGCCCCACCACGAGATTGTTGATCCCCTGGGTATCGCCCTTCTCGTACTGCTTGTAAGTCTCGAACGCGCCGTAGTGATCTTCGGCGTCGAACCATCCGGCGACCGTCAAGGTGGGCACCTTCACCGGAGACTGGATGTACGGGAGCACCCCGCACATATCCTCCTTCCAGAAGTCGTCGTCGTTCGGATGCAGGTCGAAGGCATTCCAGCTTGGCGCCTGACCGTGAAAGATCTTCTTATTGATGTTCGAGAGCGGGCCGAGCTCGAGGAACTGCGTGTAATGGTCGTAGCTACCGAAGCTCGCCGAGCGGTCCAACCCCCGCTCCATGCTGCCGATCCAACTGAAGGCGTAGTCGAGTCGGAATGCTCCGTTATGATGGAAATCGTCGCCAACGAACATGTCGGCGCAGGTCGCTTGCGGGGAGGCAGCTTTCAGCGCCGGGTGCGGATCGACGAGCGCGCGAGTAGTGAGAAAGCCCCCGTAGGAGATACCCAGAGTTCCCACCCGACCGTTGTTCTTCGGGATATGGGCGATCATCCAGTCGATCGTGTCGTAGGTATCCGACGACTCGTCGGTCGCCTTACGCGAAGTGTTGTGGCGGATCCGCGGCCCAAGCGATACGTACTTCCCCGTAGAGGCGCCGCGCCCACGGGTATCCTGAAATACGAAGATGTAGCCATCGCGAATCAGATGGGGGTATTCACGCAGCCAGGCGGCATAGCCGTACTTATCGGGCCGCAGCCCGTACGGCGAGCGCACCAGGATGATGGGGAGAGGCTCCTTCTGATCGCGCGGGGTGTAAATCTCCGTGTACAACTCGGCCCCATCGCGCATTTTGATTCGTGCGGCGGTCTTGTTCAGCACCGGTGTGAAGTCCGGACCCTCCACCCGGCCCTCTCGGGCCCGCATGACCTCCGCGCTCGATTGCTCGGCCCACGGTGGCACGGTCAACGGCTCGAAGCCCGCGGGCGCTTGTGCTCCAACTGCGAGCGGCAGTCCCACCAAAGCGAGGCACCCGGCGAGCGACCTAGTGACCTTCATGCTTTGTCTCCTGGGAAGCCGCGCTCTCAATCAACATGTAGTCGTATATGGAACGTCCGATCTGCGCGATCACCTGCTCACGCGCTTCGAACGGCTTCGGGCTCTTCTTGATGTAGACCGCGACAATGATGTGACCCCGGCCATCCGGCAAGTCGATGATGCCAACATCGTTGAGAGTGCCGCCGATGGTGCCGGTCTTGTCCTTTACGACTGTACCCGGCGGCAACCGGGCGCGCAGCCGCTTCAGACCCGTAATGTTTCTTTGCATCGCGCCCAGCAGGACGTCCGTACTACGGGGACTCAACACGTGGCCAGCCGCGATGCGCGACAACAGCGCGACCATCGCCTCCGGAGTCGTGGTATCGCGCGGATCATCGTCGTAGCGTGGATTGGGTCGCGTCGTGCTGTCGTCAATCTCTGGATGGGTTGCGATGAGCGTCTTCAATTGCTCGTTCAGCGGCCCGGGCCCCGGCGGCATGTCGATGAAGCGCCTCACGAGATCATTCGTGTCACCGTCCACGCGCAAGTCCTGCACGCCCTGCTTTCTCACCCAGTCGGTCACGGCGGCGGGTCCGCCGGCCAACGCAGTCAGCACGTTCGTCGCCGTATTGTCGCTGCGAGCGAGCATGGTTTCGATCAGGTTATGAACGGAGACGGAAAGGCCTTCGAATGGAAAGATCTCCGCAATCCCTTCCGACATCAGCATGCGCTCGGGGTCGATGGGCACGAGCTGCGTCAATGTGAGCGAGCCGGCATCCACCTTGGCCAGAATGGCCCCCGCGACCGCGACCTTGAAGGTGCTCGCCATTGGAAAGCGCACATCGCTGGCGAGCGACAGTGTCGAGCCAGACTCGGTGTGGCGCGCGAACACGCCGACCTCACCGCCCGCATCCTTAGCCAGCCGAGCAATATCCGCCTCGACAGCACGCCGTGCCGGCGTGTTCGAAGCGGCCGCCGAGAGCGGCATCGACACGACTATCGCAGCGCAAGCAACCGCGATATATCTCTTCTTGACCATACGCCCTCCCCCCGCGGCTTCAGAACTTCATCGAGGCCGTCAGCCCGATGGTCCGCGGCGGCAGCACCGTGGCGGTCCATTGATTGGAGAAGTTTCCGAAGCTCGGATTGTTGAGTCCACCGTAGCCCACGAACGCGCGCGTGTCCGTCACGTTTTTGACGAACGCCTGGATAGTCCACGGCCCGCGAATGACGCCGGCACGCAGATCCAACGTCGCGTATCCCGGTAGAAAATTGCGCGTGTAACCGGTAATCGCTCCAGTGTTCGGGTCGTAGATCGGAATGACACCGAAGTTGTTGACCGCGCCCTCGCCCGAGGCCTTCTGCGGATCGTAGCCGAGCGACAGACTGTTCGGGCGCGCCATGGTGGCAAACACTGACAGGCCCGCAAAGCCATCCAGATTCGTGGCGAGCGGGAAGTTGTAGTCGGCGTCGAATTGACCGCTGAATCGGGGAGTCAGCGGCAGCCGGTGCCCGGTTTGGGCCAGGTCCACATTCGACTGCGCATCGTCGTCCAGTCGATTGTCGTTATACGTCGCGCTGGCGGCCAGCTTGAGACGGTTGATCGGAGCCCACGTAAAGGATGCCTCGACGCCTTCGGAATGCGCGCGACCCGCATTTGCACCGAAGGTGAACGCTCCTAACGTTACGCTCTCTTGAACATCCTTCCAGCGAATGTAATAGACGGACAGATCCACGGTTGCCCGGCGATCGAGAACCGCGGCCTTCCAGCCGGCCTCATAGCTCGTCAAGTGATCTGGCTTGAACGTCGACGGGATGCCGGCAGCGACGGCATCCGGCGTAAGGAAAGAAACACCTCCGGGGCGGTACCCTGTCGCGACTCGGGCATACACCATCTGATCGTCCGTAAGCTTGAAGCGCGGATTCACGGCCCAGGTCGAAGCGTGCTCGTGCTCCAGCCCTTTGACGTGAACCGTGGGGCCGAAGATCAGTCCTTCGAAGAACGACTCGAGCTGCTGATCGTCCACGCTGTAGCGTGCACCGACGTTGACGTCGAAGCGATTCGTGAAGTGATAGTCGATGTTGCCGAATCCGGAACGCTCGAGGTAATCGTTGTTGTGATAGCCGTCGAAGGTGGGCCCGAATTGAGTATCGTAGGTCTGCGTCGCGATATCGAACATGTTCGCGGACTGAGCGTACGTGGTTTGGTCGTGGGTGTAGTAGAAACCCAGCTGCCATTCGAGCGGGCCCGTGGTGCTCGACGTGAGTCGCAGCTCCTCGGTGCTCTGGCGGCCATACACCTGGAGCGGATTGTCGAGACCGACGTTGGCCACGCCTAGCGCGCCTTCCAACAACGCGGAGTACGCGGGCGAGACATCATTGTCGGCGCCGTTCGTCAGGGTCGAGAAGCTGGTCGACGACATCAGGTTCGCCCAACCGAGATTCCATTGGATGTCGGCGTTGTAAACGCCGTAACGCGCCTTGAAGAACTCATTGCGCCAGGAGCGCTCGTGAGTGAGGCCCCCGTAAAGAGACTCATTCGTATACGGATCGATGTCGACGGAATCGTTCCCCTGGGACTTCATGACCTGGATCAGGGCCGACAGGTTTACAGTTATTTTGTCGGTGGCATTCCAAAGAAGCGCAGCACGGAAACCCTGCGTGCGTGTGCTGTTGACATCCGTCGAGCCGAGCGACGGATCATCGATATAACCCGGATCCTTACGAGTGAAGGCGCTCAAACGCAGTCCGAGGGTATCGGCGACCAGCGGAATGTTTACCGCACCGCGCAGCGCACCTCCGAGGCCTCCGTCATGGGCGGTGTCGCCCGTCACCTCAACTCGTCCGCTGAAGTGATTCGGATCGGGTTTGACGGTCACATACTTGAGCACGCCACCGATGGCATTGGCGCCATACAGCGTACCCTGCGGCCCCCGGACCACTTCGATCTGCGCCAGATCGCTGGGATCGAGGCTTGGCGTGACATACGCGCTATTCGCGTTCGATGCGCTCGGCGTCACCGGAACGTTATCGATGTACGTCACCACCGTGGCATTGGAATCGCCCGCATTGATGCCACGAAACGTTATCCTGGTCTGACCGGCCCGCAGGTCATCGAAAGTCACGCCGGGCAGCCTCGTCAGATAGTCCTCCAGGCGCACCGACTGAGTCTGCTCGAGTGTGTCCGCGCTGATCGTGCTGACGGGAGCAGGAACGTCGAGCAGCTTTTCGTCACGCTTGCGCGCGGACACGACCACTTCCTGCAGCACGCTTCCTTCGGAGGGGTCGTCCGCGGCTGACGCGGCCAGCGCGGGCATGGCTGCCATAGCGACCGTCGAAGCGAGCAGCAACGCTGCAACAGCCTGTATCACCGACACCGGAGTGGAATTGTCGTTGTGGTTCATTCTCTTCCCCCAATAGATTCAGTCTTGTCGCCGGTTGCGATTCTCAGTCCAGGTTCACGAGCTGCATGTCGAGCGGCAGCTCGCCCCGGTGCTTCTGCGGCGCGGGCAGCGGCTCGATCGTGATGCTCTCGCCGAGCGAGCCGCGAATCTGCTTGGTCACCGTGAACTGCAGCAGCACATACGGCACGCCCTCGCTTGCCAGCGGCGAGTTGCGGTCCATGAGTTGGAAATGCAGATGAGGCTCGGTGGAATTTCCGGAGTTACCGAGGAGCGCCATCACTTGTCCGCGCTCCACCCGGTCACCCACCTTCACGCGCAGTGAGCCCGGTTGCAGGTGGGCGTACATGGCGAACACCCCGCCGCCCAGGTCGAGATTGATATGATTGCCGGCTACCGTCTCGAGTGTTATCGGCACCGCCGGCGGTTGCTGGGGGACGTTCTCCTGGATTCCGTCCTTGATCTCGCTGACCACGCCATCGGCGACGGCCAGCACTTCCGCGCCGTAGCACAGATAGCTGCGATTATCCTTCCCGTCCCCATGGAAGGTCCGCGAATCCGCCCCGATGCGGACCCAGTCAATCGCAAAGCGCTGACCGATGTATGCCGTTCCGCCGATCACGAAGTACCCGCGGCGATGCTGTGAAGAATTCGCGGGGCCATTCGCGGCGACCCAGTCGGTTCCGCGCAGCGGCGAGGAGATTTCACGCGCACTACCCCGTACAACCGTGGTAGGTGCGTCGATCACCCGGGGCGCCTCGCCTTCACGCTGCACGGAAAAATGATGCCGCAGTTGCGTCGGCGCGGCTGATTTGCCATCGAGATCCACCCAGAGGTAGGCGATCACGCTCTCCCCGGGGGCCACGACGACGGACGGCGGGTGCTCGGAGCGTCGCGGCCCACCCTTGTGCCAGAGCAGCTCGGCAACTTTGTCGCTCGCCACGGAGAGCCGGTTGATGCCCTTTTCGTCACGGACGTCGAGTTGCCGGAGCGTCCAGCCACTCTCACTGACGTTGGTGATCTCGATTTCGTAGGCGAGATGAGCCGCCCCGTTTGCGCGGAAGAGCATCGGTGCGACCGGGATGGCAACCTGAAGCGGCGCATCGATGACGACCGGCAATGCGGCCGCCGCAGTCGCGACTCTCTGCGCCGCAATCAACAATCCCGTAATGAGCAGAGCGGCCAGTCTGTTGCGATTCATGTGCCGTACCTGTGAGCTGCGAGTTGGAGTCATTTTTCCCGAATGTACACTTAATTATCCATTTTGGAAATATTTTCCTAGCGTGCTACCGTAACAACATCGGCACCGTTTTCGGCACACAAATTGGGAGTGACAGCTCATGAGAGTCCGCTGCGCAGCCTGGGCATGCACCGCATTGCTTTCTTTTGCCGGGGCACAGGCGGCGGACCCGCCTTACGACGTCGTCATTCGCAACGGCCGCGTCATCGACGGCAGCGGCAATCCATGGGTCGTTGCCGACATTGCCATTCAGGGCGACCGGCTCGTGAAGATCGGCCGGATTGAGGGCCACGGACGGCAAGAAATCAACGCCACCGGACTCTATGTCTCGCCCGGTTGGATCGATATGATGGACCAGTCGGGCGAAGTGCTGCCCAAGAATGGCCTTGCGGAAAACAAGCTGCGCGAAGGAATAACGACCGCGATTGCCGGCGAAGGCGGAACGCCCGTGCCGTCCGCGCAAATCGCCGAATATTTCGGCTCCCTGGAGCGGCAAGGCATCTCACTCAACTTCGGCACCTACTACAGCTCTGCGCAGGCGCGTGTCGAGGTCATGGGTGATGTCGCGGGAAAACCAACAGCCGCGCAGATGGAAAAGATGAAGGCCCACGTCGAGGAGGCCATGCGCGCCGGTGCGATGGGCATCGCAACCGCGCTGATTTATCCTCCGGACGCATATCAAAGCACGGCGGACCTCATCGAGCTCGCCAAGGTGGCGGGCCGCTACGGCGGTATCTACGCGAGTCACATGCGTGATGAGGGCGCGAAGCTGCTGGACGCGATCAACGAGTCCATCCGCATTGGCGAGGAGTCAGGCGTCCAAGTGGAAATTTTCCACTTCAAGGCGGCCTACGCACCGCAATTCGGCAAGCTGACCCCAGCGGCCGGCAAGCTCATCGAGGAAGCGCGCGCCCGTGGCGTGAACATCGCGGCCGATATGTACGTTTACACCGCCGGGGGCACCGGTCTCGACATCACGGTTCCGAACTGGATCTGGGAAAAAGGCCAGAAACACGGCTTGGCGCTGCTAGCCGACCCCAAGGTGCGCGCACGACTGAAGAAGGAAGTGGCCACGGGCTCCGAGCCCGGCTGGTCGAACCTGATCGAGTCGAGCGGCGGCTGGGAGCACGTGGTTCTGGCGAATGCCTTCAATCCGAAATACGACGCATATCGCTACAAGGATCTCGCCTATATCGGCCAGCAGCTCCATCAGGACCCGGCGGACGTGGCATGGGACATTGTGTTGGGTGCGCAACCGCATCGCGCGATGGCGCTTTACTTCATGATGAGTGAGCCGGACATCGAGACCGCGTTGCGCTGGCCGTGGATGAGCATCGGCAGCGATGCGGGCGCCAACGAGGGCGCCGGAACAATGGACGCCATCGGCCTGCCGCACCCCCGCTCGTATGGAAACTTTCCCCGAGTCATCAGCGAGTACGTGAAGAAACGGCACGTCCTCACGCTTGAAGATGCGGTTCGCAAGATGACTTCCTGGCCGGCAGCGCGGATGCGGTTGTATGACAGAGGAGCCATCCGCGAGGGACTGAAAGCCGACCTCACCGTCTTCAACTACGACACCTTGCAGGACACCTCGACATACGAGAATCCACAAAGCTATCCCACCGGCATCGACTATGTTCTGGTCAACGGCCAGCTGGTGGTGAGTCACGGCCGGCACACTGGCGCGAAGCCCGGGAAAGTGCTGCGCGGCGCCGGTTACGACAGCCCGCCGTCCCTTTGACTCTGTGACGGCAACCGCTCCAGAATAGTCACGAATTGAGCGGAGCGAGGCGCGATGAGGGGCGAAAACCGGGGCATGGGCGCGAAATTGAAGGCGTTGCGCAAGCATCGCCGGCTCACCCTGAGCATGCTCAGCAAGCGCACGGGCTACTCGGTTTCCGCTTTGTCCAAAATGGAAAACGAGCGTCTCGGGCTCACCTACGACAAGCTCGCACAACTCACCGTCGCGCTCGACGTGGACATGAGCACTCTCTTCACGGACGGTGCGCAGATCGACGAGCCCCTTGCCGCCGGCCGCCGCAGCGTGGCGCGCAAGGGCAGCGGCAAGAAGGTTGTGACCGGTAACTACAACTACACGTACCTGTCGCCGGAGCTCAGCCGCAAGCAGATGGTGCCGCTCACCGCAACGGTACGCGTCACGAACCTGGAGGACTTCGGTCCCCTCATCCGCCATGGGGGTGAGGAATGGATCTACGTCCTCAAGGGCGAGATCGAGGTCCATACCGAGTTCTACGAACCCGAGCGGCTGCGCGCGGGCGACAGCATTTACATCGATAGCCGCATGGGACACGCCTACATCAGCACGGGCAAGGTGCCGGCCGAATTGGTCTGCGTCTGCTCCGCTCCCGAAGCGGAATTGTTGGAAAGTGCCGATGTGCAGGGGAAACCAGCGCGCACCAAGCCCCTCGCAGGCCGCAAGGACCGCAAATAGCTCCGTCGATGGGCTGCCATCTTCTGGATGCGAACCACCCTTTCAGATCTGCTTCGCGGCAGCGCGTGCTGCTGGCTTCCTCAACCTTCAACCAACATCTTCTGGACAATCATACGACACACGTTTTACCAATCTGGTTTCAATTGGCTGGATCCAGGGGTTTCAAATAGCCGGCACGTCGTCGTGGGCCGGAGAGTTAGCATCAGCGTGTTGGAATCTGATGAGTCAACAACGAGTGGCCAACACCGTCGACGAGTTTCCGACGTCATCCGATTCGAACGGCGCGTCGGCGTCTGGTTGTTCGGACCGAGGCTGCCGCTCGACCATGATTACGTGCAAGGGTGTAAGTGTGGCTTGCCCTTGCATGCGCGGCGACCCACCGAGTTTCCGCCGCGTCGAGGAAACGAACTCGGTAGAAGACAAGCTGTTGCGCGGCAGGTATGTCTACAGACCGCAGCCTATGTGCATCTGGTTCAAGCGTCGTTTCGGCAGTAGGCTGGCAGTAGAAAACCGCGATGTTGGCTTGGGTGCCCTAACCCATTGTTTTTAAACTGGCGGAGAGAGAGGGATTCGAACCCTCGAAGGGCTTTTGACCCTTACACCCTTAGCAGGGGTTTTAGCTCGTCTATGGCTGTCTACCCTATCTTAAAAATTAGCCAATTTATAGGCTTTTTGTCTCCTCGTGTCTATGGCTGGCTCCAGAAGTGTTTTCACGTCATTTCATGTTAGTATCCTTTTCATGGCCGATTTAACTTTAAAGCGCCTCCGCAGCCGCTTGGCGGTGCGCCCCGATCCTTACTGGCAGCGCCTCGCCAAGGGAAGCTATATCGGGTTTCGGCGCGGTCCGGATACTTGGTTGGCCCGGTTCCGCGGAAGGGACAAGAAGCAGCATTTTCAGCCGCTGGGTGAGGGGCTCGAATACGACCAAGCCAAGGAACGAGCCGAAGACTGGTTTGCCCAGATGAGCGGGTCGGCCGTTCGGAGCGTCAAGCGAGGGTCAGTGATCGCGGCCGTCCAGACCTATCTCACCGACCTGCGCCGCCAAGGTCGCCCGGAAGCGGCCAAGAAAGCCGACGGTCAACTCAAGACGGCCTTTGGGTACGATCGCAAACAAGACCACTACGCGGACCCCCTGGCCTCACTACAGCTCGAGGTTGCCACAAAGGACGACTTTCTGGAGTGGCGGGACCGGCTTGCACCGGGTCGCATGCCTCGAACAGTCAACCGGCTCGTGCGGGCTCTGGTCGCGGCCCTCAATAAAGCCCACTCGCTCGGACATACAGGATCGCCCACTGCGTGGCAGATTGGAAACCTCTTTGACGACGGCGAGGACGACACCGCCATATTCCTTTCGCCCGAACAACGGCGATTCTTGATACGGCAAGCCTCGCCAGAGGGAGCAGACTTTCTACGAGCTCTTGAGCTGTCCGGAGCCCGCCCACATGAGCTCGCAAAAGCGACCGCAGGCGATTTCGATGGTGCGCATTTGAAACTCTCTCATAAAAAGGGCCGGCCGCCGCGATTGAGAACCCGCCACGTCGTGCTGGATCAGGATGGAGTCGACTTCTTCACGTCGAGGTCGCGAAGCAAATCACCCAGCGATCTACTTTTTGCTGCTTCCGGCGACCGGCCTTGGCGCCGCGACCTCTGGGCAGACGAGGTGCGTGCTGCCATTTCAGCGCACAACAAAGCGAGCAGGGATTCCCAAATCCCCACCGATGCCTCTGCCTACAGCTTCCGCCACGCGCGAATAAGCGAGTTGCTTCAGGTCTATGGCGTGGACCCTTTAACCGTGGCAGCCCAGACGGGCACCAGCCTGCGCATGATCGAGCGCACGTATTTCAAGTTCATCCCCTCGGCAATGCTCGACAAGCTGGCGAGTCTAAAGGGGAGTGATCCAAAGACGGCAAATCCCCCGCAGGACCCACGACAGCCGCCGACAGATGTCTTGTGAGCTGGGGCGCTTAGCAAAATGAGTGCTCGCATGGTTGCAAAGACGAGTCCGGCAGTTGGATGTCCGCCTGGCTGCTGGCTCTGGTCGATCGCGCACGATCCAACGTGCGACGTCACTTTTTCTCGGCTGCTTGCAAAAATGAACCCTCTTGATCGACCTTCGGTTCACACTTTGAGTGTCAGTGAATGATTTGAGCGGCAGACGCAGAGGATGAGTTTGGAGTTGGATATGCGATCGTTGGCGCGCGCCAACGAGTTCGAGGGGTAGGCGATACAGATACGTCTGTACGCTCCAATGCCCTGATCCTCGAGCCTGGGTAGGGGCTTGGTTCAAGTTCGAATGGCTCAAAACGGCCTATTCCGTTGAAAACTCGTCTCGGCCGTGCGATAGAAGATGCTCCGGGCTTTCCGACTTCGTTGGATGCCGGGATTCGAGGGGACACTGGTGTGTCCGAACGAGTGGGTGTGCACAGTTCCGACGCGACGCCGACACCATGCGCGAACTGGGGATGAATGCGGCGGAGCCCACCGGCACCATTGTTCCGCCCGGATACGGACGTAACGTCCAGCCAACTCTCCGCCAGCTTAAAGACGCAATCGACCGCGAATATCAAACCACTGTCAAAGCCTACACGTACGACGTACCGACCGACTTCCCTGCGCAGATAGAGGCGCGGATCAGAGCTGCCGTTCCGTCGCGGACGACACCACGGTCGCTCGGGTCGCGAATGCCGTGGAAGAACAGATGACCCGCTTCTCGTCGGGGCGACCCACGATTGATGGCAATAACCTGCTCAACGCGAAGAACGCCGCAAATGACCTCTACGGCCAGATGAGGGGACCCGAACGGGCGGCATTGAAGTCTGCTACCGGCGTCTTCGACGACATCATTCGCGACGAGCTGAGCACGAACGTGGCTCCGTCGGCGGCGAGTGACCTCGCGCGATATAAGGACCTGATGGGGATCTATTCCAACTTCGCCCAAGTGGCCAAAGCAGCCAGAGCGGCGCGAGGCGTAGGAGGACAGTTCACCCCGAGACAGCTCTCCGCCGCTGCACGGGACACCGGCCCAATCAACGATCTCGCCCAGGCGGCCCAGGGCACCATTGGCCAGCCACGCGGTGGTGGATATCCGTGGATCGGGAAGATTGGCGCAGTGGGGCTCGGGCTTGGCCTACATACCCCTGTCGCCACTGGCGCCGCAATCGGCGGCGCAAACGTGCTGGCGACGGAGACAATCCAACGGGCAGTGATGGGCGATACGGCGGCGCAAAAGGCAATTCAGGCATTGATTGCGGCGCACCCCAACTCGGTCGCTGCCATACAAACAATTGTTCGTAATGTGGCTGCAAACGGCGCAGTTGGACACCAACCTTGAGCGTTCAGGTTGTGTCACAACTCGATCAAGTTACGACTGTAACCACTACTAATAGTATTGAGGGGTTGCGTCGATGCGCCGTGCGTGATTAACTTCCAATATCGCAGGCACAACTGTCTGCGTTTGGCGACACCTGGGAAATTTCTGCATGACACGTAAATCGTTCACTTCCGTGAACCCGTGCCCCGCACTAGTCCCCAGCTTTGAGCTAAAAAAAGAAAGGGCGAAGCTTTTAGACTTCGCCCAAATAGAGGCTAGGGTGGGATTCGGACCCACGTCGAGACTACTTACGAGCACCCACGCCGGAAACGTTGACGCTCTTTCGTCTGGCTGTTTACCGAACAGCTGCTTTCGACCAAGCTCAGCCACCTAGCCGGAAACCACTGAACCAGTCCCTCGGTCCAAAAGGATCGGGGGATTTATTTGGACTTTTTACGGTCCGTGATGCCGTATCCGGGTTTCGGGATACGCTCAACTTCAGTCGTTGCTGGCCGCCTTCTGGCTTCGGTTACCGGTATAAACTCCCCGGTACGCGAATCCCGGCCACGCAGCGTCGTCTTGCTGGATTGCGCCAATTGTCTCACCTCCTTATCTATCTAAGCGTTAGACCTCCTGAATATTGATTCTTCGACGAACACAATTGCTTGTGTCGGGTGTCAGGAGCGTAATGAGGGGGCACCGCACCGTCAAGTTTTGCCGCCGTATTCTGTAACACCATGTAAGCCCTGCGAAAACAGGGTTTTACGACATTTTCCGCAGTAGTAGTCCCGTAATTTTTGCGCCTGCGGCAATTGTCTACCGGTTTCCTTCAACACTAGATATTGTGTTCGCAGGATACCCACAGGAATATCCACAATGTCCTCCACAGGCTCTGGTTAAGGCAATGTAGATAACGCGCCGGGCAGCGGAATGAGAGGGAGATTTCGGTCAGATGGGACAAGACATCACAGCGGATCACATCGCGCAGTTCCTTGAGAGCCGCGATGATTTCGACTTGGAATTGTTTGCCAATCGAGAGTTGAAGGAGCACCACTGGCGCGCCTTACACGGCGGCACCTATATTGACCCCTTTACTAACAAACCCCGTCAGTTTGATTTGCAGGCATGGAGCCGATTCCCGCTTCACTGCGAGATTTTTCTAGCTGTCGAATGCAAGAGCCTGTCGACAGAGAACCCGTTAGTCGTATCGAGAGTTCCACGAGAAGCAATCGACAGTTACCACAACATACTACGGAAGACATACCGACCCGCGCAGGGTGACAGCTCCACGTCCGTCGATAAGATTGATGCGGGGATAATGTTATATCCAGAACAAAAACAAGTGGGGAAATCCACCACACAAATCCGATGGAACGACAATTCTAAAAAGTTAGTATCTTCGGATTCTGAAACCTACGATAAGTGGTCGCAGGCCCTGAGTTCCGCTGCTGACTTGCTGGCGACATATGCAAAGAAGCCGCACTCCAGTGTGGAGCCTACTTTTGTATTCGTTCTACCTGTCTTAATCGTTTCCGACCAATCTCTGTGGGTGGTGGACTACAGTGACAGCGGCACGCGGCGAGCACCCGAGCAGGTTGATGAAGCGACCCTGTTCGTTGATCGCGAGGTCCTCATCGACGGTGTTTACACCAAGCACTCATTCCGGATGAGCCATCTAAACATCTACACCCGCACAGGGTTCGTTGACATGCTGGACAACCTCGCCAACCCGAGTGGTCTCATGTTCGAGAAAATCTTCGGGACCGCTATTCGCAGAGCGAACAAGTCTGGCTAAAGAGTCGCGTCGATCACTTGGATCCCGGCAGCCGCTGATACCCCTGCTTCTGGTAGTCGTCCAGGCAGCGCTCTTGGATGTTCCGTCCTGGGATGCCAATGAGCCCATAACTGCTCCCACCCTTACACACCACCGTATCCCCGGTCTGGGGGTTCTTCAGCGGTATATGAGGCGTGCAGCCAGCTACCGATGCGCACACCGCACAGACAAACGCCACGGACAATTGTCGCATTCTTTAGCGCCTTCCAACAGGACAACAAGGACGCGAGTGCGGAGCATCACCTCCCGACGGACGCGTCCGCCTACAGCTTCCGCCACCCTCGAATCAGCGAACTCCTGCAAGTCTACGGGGTGGTGGACCCCTTAACAGTTGCAGCGCAAACCGGGACCAGCCTCCGCATGATCGAGCGCACCTACTTCAAATTCATCCCTTCAGCCATGCTGGAGAAGCTGGCGAGCCTGAGTGATCGTAATGAATCACGGACGGTCCCCGCATGGTCGAGGCCCCACACTGAAGCGCGCCGCACAGAGTGCCTCTAACCGCCCCAGCTCTCCAGATGCCGGTGCGGTTCACGCCTCCCCCTGGATCAACCATACAGGACGTCACCGAGCCCATTCGTATTCAACTATGTTGCCGAGCGCTTCAGGGTGCTCGTCTTTCAACTCGAGCAGTTTGGCGTAAAACGGATCAGCGTCAACCGGAGGGAACAGATCCCGAGCGGTGTAGGCATCTGCGCCGTCGAAATTTTTGTCGAGATGAATAATACAGTCAATATCGCACAGCGCAATGTTGCGCTCGAAGTCCCCTATCAGCGGCAGCCCGCAGTGCTGGCGCAGGACCCGTTCCGGACGACAAGTCTTGAACAAGTCAAACTCTTCTATTAGGAATTGTGTCTTCTTAACCGGGGGATCGCGGAAACGGAAGCAATAAATGACTCCTGTATGGTTACCGGATAACACCTTGGTGTATCGCGCCTTGTTGTTCTCCGTGCGCTCGAAACGCTGCGTCGCAAAAAACACCGCCACATCTATATCGAATGAAACATCGAGACCCCTGGTCTGAGTTGCGTAGTGCTGCTCCGTGCGCATCAGGTCGTAGGCATGGAAGCTATCCGCGAACACATCGGGATTGTTCGGCTCCAACTTGTGCAACAGATATTGCAGGGTGCGCGTCTCTTCCACCACCTCCTCAAACCTGTAGTCTGTTAGTTTTTGACGATAGGCTCCGGGGAACAATGAAATCTCTGCACCCGAACTGTCGGATCTCACCGGATTGGGAATTTTCCTTTTGAAGGTGTGATGTCTCGTTTGACCTCTGAAGGAGAGGGAGCCCTCCTTGATATAGTGAGTACGTCGGTCGTCCGCCAATATCTCGTCAATATCCACCCGCGAACGTGCGGTGTACTCAACAAAGGATGGCAGCGGAGGAAAGGAATTCACACCGTTTATGTATGTTATAAACTTGCCAAGCTCAAAGCTGCTGGAATTCTGCTTATTCCCATACATAAAGTCACTGACGGTAGTCCAGGTTCTTCCCGAGAATGGGTCGCCCCACGTCCGCAAAAAATAGCCGGAGTCCAGAACGTCTCGAACCCTGCGATCATTCAGCCCGTGCTCGCGAAGCGACATCTTCAACGATTCTTGCAGCTTTCGGAAATCCATAGAACTCCATCGACATCTTGTAGAGAAATGTTGGGGCGCGGGCCGCACCATCGCACAATTGCACATCGGCTGGACCAAACACTTTTCTGTCAACTCGAATGAGTCCAAGCATCCTGATAATCAGGCCCATCCGAATAAGGCTTTCGCTCTGGCGCATCAACTTGCACGGTCATGGGAATCGGGAAATCAACGCCGATAATCGCCGCCTCCCCTTGACGCAAATTAGCCAAGAAAGCACTCGCGGTTCGATCAACCTCTCCGCATGCCCGTTCAACGACTTCCCGATCCCGGTCATTCGTCAGTCGGTGCACCACCAACGTGCCGATCTGGCTCAAAACCCCCTCTGTGAGATCACGAGGCCTTTGAGTAGCAAGACACAAATTCAACCCGTATTTCCGGCCCTCCCTTGCGATGACTTCGAACGCATCGAGGCGGATAGCTGTTTCCTCAAATCCAATCTTCTGTCCGAGAAAGTTATGCGCTTCATCGACAAATACGATGACTGGGAAGCGCGAGAACGTACCACCTCGTGCCAGTGTCAGGAGCCTTCGCCCGATCGCGTTGACGATAAACTCTCGTGCACGGTACTCATATGACACGCCACCGAGGCAAATTCTCAACAATTTCTTCGGGCCCGCCTGAAATCCATTGATGATCTCACCCAAAGATGTTAACCCGCTGGAGTTAAATACGGGAGCAAAGGAGCTCGACAGAAGAACCGCCTGGATGCGAGTTCCGAGTGAAAGACAGAAGGATATGTCGGAAGCGTTTTTGGCGCCCCATTGCGTAGGATCGGGATTTTCATTCGTTCCTCCATCAGGCCACACGCACTCTTCCATAAGCTGCCGAGGTAGCTTTGAGGCATCGAAGGGACTCGTGGGATTCTCCAGCTCCGCTGCATATGCAGCAGATGCTTTCTGTACATCCTTTTTTGGCTGGCGAGCCTTCTTAAGCAGTCCATTCGTTGCCAATTCCGGCTGCAAACGTACCAGTCGCAAACTCCGAATTGCTTCCCGCAGTTTCGGCCCCTGCACCTTCCCTGCGGGCTCAAACATCGCAACAAAGTCGGATTCTATGAAATTGGAAGGGGGCAATGCGGCCGCGACGGACCCAGGAGCGAGCTCAATAGGGGATCCTAAGTGGCAATGGGAGATATCCGATCCCAACAGCCCACGGTATTCGCCTGTCGCATCCAGTAGAACCAATTTCGAGCCGTGCTTCAGACACTCTTCAATGAGCCGCGCAATCGTCCAACTCTTCCCCCCTCCGGTTGCGCCCAACACGGCGCAGTGTCGGCCGAACAGCTTCTCCGGGCGGACGATCACTTTGGCACCACTGTTTCCAGCAACCGTGCCAATCTGCAGCTCAATTGCGGACGCGTCCGCTTCAGTCATCAGGTGGGGAATGCGTCCAACAAATGTGTGCGGCGCGGCGTAGGCCCGGTCACCCAGGCGCGGGTAGTGCGCGACGCCCGCACTTACTCGCAACGTGTCGGGGCGGACTGTGCCGAGGAACTGCGCATACCCAGATACTTCGATTGAAGGCGCGGCTCGAGCTTCACCAATCCCCCAACGCTCGGCATCACCCACATTGACATCGACGAGCCGAGCGAGAACCAGATCTACTTGGCCCTCAATGAGGACGAGTTCTCCAACTTCACCCCGACCATAGCGGCCGGACTCGAAGTGCGAGCCACTGGGACTCCCTGCCGCACTCAAGTTTAGACGTGCCTGAGTTGCGGATACCGCGCTCACTGTTCCGAGGAACAGCTCTTTTCGCAACAGACCATTCGGAAAAGCATCAAAGTCGGAGTTCATTCGGATTTGCCGGTAACCCGCAGTACCGCCGCCTCCAACTCGTGAGCGGGTGAGAGTGCCGCCAAGTCCGGGATCGTAGACACGAAATCGGTAAATGATGCAGCCACCAGCGACACATCCGAACGAGCAGCCAGTTCACTCAACTCAGCGTACGGAGAGCCTGGCTTTGCAGATTCGACTTTTTGATCGATCGTTCTGGAGACAACAATCAGTCGGAAATGGGGATTCGAACGAAGCGCGGCGAAAATCGGGGCGTAAAGGTGAGCATCGCTGAAGCCGAACCCAACTATTACCAGGCAGGTATTGTGCTCCCTGAGAGCAGCCAGATACCGCGCCATCAACTCTAAGTGGGGTTGCTGATAAGAGCGCTGGAATTTAGCTCGTGCCGGATATATCAGACACGCATCCTGAGGTGATACGTTCTGCATCACTTCAATCCTCCCGTTTCGCGCAGACCAATCGACCGAGCCGTGGAGCTTCAAGTACTGAAACACCCCGGATATGAAAGTCACTGCTTCGGAGGAAGAAGTCCGCCTCACGACGTCGAAATCGAAGAATCGCGGGTCGAAGCGCCTCGGGCTTCCAAAGGAAAATCCATCGATCGGAACTATACCCAGCTCTGCGGCAGCACGCTCAAAGCATAGGTCATAGTTCGTGGTAAAAACCTTTACCCGCGAGTCTCTTGCACGTCGCCGCGCAACCTTCTTCAGGAGGTCCTGATGCGGGATGAGGGTGGATGGATCAGTTCCGACCTCTCTGCAACGCGCAAGTATCATCTCTACCGTCGCTTCGCGGGTATCAGCGACAATCTTATTATTGGGCGTTAGTTCCAGCAGCGCATCGCACCTGGAAAGGAACTCTTCGATATCCTTTCCGCCTTGATATGATACGGCGCTCAACGCGGCATCGAAATCCTTGAGGACTGCCGCTCCCTTCCAAAGATCCGACATCGACGGCCCCCTCGCCTCTGTAGAGGTTCCGCTCCCACACAGAAGCGCCAAATGCTGCATCTGCAGGGATGTCTTGAGGTAGTCCTTCAGTTGCTGCGCATCCTCCTTCTTTCTCGTGTCCCGAAAAGAGGTTGAGTCTGGAAGACGAAACCGGACATATTTGGATGCACTCGAACCGTTCAGCGGACTCAACGGGTTGAATCCACTTCCGTCGTCACTCATGGGATGATCTCATGGGTGGCCTACAGTCAACAATTTCTTAATGTTTGATGAGAGCGCAAGTCATCTCCTAGAGCGGAAGGCAGACCCAATCTGGCCCAACCAGATTCCAGGATCCGGGAGAATACCATCGCATCTTGGATCCGTTGAGACGTGAACGGCGTCTTACCTACGGCCGTAACTATCATTTGTATTGATACAGCGGCGATGGCCAATTACTTCGGACCACTAATTATAGTTCGCATTCCCGGTTCTCATTCCGCGGGGTTACTACACAAGGCGTATTAGCGGCAAAGGCTCGTCGCGCCGCGCAAACGGGACGGTCCTTTAAGCGCGTGCGTGAACTGCTCTGATACCGGGTAGCGAGGACGGAGACGCTTAGGAATCCGACCGCTGATCGTTCCGTCGGTACGAGGCGTGAGCCCGTCGACTTGCAGTTGTGATAAAACGCGCTCTGGACTCAACAAAAAGATCAAAAAGAGGCTCCCTTGAACAAGTTGATATGGAAGTTGACAGGCAGCATCCGGGCGCGCGTCGAGCTTGAAGTCAAGTCGCACCTGAAGCAAAACGAGGCCATACGCACTGAACGCGACCCACTCATGGCACGCGGGTTTCGGCGCGCGCTCGAGGGCCGCACTTTCCTCGGCTTTCTGTGGATCTATGCCCTCGTTGATACGCTGTGTGTCCTGAGCCAGTATTTTTGTTCGCGGTACCTCCCGGCAAACTATTTCGCCTGGCTCCCAATACTGGACAGCGAAATCGTCCCTAAGGACCTACCGACCTACCTGGCCGCCATTCAGGCCGCGCTCATCGCCATCGTCGCCGTACCGGTCGGCCTCATCACCTACATCGGCCAGCGCGACGATTCGACGAGAGAGATTGAGCTTTACTACCGCCAGTCCTTGGCGCACGAAGTATTCTCCAGCAGCCTGGCATTGCTAGTGGTTTTGACGGTGCAACTCCTTTGGCCGGCGCAATTACTCCTACATCACTTTGTTCCGCACCCGGTCTTTGAACTTGACCTGAGTGTGGCGCACGTCGCGTGGCTAGTTCTCAATTTAGGAATTGCGGCTAAGTTCATCACCATCAGTCTGCGTTACGTCGATCCGCGCCAGCGCCAGAAAATCCGTCGTAGCCATATAGTCAACTGCATTCTCCCCACGCACTTACGTGCTCATCTGAAGCTCTTTTACTATTCCAACACGGCGCTGGAGTTTCTCCCGCAGCAACGTCGCGGAGGGTTTGATAACACCGTCATTCT
>Ga0207641_10000314_pt1 | contig 60041 bp, 55 predicted proteins | sample KBSSwiS62_FD_184306 | JGI IMG/M metagenome (GOLD analysis project Ga0207641, IMG submission 184306) | Switchgrass rhizosphere microbial communities from Kellogg Biological Station, Michigan, USA - KBS Switchgrass S6-2 (SPAdes) (version 2) | ecosystem: Host-associated > Plants > Roots >...
TCCTTGGCGAAGCCTTGCCGGCTCCGTCCGATCCATGTCCGCGCCGCGCGCCGGAAAGCCCGGGCGGCCGCATTGGGCATCTGTCCCAGATCCGCCCCGCCGGGCTCGCCGAGCCCAGGCCAGCCCCCGCCTAATGTCGCCATCTGGAAAGCGCGTCAACCGCCGCGACCCTAGCCGCCGTGGACCGGAACAGCCAACCCTCGTCGCCGTGATGCTACGTATTTGTACCGGTTTTGGGCTGGCGTGACGCCGGCCGCGGGAGCTGACCAGCGGCGCAACCCGGTATTGCATTTTTGTCCGATCGGCGTTGCAACGGTGAATGATGTTCGATTGGGACGACCTCCGCATCTTCCTGGCCGCGGCGCGCGCCGGATCGCTGGCCGCGGCCGGCGACAAGCTGGGCGTCAACACCGCCACGGTCGGCCGGCGCATCGCCCGCCTGGAGACCGCGCTGAAGTCGACCCTGCTGGTGCGCTCGCGTTCAGGACTGCAGCTCACCGCCGCCGGCGCCCAGCTGCTGGCCACCGGCGTCGAAGCGGAGAACGCCATGGCCCAGGCGGAGCGTGTGGCGCACCCCGACGTGGTGGCCGGCACGGTGAGGATCAGCGCGGCCGAAGGCTTCGGCACAGCGGTGCTGGCGCCGGCGCTGCCAGGGCTGGCGGCCCAGCGCCCCGGCCTGCGCGTCGAGCTGGCGGCCACCTCCGGCTTCCTCTCCCCCAGCCGGCGCGAGGTCGACATGGCGATCACCCTGAGCGCGCCGAACGCCCACCGGCTGGTCGTCGAACCGCTGACCAAGTACCAGCTCGCCCTCTATGGCTCGCCGACCTATCTGGCGCGGCGCGGGACCCCGGCCGACGCGGAAGCCCTGCAGCAGCACCAGATCGTCGGCTATGTCAGCGACCTGATCTTCGCCGCGGAGCTGCGCTACCAGGACGAGATCCTCCCCGGCCTGACGCCGACGCTCGCCAGCTCCTCGATCCGCGCCCAGCGCGAGATCATCGCCGCCGACGGCGGGGTCGGCGTGCTGCCCTGTTTCCTGGCCGAGGGGCTGGTGCGGGTGCTGCCGGCGGTGCTGCTCGAGCGAAGGCTGTGGCTCAGCACCCATGCCGAGGTGCACGACACCGCCCGCATGCGGGTGGTCCGCAGCTGGCTGCGCCAGCTGGCGCAGGACAACCTTGGCCGCCTCGCCCCCTACGAGGCCTGAGGGGCGGTCGAGGTCCGGCCGCTCAGCGGGGGGCGAAGTCGAGGATTTGCGGGGCCAGCGCCGGCCAGTTGCCGAACAGGCCCCCGCCCTGCTTCACCGCCTCCTGGCGGACGTACCATTCGTCGTCGCCCCACGGCGGCTCGGCGATCTGCGCCCCGGGGATCAGCCGCTGCAACGCCTCGCTGACGTCGCGCGTGTGGCAGAGGTCGACCTGGCCGCTGCGCAGCACCATGACCGGCATCTGCATCCTGCCGACCTCAGCCCGGGTCAGCCCGGGGACCGGCGAGCCGGGCATCGGGAAGAAGGCCGCGCACCAGCGCTGCATGGTATCGATGAAGGTCGAGGGATCCTGCGCCAGCAGCCGCTCGCGATTGCCCGGGTTCTTCGCCAGCTGCTCCTGCCACTCGGGCAGGGCCGCCACCGCCTCCATCCCGCCGGTGACCGCGGCGATGGCGTGGCTGGCGTAATAATGGGTTCCGAGCGAGGCCAGCGAGATCGCCCCGCCGCTGATCCAGAACAGGAACATCCGCGAGACCACGTCCGGGCGCCGTATCGCCGCCAGCAGCGAGACCCGCGATCCCGCCGAGCCGGCGACGAGGTAGGCCGGCCCGCGACCGAGCTGCCGGATCAGCTCGGCCAGCACGTCGGCGTTGAGGATGGATTCCGACTCGCCGGCGAAACAGATGTCCGAAGCGCCGCAGTTGGGCCGATCCCAGATCACCGCGGTCAGGCCGCCGCGCGCCAGGTGCTGGGCCAGTTCCCGCACCCCGGGGGCGTCCTTGGAATACCGTCCGCCGGGCGTGATGACGGCCAGCGGGCCGTCGCCGAACACTTCGTACTCGATGCCGATGCCGTCGATGTCGGCTCGCGCCATGGTGGTCCTCCCCTGTTTCTTGGTTGGAACCACGCTAGCGCGTGCTGGACGCGAGCCAAGAGGCTTCACGCGGCAAACGCGAAAGGTGACGCTCGCGGGCCGAGCCGCGGCCTGCGCGCCGCCAGGCGACCGGCGCCAGGTCGTGCAATCGGATCGCCTCCGGCTCGCGTCGGGAAAGACAGGCGCCGCAGACCAGGCGCGGCTACGGGAGGTCGCCTCCGAGGCTGAGCGAAGCGCTCGAGACTGGGGGCGTCACCCGCTCTGGATCCAGTGGCGGCCCTCGGCCAGGGCGGTCAGGTCGTCCCGCAACCGCCAGCGGATGTTGACCAGGTCGCTGGGGGTGACGCCCGCGGCCATCGCCCAGATCTGCGCGCCGACGAGCAGGTATTGCACCAGCAGCGGCTCGGCCCCGGTGTTGGCGGCGCCGACGGTCAGCAGGATCCGGCTCCAGGCGCGATAGAGCTCGGCGAGCGCATCCTGCACCAGCGCGCGAACCTCCGGCTCGCGCGCCGCCTGCAGCCAGATGGCGTAGGCGGCGAGATTCAAGGCGCCGAACTCGGTGGCCTCGCTCTGGAAGATCACCGCCGTGAGCTCGACCATCATCGCCAGGTCGAGGCCGTTGAAGGCGCTGCTCATCACCTCGCGATAATGGGCCTTCGAGCGCGAGAACAACCGCACCTGCGCCTCGCCGAGCAGCGCCCTGGAGGAGCTGAAGTAGTAGGCCGGGGCGCCGGGGGTCAGTCCGGCCTCCAGGGCGACCGACCGGTAGTTGACGGCGTCCGCGCCGCGCGCGGCGAGCAGGCCGATGGCGGCCTCGAGAATCCGCTCGCGGGTGGCCGCGGCCCTGGCGCTCAGGGGCCGGGGCGGAGAGCCGTCGGCCTTGTCGAGGCCAGGCGGGAACAGGTCGGCGGCGGCGACCTTGCCGCTCAGGGTGGCGCGCAGGGTCTCAGGACCGAGGCCGAGGCCCAGCCCATGGAACAGGGCGCCGAGGATGATGTCCGACGCCGAGCGCGCGGCGATCGCCGGATAGGGCGCCTCGAAGGCGCGGGCGATCTGGGTCCAGACGCGTGTAAGGCGCTCGTACCAGGTCCGGGTCAGGCCGTGGCTCGCGGGATGGCGCGCCGCGTCGAGCACGATCTCGCACCAGGCCAGGGTCCGCGTCCGCTGTTCGCCGACCCCATCCGCCGCCACCTGCGCGACGAAGCGGCGGAAGTCCGCCGCCCCGCCGCCGCGGACCTTCTCGGCAAGCTGGGCGAGGTTCTCGAGGTAGCTGTGCAGGAGCGCCTCGGAGGCCTCCGCGATCATGTCCTGCTTGCTCTCGAAATAGTAGGTCGTCGCCGCCAGCGAGGCGCCGGCGCGCTGCGCCACCAGCCGGTGGGTCAGGCCGGCGACGCCGACCTCCGCCAGCAGGGCGATGACCGCCTCGATGACCGCCCGGCGCGTGCGCTCCGAGCGCTCCTGCTTGGCGCGGCGCTTGCCGGCGGTCCTGGCGACCGAATGGTCCACGGCGAGCGCCGGCTCCGTCCTTGCCTCAGAGCACCTCGAAGAGGCCGGCCGCGCCCATGCCGCCGCCGATGCACATGGTGACGACGACGTATCGCGCCCCGCGGCGCTTGCCCTCGATCAACGCATGGGCGGTCATCCGCGCGCCGGACATCCCATAGGGGTGGCCGATGGAGATGGCGCCGCCGTCGACGTTCATCCGTTCGGCGGGAATGCCCAGTTGCTCCTGGCAGTAGAGAACCTGGACCGCGAAAGCCTCGTTCAGCTCCCAAAGGCCGATGTCCTCGATCCTCAGGTCGAAGCGTTTGAGCAGCTTCGGCACGGCGAACACCGGGCCGATGCCCATCTCGTCGGGCTCGACGCCGGCCACCGCCATGCCGACGTAGCGGCCGAGCGGCGCCAGCCCGCGGGCGGCGGCGAGCTCGGCCGTCATCAACACGCAGGCGGCCGAACCGTCGGACAGCTGGCTGGCGTTGCCGGCGGTGATCGAGCCCCCCTCGACCACCGGCTTCAAGGAGGCCAGCCCCTCGAGGGTGGTCTCCGGGCGGTTGCCCTCGTCCTGGGCGATGGTGATGGTCTTGTCGCTGGCCTGGCCGGTCGCCTTGTCCATCACCTTCATGGTGGTGGTGACGGGGACGATCTCGGCGTCGAACCTGCCCGCGGCCTGGGCCGCGGCGGTGCGCTGCTGCGAGGCGAGCGCATAGGCGTCCTGCCGCTCGCGACCGATCCCGTAGCGGTGGGCGACGGTCTCGGCGGTCTGCAGCATGGGCATGTAGATGTCCTTGTGCATCGCCAGGAGTTCCGGGTCGGCGCCGACGCGGAGCTCGGGCGTCTGCACCAGCGAGATCGACTCCACGCCGCCGGCGACGACGACCTCCATGCGATCGACGATGACCTGTTTGGCGGCGGTGGCGATCGCCATCAGGCCCGAGGAACACTGCCGGTCGATGGTCATGCCGGCCACCGTCACCGGCAGGCCGGCGCGCAGCGCGGCGGTCCGGCCGATGGTCTGCTGCTCGCCCTGCGGCAGGGCGGCGCCGATGATGCAGTCCTCGATCTCGCCCGGGTCGACGCCGGCGCGTTCGACGGCGGCGCGGATCGCGTGGGCCGTCAGCGTCGGCGCCTTGGTGGCGTTGAAGGCGCCGCGATAGGCGCGGCCGATCGGCGTGCGGGCCACCGAGACGATGACGGCTTCTCTGCTCATGTTAGGTCCTCAGCCTTCGATTTTCAGCCCAGCCTTCGCCAATTCCAGCCGCGCCTGGGCGAAGGCCTCGGCCGGCAGATGTTCATGGGTTCGGTCGGCGATCGCCTCCCATTGCGCCACCACCTGCTCGGCGGTGTCGTCGCCGAAGCCGACGTGCACGCCTTGCGTCAACGTCACATAGGCCAGCTCGAAGCCGCTGGCGCCGGCCGCCAGGACGGTCTTGGTCGGCGCGTCGTCGCGCACCAGGGCCAGCAGGCCCGGACTGACCGCCTCGGGCTTCAGCAATTCCAACGACGTCGCCGGCAGCAGGCCCTCCAGCATCTGGGTGGCCGCCATCGGCGCGAGGCAATTGACCCGGATGTTGTTCTTGGCCCCTTCGATCGCCAGGGTGTTCATCAGGCCGACCAAAGCCATCTTGGCGGCGCTGTAGTTGGCCTGGCCGAAGTTGCCATAGAGCCCCGCCGAGGAGGTGGTCATCACCACCCGGCCGTAGTTCTGGCGACGCATCGCCTCCCACACCGCCTTGGTGCAGATCGCCGCGCCCATCAGGTGGACGTCGACCACCAGGCGGAAGTCGTCGAGCGTCATCTTGGCGAACGCCTTGTCGCGCAGGATGCCGGCGTTGTTCACCAGGATGTCGATGCGGCCCCAGTCGGCCAGCGTCTTCTCGGTCAGCGCCTGCACCGCGTCGACGTCGGTGACCGAGCCGAGGGCGGCGACCGCCTGGCCGCCGGCCTCTACGATCTCGCCTGCGACCGTCTCGGCGGCGGCGCCCATGTCGTTGACGACAACCCTGGCGCCGCGGCTGGCCAGCAGCCGGGCGTGCGCGCGGCCCAGGCCGCCGCCGGCTCCGGTGACGATGGCGACGCGTTCGGACAGATCGATCAAGCGTTTCCCCTTCTCCGACGGACGCGTGCGGCGGCCTTAGCACTTTGCACGTCCAGCGGCGGGCTGACCGCCGGATGCGGGCCACCTTGGCTCGCGCCCCAACGGAGTCAATCGTCTTTGGGCGCCTGTACCATTTACGCTCGGCGGCGGATGGCCGCGCCCGCCAAGGCCTTGAGAACAAACTAGAAACTCCGCGGCTGGACGCGGCGTGGCGAAGGCGCCAACGTGGCCCCATGACAGACGATTCGAGGCGCGCGGCCCCGGAACGGGCGCCCGAGCGCGCCGCCGCGCTCGACGCCCGGCGCCGCCGGCATGGCTGAGTTCTACGAGTTCTTCGCCGGCGGCGGCATGGCGCGCACCGGCCTGGGCGCCGGCTGGACCTGCCGCTTCGCCAACGACTTCGACCGCAAGAAGGGCGCGGCCTACCGCCAGAACTTCGGCGACGGCGAACTGAAGATCTGCGACGTGCGGGACGTATCGCCCGCCGACCTGCCCGGTGTCGCCGACCTCGCCTGGGCCTCCTTCCCCTGCCAGGACCTGTCGCTGGCCGGCGCGGGCGCCGGCCTGAAGGCCGAGCGGTCAGGCGCCTTCTATCCGTTCTGGAAGGTGATGACCGGGCTGGTCGAGGACGGCCGCGGGCCGGCGATCATCGCGCTGGAGAACGTCTGCGGCGCGCTGACCTCGCACGGCGGCAAGGACTTCGAGGTGATCTGCCGCACCTATGCCGAGGCCGGCTACCGCGCCGGCGCCCTGGTGATCAACGCCGAGCTGTTCGTGCCCCAGTCGCGGCCGCGGCTGTTCCTGATCGGCGTGCGCGCCGACGCGGAGATCCCGCCGGCCCTGCTGGCCTCGGGCCCGATGGAGCCCTTCCACACCGCGGCGCTGCGCCGCGCCGTCGAGAAGCTGCCGCCGACGCTGCAGGACGGCGTCCTGTGGTGGAACCTGCCCGCGCCCGGGCCGCGGGCGCTTGCGCTGCGCGACGTGATCGAGGACGCCCCCGACAGCGTCGCCTGGCATTCCCCGGCCAAGACCCGCCAGCTGCTGGCGATGATGTCGCCGGCCAACGCCCTGAAGGTCGAGCAGGCCCGGCGCGCCGGCCGGCGGATGGTCGGCGGCATCTATCGCCGCACGCGGCTGAACCACAACGGCGCCAAGGTGCAGCGGGCCGAGGTGCGGTTCGACGACGTCTCCGGCTGCCTGCGAACCCCGGCCGGCGGCTCCAGCCGCCAGGTGATCATCGTCGTCGATGGGAAGCGGGTGCAGACGCGGCTGATCTCGGCGCGCGAGACGGCGCGGCTGATGGGACTTTCCGACGCCTACCGCCTGCCAAGCAACTACAACGAGGCCTACCACCTCACCGGCGACGGGGTGGCGGTGGACGTGGTGCGCCATCTCGCGCGCCACATCTTCGAGCCGATCGTCAAGAAGCCGGCGGCCCTGCGCGAGGTGGCGTGAGCCCCGGGCTCTAAGCCGGCGCGATCTCGGCCATGACCTCGCCGATCTCCTCGTTCAGCACCAGGTTGGCGTAGATGTCGAGCTCGGTGGGCTCGCGGTTGACGATGGCCAGCGCCGCCCCGTTGCGCTTGGCGGTCATCGGAAAACCCGCCGCCGGATGCACCACCAGCGACGAGCCCAGCACCAGGAACAGGTCGCAATTCAGCGAGGCCTGCTGAGCCCGCGCCATCGGCTCGTGCGGCATGGGCTGGCCGAACGAGATCACCGCCGTCTTCACCAGCCCGCCGCAACGGCGGCAGTAGGGAATCTCGCCGGCCTTGAGGAAGCTGTCCTTCAGCTCGTCGAGCTCGTGGCGCTCCTCGCAGTCCAGGCATTTGGCGTAGCTGGCGTTGCCGTGCAGCTCGATCACCTTGGCGGCCGGCACGCCGGAATCCTGATGCAGGTTGTCGACGTTCTGGGTGATCACCGCCTTGGCCTTGCCGGAGCGGACCAGCCGGGCGACCGCATAGTGGCCGGCGTTGGGCGCCGCGCCCGTCCAGCCGGCCGCGCCGGTGAAGGTCCGCCGCCAGGCCTCGCGCCGCTTGGCCGGGTCGTCGACGAACTCCTGGAAATAGATCGGCTTCATCCGGCTCCACACCCCGCCGGGACTGCGGAAGTCGGGGATGCCGGACTCGGTCGAGATGCCGGCGCCGGTGAACACCACCACGCGCCTGGCCTGGTCGATCATGCGGGCGAGATCGGAGCGGGACATGGTCGGAGCATCGCGCCGCCGGGCCCCGCGCGCCAGAGGTTCTGAAGCCCCGGCGCCGCAAATCCCGGGGAAGATCGGCCCGGCAGGGTCGGGGGGATACCGGGGGTGTGGGCCGGGCCGATCTGACCACGGAAGCGAAGTCGCCCCGCAGTCGCCGAGACAACCAATGATCAAATGACAAGTTCCGCGGCCGGCGAAAAATCCTTCCGCCCAGGCGCCGCGGCGGCCGGGTCAGGGCGCCGGCGCGCCCAGCCGGTCATAGGCCTCGGCGTCGTCCAGCCCCGCGATCTCGATCTGCTTCACCCGCGCGCCCGCGCCGCGCAGAAGCCGAACGGCCGAGTTCGGCAAGCCCAACGCCTTGGCCAGCAGGGCGACGACGGCGGCGTTGGCGGCGCCGTCGGCGGCGGCCGCGGCGACCCGGAGCTTCAGCACCGGCCGGCCGGCCGGGTCGCGAGACCAGCCCTCGACCGCGTCGCGGCCGCCGCGCGGTGTGACCCGGACGGTCAGCCGCAAGACCGCCTCAGCCCATCAGGTTCATCAGCGGCCCGAAGATCATCGGCAGCAGGTAGCGGTCGACGCCCTGCAGGATGAGGATGACGATGATCGGGCTGATGTCGACGCCGCCCAGCGGCGGGATGATCCGTTGGAAGGGCGCCAGCACCGGCCGCGTCACCGCGTCGAGGAACCTCGAGCCGCTGTAGACGAAGCGGTTGCGCAGGTTGATCACGTCGAACGCGACCAGCCACGACAGGATGGCGCTGATGATGATCGCCCAGATCAGCAGCTGCAGGAGCGAGTGGACGATGAAATAGAGGAAGGTGCCCATGGCGGCGTCTTCTATCGGGCTTTCACGCCTGCGCAAAGGCGCGGGTCGGGGCGCCTGCGGCGCCATATGCGCCGATGGACGCTTGACAGGCGCCACCGAGAAAGGGTTATTCCGCGGCCTTCCTGGGGCCGTAGCTCAGTTGGTAGAGCGCCTCGTTCGCAATGAGGAGGTCAGGGGTTCGACTCCCCTCGGCTCCACCATTTCCCAGGAAAAACAATCGCCTTAGCTCCCTGCCTTGGCGGGCAGGGAGCTGGCGCGAGATTTCGATAAGCGCTGGATAAGCAGCGCGGAAACGGGGAACGCCGCATGAGCGAGCCGACGCTGATCATCACGAACATCGTTCAGACCGGGGCCGCGAACGACGGGGATTTCCTAAAGCTGACTGTGGAAGTCGCTGGCGGGCAGCGCATCCACCTGGGGTTTCCCGCCCAAATGGGCAGCGGTCTGGTGGGGGCGATCTTCGCGGGGCTGGGCCTAGTTCACCAGGAGCAGCTCAAGCGGCTCGGAACCGACCAAGCCGTGTTGGATCATCTCGGGATAACTCCGCTGGTCCCAACAGGCTTTGAGGTCGCGACCGGCGTCGGCCACGGCGAGGAATCCATAGTCCTGCTGCGCCTCAAGAAAGAAGATGTCCCAGTCCTCGACGTAGTGGTCACGCCAGCGGCGGCCATGGACATCGGCCGGGAGCTGCAAGCTCGCGCCGCCGCGCCGTTCCCCATTCGAAAGCCCCAGTGAGATGGGCAGGCTGCAACTTGACCCGGCCAATTTGCCCCAGTTGAGCGCGGCCGAGCGTACGCGTCTGGAGAACATGACGGATGCGGAGATCACTCGGGCGGCCGAGGACGATCCGGACAATCCGCCGCTGACGGCTGAGGAGCTGGAGCATTTGCGTCGGCATGCGCCGGCCGCGGGGGAGAGGCGGGGAGGGCCACACGCGCGCGCCAGGGGCGGGCCGCAAGCCAGCTGAGCGGGAGGACCGCCCAACGAGGACGGCTGGGAGGCGAGGTACCCCCCCTATCGCGGGTCCTCTTCGAGGGGGTGCTTGTATGCGGCGCCGCGGCGGCCCGGGTCGCCACCAGTTTGAGTCTAAAATCAAAGCCTAAAGAACTAAAGCGATGGGCTGTCTCGGGCTGGCCTACTCAACGCCGTTCGCGGAATTGCTGAATAAAATCAGAGGCCCGGGTTCAGCGGCCTCAAGCCATGGCTAAAGTCGGTGGGTACCGGTGGGGCCGGTGGGTACCGACAGCTAAACTTCTGATCTGCGGGGCCTTTCGGCGGCCGCTGCGGTTCCCACTCTCTCATTCTCTAGTGGGTACCGGTGGGAACCGGTTGGGACCCGCGATCCTTTTGGCCTCGCTCCAGGAGGGCAGGATCTTCCCCCTTCGGGCCCCGACCCGCGCGCGAGTGTGGTTCCCCCGCCCTCCCCAGGCGCGGCGGCTCGTCTCCGCCATTTGTGACAGTGGGACGGAAGACTCCTAAGGCAGAGGTCGGCTAGGCTGTGGCCGGGGAGGCTCCAGTGACTTCACCTCAGCCGATTGACGACATCATCAAGTGGTCCGACGAGAAGCTGCAGCCGTGGCAGCGGGACGCGCTCCGTCGGCTCGCCTGCGCCGGATCGCTCACGTCCGCGGATCAGGCCGAGCTGCTTGCCCTGGTCAAGCAAAGGGCCGGCTTGGCGGTCGCGACGGTGCCCCCGGAGCCGGTCGGACTGGCCAAAAGTCATTTCTCCGGCGCGGTCGCCGGCGCGCCGCTCAAGTTGGTGGCGGTTCGCGACGTGCAGAACGTGAACCGCCTGGCGTCAGGCTCCCGCATTGACTTCGCGCCCGAGGGCCTCACGGTCATCTATGGCCGCAACGGCAGCGGCAAGAGCGGCTTCGTGCGGATCCTACGCACCGCGTGCCGCACGCGGATCGAGAACGCCGCCAAGCTGAGGGTGCTCTCGAACGTGTACCGGAGCCTCGGCGGTCCGCAGGCGGCGGAAATCGTCGTCGACGCCGGCGCTGGCGCGGTGGCGATCCCCTGGGACTCCGCCGCTGGTCCGGCCGACCAGCTGCTGCAGGTCGCGGTCTTCGACAGCGCTGCGGCGGCGCTCTATGTCGACCAGGGCCATCAGATCCGGTTCCTGCCGTTTGGCCTGGCGCTGCCGCACAAGCTCAATGAGCTGTGCCTTGCGCTTCGCGCCAACCTAGAGACCGAGCGCGCTGGCGTGACGCAGAAGCTGGCCCTGGCCGTCGTCCATTTCGAGTCGGAGCGAGACACGAAGGCCCAGGCCTTCTATCGCGGGTTGTCGGGCAAGACGACCGACGCGGCGATCGACGTGGCCGCAAGCTTCGCCGCGGCCGATGCCGACCGTCTTGCGGCCGTCCAGGAGCAGCTGGCGGCCGATCCCGGATCGAGCGCCGATCTCAGCGCCCTGGCGTCGTGGGCCGAAAAGCTCGGCCAAGAGTGCGCAGCGCTCGCCGCAGCGTTGAGCGACGACGCTCTGGCGAAGCTGGACGCTCTGGCCCAGGAGGCGCGCGACAAGCGCGAGGCCGCCAGCCTCGACGCGGAGTTGCTGTTCAAGGACGAGCCCCTGCCGGGCGTCGGTGCCGGCGCCTGGCGGGCGCTTTGGAAGGCTGCACGCGACTACTCGCTCCTCGCCGCCTACGTCGGCGAGGAGTTCCCAGTCGTGGTGGCGGAGGCCGCGCCGGCGAGCTGCGTCCTCTGCCACCAGCCCCTCGACGCCGAGGCGGCCGGGCGGCTGCAGCGGTTCAAGGCCTTCATGGACGGCGCGCTCTCGGCCGCCGCCGAGCTGGCGGAAGCTGCCGTCAGCGCGGCGCTGGAGGCGCTGCCGGCGCTCGCGATGCTGGATGGCGGCGATTGGGCGACACGAATCGAGCAGCTGGTGGCGCGTGACGCGGCGCTGGCCGACCAGGCAAAAGCGTTCAAGGCCGCGGCTTCGGCCCACCGCAGCCACGCCCAGGCGGTGCTGACGGGCGCAACCCCGGCCGGCGAGCTGCCGCCGCTGGCGAGCCCGGCTGCGGACCTCGCCGGCCTGGCGCACAAGCTGGCGAGCGACGCCGAGGCGCGAGCGATGGCTGGCGACGATACGGTGCGGGCGCAGCTGCAGGCCGAGCTGGCCGAGCTGACGGACCGGAAACTGCTGGCAGGGCACGCCGCCCAGCTGAACGCGCGGCGGGATCTGCTGCGCGAGGACGCCGGCTACCAGGCCACGCTCAAAGAGGTGCAGACCAAGGCTATCACCGAGGCCGCGAACAAGTTCGTCGACGACCATCTCACCACGAAGGTGATCGAGCGGTTCGATGGCGAGCGGAAGATCCTAGAGATAGACCACCTGAACATCGGGCTGGCGCGCAAGAGCGGTCAGACCAAGGCCGCGTTCCACACTGATCCGGGGACCACCTCCACGAAGAACGCGTCCGACATCTTGAGCGAGGGCGAACAGCGGGCGCTGGCGCTCTCCGCGTTCCTGACAGAGGTCGCGATGACCGATGGCTCCGGCCCGGTCGTGATCGACGACCCGGTGTCCTCGCTGGACCGCGAGCGATGCGTGAAGGTGGCCATGCGGCTCGCTGCGGAGGCGCAGACCCGCCAGGTGGTCGTGTTTACACACGACCTGGTGTTTTTCAACGATCTCTGCCGTGAGGCGGAGAGCCTGGGCGTCGACGTCGCCCCGGTCGCGCTATTCGCGACCAAGGCGGACGCCGGGAAGGTCGATCCCGCAGGGATCATTTGGAAGGGAGAGCCTGTCAAATCCCGCGTGGCGCGGATCAAGAAGGACTTCCCCGCCGTGAAGGCGCTGCACGATACGAGCCCGGCCGAGTACGAGTACGCCCTGAAAGGGCTCTATGGCCGGCTGCGGGATACTTACGAGCGCGCGGTGGAGGAGTGCATTTTCAACGGCGTCATTTCCAGGGGGGCGGATCGCGTCGAGACGCTTCGCTTGCGCTACGTTCACCTCACGGACGAGCTGGCGATCCGCTTCCACGAGGGCATGACGCAGGCAAATACGTTCAGCCACGACAACCCGGCTGCAGAGACGGTGAAGACTCCCGAGCCTAACCAGTTCGAGGCTGATGTCGCGCATTTCGAAGCGCTGGTTGTGGAACTGGCGAAAGCGGCCAAAGAGGCCGAGGATCGCCGGCCGGCGATGAAGCCCATGAAGTAAGGGGGATGCGAACCGGGTTCGCATCCCGTCCATCCGTGCTGGTGAGAGCGAGTAAAGCGAATCCTTAGTTTGGCGCAATTTCCGCGCCATTCGATTCATGCGAACAGCGACGCCGACATCAGACGAGAGCCCGTTCCGGTGGACGCATTTCCTCCTCTTCCGATCCCGATTGACGGGTCTCAGCCCCCTCCATTTCACGAACTCAACGAACATCCCAAGCGGTTTGAACGGCTGACCCGGGCCTTGCTTGCTCGGGATGCCCACCTGCGCGACGTGGATCTTCTGGGGCTCGATGGCCAGCCGCAGTACGGAATCGACGTAATCGCGCACCGAGTCGATGGTAGCGGGCGTGAAGCTGCGTCCTGCAAGTGCTACGCGAGGGCTACGCCGGCCCTAATAAGGAAATGGTCGGCAGAATTTCTCAATAATCGCGAAGAAAAGTGGCAAGATGTTCGCAGATTTATTTTAGTGACATCGGCAAGAAATATTACGTCGAATGATATTCTCGACCAGAGAGCGGCGGAAGTTGCGCGATTTGCGCGGTTGGGCCTGTCGTACGAGGTTTGGGGGCCTGAGCAACTCACGGACCGGATAGGGACCGCCGAGCGGGTCTTGGCTCAGCGGTTTCTCGGGGCAGCTTGGGCGGACGTGTTTTTCCCTCCGCCGGGCGGTGACGTCAGCGCAGCGCTGCTCGGTCAAACAGCGCGACTGCAGTCTCTCTTGTCAGTGCAGTGGGACGTCCGCATTGACGCTGCGCGCGAGCGGCTCCGCTGCGGCGATGTCTCAGCGGTTGCGGCCTTGCTCGATGAAATCAAAGTCCCGCATGTGTGGGGACAGTTGATTGCCGTAACGCAGGCACGGGCTCTGCGGCTTGAAGCTAGCGCCGCCGTCACGGCTGAGGAGGCAGATGCCGCGCGACGTCTTGCAGCAGAGGCGGCCGCGCTGGCGCCGGACGAACCTCGGCTGGAGGCCTCATTAGCTGGACTCGCTAATGGGCCTCATGCGGCTTTGGAGGTTCTTGGCCTCCCCAGCACCCGGGCTGGAAGGCAGATGCGCTGGGCCCTGCTTCTTGAGGCAGAGGACCTTGCGACTGCGGGGGAGATTGCTAAGTCGCTGCAGGTCGAGGACGATGAGGACCCCGAGACTCTACGCCTGCTAGCCCACCAGGCTCTCTGCGAAGGAAAATTTGCAGAGGCTCGGGCTTTCGCTGATGCCGCTGCAGGGATCGCGCCGGACTGGCTAGGCGTAATTCGTGTCGGAGCGATCGTACGGTACGCCCAGGCAATCACCCCTCTGGCGCCGTTGGAATTCTCGATCCAGCCCAACCCCATAGACCCGATACTTGTGCGGGATGACGTGGAGAGCTTGGCGGGCCTGCGGCAGGCATATGCCGCGTTCGAGCGGCTGGCCTCGCGATCGCATGCGGAGCGAGGTGACAAGATATGGCGGCTGGCTTGCCTCGCGAACTTGCCTGAAGGGCAACCATTGGCCGCCGAGGCTGCGGCGACCTTCCTCGCGAACGACCCGATGGACGTAGCCGCTGTCGCATGGGCGGTGAGCCGACAGATGCCGCTCGACCTCGGGCCGTCGCGCCTCGCCCTGACTGAGGCCTACTCCGAGGGTCGGGCAGATGCCTTTGGCGTCCGTGCCCTGGCGCACCTCCTGTTGTTGGCGGAGGGTCCGAGGACGACTCTGGACACGTTGCGTGCTCATCTGGGTCGGCAAGCCGGCGAAGCTGACCAGGAAGCGGCAAGCTGGGTCGAGCGGCTGACAGGCGCAGTCGAAACTCCAGGTGGGCCTGTCTTCGAGGCTCCCGAACTGGCGACAAGGTTAGCAGATGAATTCCACGGTAACCCGGGTCCCGCGGCCCTGATTCTTGCTCAGGCCGCGGCGCAGGCGGATCGTTTCGACCTCCTCGCACCCTATGCGGACGAGCTTGAGCGCTTCGACACTGCGGCTGCCATTAACGTCGCGTTATACACGCGTTTTCGCGCCGATGAGCCAGAAGCTGCGCTGGCCCTAATCGCACGCCACCGTCAGCGCTTCCCGGCCTGGGCAGCGGATCCGGCAGTTCGCCGCATCGAAGTGAGGGCGACAGCAGAGCTGCGTCGCTTGCCCGAAGCCCTCCGCCTCGCTGAGCTTCTTGCGGCGGAGACGGGTATACTCGGCGACAGATTAGTGCTTGCAGACCTCCACCTATCCTCAGGTCACGCACAAGCAGCACTTCCAGCCATCCGTGCAGGCTTAGACGGGGGCAATCTAGACGCCCTCACCGCGATTCGCTTCTCATTCGCCACCACGCGCGAGGATCGTGAGTTGGCCCGGGCCCTCTGGCGCCACGCGCAGGCTCGCGGACTTCCTGACGACCTGCTGGTCGTGGCGTTGGGTCAAGCCCATCGCTTGGGCTTGGAGGAAGAAGCGGGATCGCTCATGCCCCGGATCCATGCTCGGGCCCAAAGTGGGGCGAACGACGTCTGGCTGGTAGAGATCCCCGATATCGTCGAGACGCTGTTGGATTACGGTAAGCGTAACTCCGACATCTCTGAGCTTTACGAGCTTGGCGTGCTGCCGGTTCATCTGGCCGCCACCACACTCAACCTGAAGTTGGCGGAGTTCTACTGGCTGGACGGTCGAGCCGAGTCGCGTACGGCGCTCAAACCTCTTCTCATTCGTAATGGTGGAAGGCCGGTAGACCTGAAGCCCGATCTTCCCTGGAGAGAATGGACGCTGCACATCGACGTAACAGGTCTTCTAATCGCCGATCAGATCGGCTTGATGTCTTACGTAGAAAATCTGTCAATTCCAGTCTTTGTCAGTCCGATTTTGCCGCAGATACTCTACGATTTGGAACAGGAGGTCACTCACCATCAACTGGCGCGGGTCGAAGTGGCGCATGCGATCAGCAAGGCGCATCTAGGCCGCCGGCTATTGGTCCAAACGACAACGGCCGGCGAAGCTGAACTGGTTCGGCATGAGCGGCACCGGCGCGAAGCGTGCGAGCCAGGCCCAACAGTCGACTCCGTCGCGCGCCGACTCGCGGAGCTAGGTGAGCTAGGATCAGGCGGGCTGCCGCGGGCTGATCCTGACGATCTCGGCTCGATGCCCCCGCTGAGTGGGCGGCTGGTCTTTCCGGAAAACACGCTTGAGGCCCTGGCCCTCCGTGGGCTGCTTGAGCCACTACTGCGAACCTTCACCTGTGAAATCCCGCAGGTGGATCTTGATGACTTGCACCAGGAAATCCTGCGCGCTGAGGCAGGAGAGAGCCTTGCAGACCGGGTTGGCGCCCTGCGCTTGCGTGTGGGCCGCCTGATCGAAAGCGGTCGGTTCGTATTCTGCCCGCAACATGATGAACCAGAGGCGGACCTTTCGTCAGGCGCAGAGTCTAGGGATGTTCCCGCCACCGAGACGCGTTCGCGACCGCCCTTGGAACAGGGACTAATCGATCTCATCACTGCCCCGGCGGTTCAAGGTGGCGTCCTGTGGTGCGACGACCGGAACTTGAGCGGCTATGTCCAAGCTGGCGGCAATCTCATCATGGGCGTAGTTGAGGTAATGAACGCGCTCGTCGCCGACGGGCACATGACGGACGCCGAGCGGCGCCGGAAACTGCTGCAGCTGCGCGCAGGCGGAGCGGCGTTCCTTCCCCTGCGGCTCGATGAGGTGCTGGAACCTTTGCTGGAAGCCCCGCTCGATCCCGAGCGGGGCCTGATTGAGACCGCGGATCTCGCCATTTTGCGGCGGAATTTGGCGACGGCCTGCTCGCTGGACCCACGGATGAAGATGGGGCAAGTGGCGGACCCAAGACTGCAGAATCGGCCCGACGAATTCCCGTTCTTGGGAAATGCTCGCCAATTGCTTCTGGGCGTTCTGAACGCCCTCTGGGGTAACCCAGGCCTATCGCTCGACGAGTGCAGGGCGAGGGCGGATTGGGTCTGGAGGGAAATGCGTCTTGAGCAGACCTTTCGCAAGCTGCGCAAAGGTGGGCGGGCCGATCTGGCTATTCTGCAGGTCGCGAGCCTCTACACCGGCGCGATGCACGTCGACTCGAAGGGCCGGGCAAAGGATCGGGAAGCGCGGCGGCGCCATCTAGTCGACTGGATAACTCTGCGCGCTGTCAAGCCCAGGGCCGAGGCGGGCGATCAGGCTTTCCTGGACGGCTTAGCAAAACGCATTGCGCAGTTGGCAAGCGCCGGAGACGCCGAGGCCTTTGCATCGGGGCGACCTGCTGAGGAAGTAGGGGCTGTCCTTGCTGCGCTCCGGCAGCGTCTTTACGACACCCTGCCCGAAGCGCTGCAGGAACGACTCCTCGGCAATCGGGCGTTCGCGGCAGCGGCCGGTTACGGTGTGCGGCAGGTCCTGACGACCGCAGGCGTGCGCTTTCCGGCGGCGGCCTTCTGGGCGGCGTGCGGTCGAGCGCTGCGCTCTGGATCAGCGCGCATGCGTACCTTGGACGGCGGCACAGTCACGTTCTCGCGTGATTCCGCGGAGAGCCTGGACATGCGCGGCGCCGCATCGAGCCGACTGAGCCACGGCGTGTTTCCCGTCCTCGCCGCCGAGGGGGCGGCGCGGGTCGAGGTGTTGGAGCGTTATCTCGCGGCGTATGACCTAGGGCCCGGTGATCTTGAGCGGGTCAGGCGGCGCGCCATGAAGGCCCGGACCGATGCGACCCTAGCGGAGGCGCTGGACGAAGCGCAGGTGCGGAGCGCCGCAGCTCGTTATGATCGACTGGAATTGGCGCTCCGGCGGCGTCAAAACGTGCTCCCTACGGAGTTCCTCCCGCCGCCAACGGCGCAACTCAAACATTATCTGCGGATCGGTGACGAACACGAAAATCCCGGCGAGGCCGCCGCGCGCGCTTGGGCTGGTCTGCGGGCCAGTCTCGGCGCGCGTACCGCTTTCATGCGACTCTGCGGCCTGCCGGTCCCGCTTGGCGTTGCCATCGCCAACGATCTAAGGGCGGCTTCGCTAGATCTGGAGGATCTTGGCCCGCCCGTGACACCCCTGATGCGATTGCATCGGGCGGCGGTGGCGCGGGCGCTGGGCGATGATGTGACCGTCCGGGGCGACTTGGAAGAGGTGCTCTCGAGCGTGTCTACCGACGGGGTGCTACTGCCAGCACTCGTTCGGTGGACGGAAGCGGCTTTCCACGCCGACGCGGAATGGCGTGCCCTCCCCGTAAGCCATCAGCTCGCTTTAGTCTGGGGTCACGCCCATCAGATCGCTGCGATTTTCTTGAGTTTAGGCTATGAGCCGACTAGCGCGGCCAAGTACTTCCGAGAGCATCCCCCGGCGCAAGATTTGGCTGGCCTGCTATTCCTTTCTAACGAGCTACGCGCGGATGCAGCAGCGCCAGCCACGGCTGATGGCGCACGCATCGCCTACCACGGCCTGGCCTATGTGGCGGGAGATGATGAGATCTCGGCCGTTCTCCCCAGCATGGATGAACGACTAATCGAGTTACGGTACCAAAGCGACGAACGCACACTGCCCCGCTTCGGGCTACTGCTGCGTAGCGCCGAAGCGACAGACTTAATGAGGACATTCCTCAAGGCCGAACCGCGCGGCCTACCGGGTGGACCAGATGTCGACGCCGAACGCCACAATCGTCTGGAGGCTGCCCTTGCAGCGTTGGACGAAGATGGAGCCCATGCGGAAGCCTGGACATGGTTGTCGATCGCCGGAGCCCCTAGTCTTAGTGAGGCCCAACGGGACCGGCTCGACGCCGCTTTTCAAGGGCTGGCGTTCGCGGATGTCATGGCCCGCACCCCGGAGCGCACGCTGTGCTCTCAAATCATGCTCACCCGCCGCACTCTTGGCGGGCCTTTGGACGAGAACCTCATCGCTCAGAAGCTTCACGACATGGCGCTCCACTGCGCTTTCCGACACCCCGCAGCTTTCGCCGTTCAGGATTCCTCGGCCGCCTCCATTGCATTTAGCCAAGTCGTGGAGACTGCCGCCGCTGCCGCCCGAGCTGCCGACGCGGATGTGGCGATCTCACGGCTGGCACTCCTATGCCGCGTGATCGCGCAGGCCTGGCCCGCCTGCGCTCCCGCCCTGCGAACAGTGCTCGACGCGTACGCCATTCAGACCCCGCATGCTCAGGGCTATCCTATATGGGAGGCGCTGGTCGAATTGCGGCGATGGCGCTAGGGAGAGCAACCCCAAGTCACTAAATTTCCCGCACCCCTGGCTGGTCGCTAATCTCCTCCTGATCAGCCCGGCCGAGGCTTCGCTATCATCAATTTGGGCTTCGCAGCGCCTCGACGGCCCGGGCGCGTGCCCGCACCATGAACGATAATCGGCGTCCAGGTCACGTCGACGCGCGAGAGCTTAAATTCCTCAAGGACTCTCTCCGGGGCCGCAACAGGGTTCGCCGTGTAGAAGACGGCGAAAAACCGCGTCCATTGGGGATCTCCGGCGTATCCATTGATGTCGGCGTAAATACCGTCAAGCTCGCTACGGAGTTCCGCCTCATCCAGCGCGTACTTCACCTCGGCCAGGGCTTTAAGCGATGGGATGCCAAGGTCCGCCTTGTAGACCTTAAAAAGGTGAGAAACCGAAATTTCGCGCCGACAGTCAGGAAAGACGGTCTTTAGCAAATCAAAAATCGGCTTTCGGACCTCCTTTTCGGATGTAGGCACAATTTCTCGATCTGCCAAGATGTAAGGGGTCTGGCGTAGAATGCGTTCGAAGAGGGCGAGCGATGATGCCTTGTGGCTACTTTCCTCTCGGAGGAGCGCAGTAAGCGCGTCGAAATTCTGGCCGATATAGGTAAGTGGATCACTGAATAGGTCGTCCGTGTCATGGGGAGACTGCTCAACTTCGTCCAACTTGGACGCGAATTCCTCGAACCCCTGGCTGTAGCTGTTATGGAAGAGTGGAAGACCTGCGTGCTCAATGAGGATCAACATGCGCAAGTGAGCTTGGCGCAAACGGTATCCTAAAGAGGCTCGCTCAGCCTGGTACTGCTCCTCCTCCTCGTATTGATCGTTGATTTGGGTGTAACCGAACGCCCTCTCGCATTCCCGAAGCTGTTGTCGGCATGCATCGATTGCCGCAGCCGTGGCGGCCCATTCACGCTCCTCGACTTTGCCCCGCACGCCGACCTGCTCTCCCCTTGCGCACCACGCCAGCGGTGCGGACAGCGGGAAGCTTTTCACGCTCCAACGGTCCTGGGAAGGTCTGCGTTCCGGCAAGATCTTGCCCTCCTGGAGCGAGTCGAGGGCGAGTGTGGCTCCCCCGCTTCTTCCGGGCGCGGTCGCGCGATAGCGCTCGACCGCATGGGCGCCTCGACTCGCCGAAGCCTGAGTGCGTCCGCGGCCCTCGGGTCGCACGCTTTGCTCAGGATCCGATCCCATGAACATTTTCGACCGTTCCCGGTCCCTGCTGAAAAAGAAAAGCCCAACCGCGGCCGAGTTGGCCGAGGGTGTCGCCGCCGCTCGCGAGGCGTATGAAACGGCGAAGGTGAAGGCTGGCCGGGAACGGCTGCTGCATCCGAAGCATCTGCTGGCAGGCGCGTTCGAAGCCACCAAGCACAAGCAGCTGCTTGCGGAGCTGGACAGCGACGTCCAGGACGCCACCGTCTTTCTCGCCGCCCTGGAGGAGCGCCACGCCGAGGTGGCGGCGGCGGAGGCCGAAGCGGCCCGCCTCGCCCGCTATGACGAAGCCGCCAAGCTGGCGGCCGAGGTCGGCGAGGAACTCGCGACGAAGTACCCGGAACTGGCCGCCGGCCTGGTCCAGCTCTTGCACCGAGTGACCTACAGCGACGACGCGATCAGCGCCGCAAACGAGGATCGCCCGGCCGGGCGCGAGCGCCTCCGGCGGGTCGAGGAGATGGTCCGCGATGGTCCCGACTTGCCGCGGAAAAACATTCGGGAACGGGTCGTTGCGCTCTGGGCTTTCGAGCGCAGCCAGCAGCCCCTCTCAGAAGATCAGCAGGCCAAAGTGATCGCTCACGGCGACCGACACACGGGCTTCTTACCGCACGGCAGCGGCGCTTTTGCGGGGGGTTCCCCGGTAGCCAAAAGGCGGTTCCGGCGGATCGAGTATGTTGAGCGCGTGGACGGTTTGCGGGGCGCTCGCCTGGCCGACATGGCGATCCCGTCCCTCCGCGCCCGAGATCCCGACTTTTGGACACCGGGCGAGTTCTACAATCCCAAGTTGGCCGACACGCAGCGCCGGCTGAACGTAATCCAATCCGGCGAGCGCGTGTGGCGACCTGAGGACCGCAAGGTCAAAGTCGAATACGTGCCGACGGAGGAGCCGGGCGACGCCGAGACGGACTGAGCAGAGCGCGCTTCCGCGTCGACCGCCGTTGCCCCGCCAGCCAGGTGCTGGCGGGGCGCTCCCACCCTGCCTGGAGATGAGCATGCCTCGCCAGAAAACTGACCCCGCCGCCGTCCGCGCCAGCTGGAAACGCGCCGTGGCGCGCGTCAACGCCAGTCTGGGCCGAAAGCCCGCCGCCGCGTCCGCATCCGAGGAGCGCCCCAAGAGCGGCTGGGCCAAGGTCGTCGCCCGCCACAACGCGCAGCTGAGATAGGGCCGGCGGCTGAGGGGCTGCGCCCCAACGCCGGTTCCTTGCGCAGGGGTTTCCTGTTTCCCTGCGCAGAAGCGCCGCTCGCGGGCGGGGGCGGCGCAAGAAAGAGAGCCCCGTCAGATTGGCAGCTGGCGGGGCTCTCGTGGTGTGCGATGCGAACCCGGTTCGGGTTAGGCGGCAATCGCCTCGCGGCGCGCCAGCTCCTCCAGGTCAGCCAGGAAAGCGAAGATCGGCGCGGCCTGGTCGAACCCGCCCGCGCCGTCCCCGTAACGCTGCAGCAGGATCCGGAACTTGGCCGCCGCCTCCGAGGCCGTCCGCGCCGGCGTCGCGGCGATCGTATCGGCTAGCTCGTCGGCCAAGCCTGCCTGGCGATCGAATATCGCCTCGATCGAGTTGGCCTCCAGGCCCGCCTGTTCGGCGGCCTTGAGGCGCCTGAATACCGCGTCCGCCTTGGCCTGTTCAGTCGCCCAGCTGGCCGCGAGTCTGCTGATTTGCATCGTTCGCCCCTCTATTTCGTCGATACGCCCGTACTGACGCACGAATCCGCCCGCTTGTAAATGCGACCGATACGCTTGTATCGATCTTGCATGACCGATCGCGATTCCCCCTGCCTGAACCCTGACGCTTGCCGCGCAGCTCGCGCGCTGCTGCGCTGGTCAATGCGAGACTTGGCCAAAGCGGCCGGCGTGTCGCTGGAAACGATCCTTCGCGTCGAGCAGGGCGGCGGCTCTTTCAAGCCCGAGACGTTGGCGAAGCTCTGCGACGCGTTCGCCGCCGGTGGCGTCGACCTGGTGGTCGAGCCCGCCCGGAGCGGCGCGGTCCTGAACCATCCTTCCGGCGAGGCAGACCGTGGCGGGGTTTGAGCACCCGTCCGAGCTGCGTCGCGCCCGCATTCACGGCCCAGCAGATCAGCGCGGCCTCCTGCTCGGCTGGGAGCCGATCCATCCCAAGGCCTTGCTGGCGCCACCAGGAGCCATCGCTCAGCTTGCCCCTGAGCGGCCGGTCGAGACGCTTGGCGGGGCTGACTTCGACGCGTCGGAGTACCGGGTGGCGTACCTGCGCCTGGTGGGGCCCGACGGTCAGTTCCTCGACGCTTACAGCGAAGGCCGAAAAGTGATTCCGGAGGACTGGCTGAACTGCGTCGAGTTCCGTCGCGCGGGAGCGCTGAACGGTCCGGATCCGGAGGCGGGCTTGGACACGCTGTTCCAAGACAAGCTGGAAGACCCCGAAGGGCTGCATGCGCGGCTGGCCCAGCTGGAGGCGAGCGGCCTAATCCGGCGGATTGACGAGCCGGCGGCGCTCGATCCGGCCCTGCGGCCGATCTTCTGGCGATACTTCGGTCACCGCGCCAGGTTGCGCCAGCTCGACGCGCGCCTGTCGGCCCTCAGCCTAGCCGGCGTCGACCTGGTCGAGTTGGTTGACCTGGTGGCGACAGTCCGCACGCAGGCCTTCCGCGACGGGACCGCGATCGGCGCCGCGATGCAGGCCCACGGCCTACAGCGTCATCTGGGCCTAGAGATTGCCCAGGTTCGGTCGGTGAAGGGCAGACAACGGATGTCGGCCGAGCTGACGAACGCCGACGCCAAGCGGGTGGCGTTGAGGGCTGAGCAGGAACTCTATCGCGCCTGGCAGAAGCACAAGCGGGCGATCAAGCGGGATTTCAACAAGGCGGATGATCACGCGGCTGAGCTGCTGCGCCGAGCACCGCCTGACCCCGACGGGAGCCAGGTTCCGAGCGTCTGGACGGTCGTCAAGATGATCCGCTGGTGGAAGCGTGGGCACGATCCTGTTGTGACCAAGCGCTCCTGGCGTGAGCTCCAGGACGGCAAGGCCAAGCTATAGCCACGGCCGCCCGCTACCGGGCGACCGCGGCGCGCCCGCGAATCCTCAGAGCGTCTCCTGGCGTGTCCGGGCCTGTCCCGGCGGCCAAAGGGAGACATGAAATGAAAGACGACGAACGGTTTCTGACGTCACCTGAGGTGGCGCGCCGCCTCGGCATATCGGAGCGGAGCTTGAGCCGGCTCCGCGAAACCGGGGGCGGCCCCCCATTCGTGAAGATCGGACGTCGCGTCGCCTACAATCCGGCGAGCCTGACCGACTGGACGCTGCGCCTGGAGCGCGAGAGCGCCGTCGGAACGGGGCCGGACCAATGAAGGCCCCCGATCGTTACCGCGCGCCCGAGGCCCGACTGTCCAAGTCCAACCCGCAGAGTCGGCGGCGCGACTACCCGCCGCGCGTCGACTTCGCCCGGGTCGCCGCCGCCGCCCTTGCGCAGGCCGAGGCCGTCGTTCGCGGCCTGTTGCCCGACGGCCGCCGCGAGGGGACTGAATGGGTCGCCCGCAATCCGCTGCGGCCTGATCGCTCGGCGGGGAGCTTCAAGGTGTCCCTGACCAAGGGGGCCTGGGCCGACTTCGCCACCGGCGACCACGGAAAGGACTTGGTGAGCCTGGCGGCGTTCGTCGCCGGCCGCACGCAGGCTCAGGCCGCGATTGCGCTCGCGGAAGCGCTCGGCGTCGACCCGTTCCGGTGACCCCCATGACTGACCTGTACAAACGTCAGCCTCGGGCCGATGCGAACCCGGTTCGCATCCACGGGACCGAGATCCGCGTGGCGCGCAAGTTGCTGAAGTGGTCCCGCGTGAAGCTGGCCCGCCGGGCGGGCGTCCCCCTCTGGCTCCTGGTCACGTTCGAGCTGCACCGCGGACGCGTCGATCGCGACAGCCTGAGCCGTCTGCGGCGCGTCCTGGAGTATGCCGGGATCGACTTCACGGGCCCGCCGGTATTCCCCGGCCACGTCGCATGCATGTCCACTCGGCCCGGCGTCAACGTGACCTTCTCAGGCCCGCCCCAGCGTAGCAGGGGCCGGCGTTGAACGACCAAGGCGACAGTTTCCAGCGTATCCGCGAGCAGCTCCAGGCCGCGGGATCCGGCTCGCCTGGCGGCCTCGCCCAGGGCTCGGCCGACGGTGAGCACGTCGCGCCCGCCCCGGCCGACGCGCCGCCGCTCCCGAGCGAGTGGAAGGGCCGCGGCCGCCCTGAGGCGGCCTGGGCGTATCGCGACGCCGACGGCGTGGTCCTGCGCTACACCGTGCGGTTCCGGAAGGCGGATGGCGAGAAAGAGATCCGCCCAGCGACGCTTTGGCGCACCGCGCCGGGCAAGCCGCTGCGCTGGCGGCCGAAGGCCGAGCCGGGCCCACGGCCGCTGTATGGCCTCGATCGGCTAGCTGCGCGGCCGTCCGCTCGGGTGCTCCTGGTCGAAGGGGAAAAGACCGCAGACGGCGCTGCCGAACGCTTCTCCGACCTAGTGGTCGTCACTTGGCCCGGCGGCGCCAAGGGGATCGGCAAAGCCGATTTCCGGCCGCTGCATGGCCGCCAGGTGGTCGCCTGGCCCGACGCTGACGACGCCGGGTGTAAGGCCGCCCTGGATGCGGCGCAGGCGGCTCTGGCGGCGGGTGCCGCCTCGGCGGCTGTGGTCGAGATCCCGGCCGATCTCCCGCCAGCCTGGGATCTTGCCGATCCCTGGCCGAACGGTCTGGACGCGAGGCGGGCGGCCGAGCTGATCGATGCGGCCCGTCCGGTCGAGCGGGTAGAATGGTCGACCAGGTCGCCGCTTCCCCAGGCCGATGCAGATCCGGACGTCGTCTGGCCGCACGGCATGCGCATGGCCCCTGGCCTTGGGCTGTTGTGGGAGGAGCAGAAGGGCGAAGGTGAGCCGGTTCGCCGCTGGATCAGCGATCCGTTCGAGGTGGTCGGAACTGGGCGGACCCCGGAGGACGATCGCTGGTCGACCGTGGTCCGCTTCCGGAACCGCGACAACCGGGAGCGGATGATCCCGATCCCTTGGACCAGCCTGGCCAGCGGCGGCGCTGACGCGCGCCAGCTCCTGGCCGACAACGGCCTCAGCTTCAAAACTGGGCCCGGCGCCCTCGGCCGGCTGAGCGAGGCGCTGATGCGAGTCCGCAGCGCCAGGCGCGTCCTCCTGGTCGAGGCGACCGGCTGGATCGAGGCCAAGCTGGAGGGCGGGGATCCGCAGCTGCGGTTCGTTCTCCCCGACCAGTCGTTCGGCCCGGACGGCGGCGAACCGGTCCTATTCACGGGCTCGGCCCAGGCGCTGAACTACGGCGTCGCCGGCGAGCTGGACGCCTGGCGCGAGGGCGTCGCCCGGCCGGCCGAGGGCAACTCGGCGCTGATGTTCGCACTGTCGGCGGCCTTCGCCGGGCCGCTGCTGCGGCTGCTCGACGTCGAGGGCGGCGGGTTCCACTTCCGCGGCAATTCCTCGGCCGGCAAGTCGACCCTGCTGATTGCTGCCGGATCCGTCTGGGGCGGGAGCCGCAGCGAGCAGAGCTTTGGCCACACCTGGCGCGCGACGGCGAACGCGCTGGAGGGACTCGCACTGGCGCACAACGACGGGCTGCTGACCCTGGACGAGTTCGGACAGATCGACGCGAACGAAGCTGGGAGCGCAGCCTATCTGCTGGCCAACGGTCAGGGCAAGGCGCGCTCGAAGGCCGACGGAACGCAGCGGCGCACCGCGAAGTGGAAACTGCTGTTCCTGTCCAGCGGCGAGGGATCCCTAGCGGCTCACATGGCGTCGAGCGCGAGGGGGGATCGCGCGGCCGTAGGCCAGGAGCTGCGCCTAGTCGACATTCCCGCCGACGCCGGCCGGCGCATGGGGATTTGGGAGACGATCCACACGGACGGTCTGCCGGATCTCGCGCCGATTGCCGCGAAGATCGAGGCCGGCGAGCTGCTGAGCGAGGACCAAGGCAAGTTCGCCGGCCGCCAGCTGTCGCTGGCCGTCACGCGCGCGGCCCGCGCGAACTTCGGCCATGCCGGTCGCCGGTTTCTCGAGCAGCTCGCCGCCGACCGCGAGGCGGCGACGGCGATCGCCCGCGATATCGCAAGGGCGTTCGAGGCCGAGGCCGCCAGACCTGGAGACTCCGCCCAGGTAGGGCGCGTGGGTCGGCGCTTCGCCGTGGTCGCCGCCGCCGGCGAGCTGGCCAGCTGCTGGGGCCTGGTCGCATGGCCGCCAGGCGCAGCGTCGAGAGCCGCCCGGGTGCTGTTCTGGCGCTGGGCCGATGGCTTCGGCCGAGACACGCCGCGCGAGGAGCGCGCAATCCTGCAGGCGCTGCGAAACTTCATCGTCGCCAATCCGGCCGCGTTCGGCGCGCTCGGCGCTGAGGATCCAACCGAGGACGAATTGCCGTCGCCAGCTGGTCGAGCTGGCGAGGCGCGCTCGCTCAAGTCCGCCGGCTGGCGGCGGACCCGCGGCGTCGAGGTCCGGTTCCTGTTCAACAGCGCCGGCTGGGCCATGGCCCTGCAGGGCGTGGCCGACCTGGGGGAAGCCGCCAAGGTGGTCCGCGATGCGGGGTTCCTGGAGACGGACACCGACCGCGGCCGAACCAAGAAAAAGATCAAGGTCCAGGGTGTCAGCCACTGGGTCTACTGCGTCAAATCGGAGCTGCTCGCGGCAGAGCTTGGCGACTAATACTCGCAATGGAAAGGACATCGTGTGAAAACGACTGGCAAAAGTATCGTTTCTGAATTCTCTGTAGAGATCGGAGATCGCAACATTACTCAAGATCTAATGCCATTGCTGGTAAACCTGCGGGTCCAGATTTCCTCCGCGGCCCACCTGGATGAGGCTGAGATCCGCTTCTCGGATGAGAAGGGGGCTGTGCTTCCCAAGATCGGGGCCTACTCCCTGCGGATCGGATTCCGCGGCGAAGACGAGAAGGCGTCCAGCCTCCTGTTTGTCGGCGCGATCGACGGCGTGCGGTCTGAATGCAACCGCTCAGGCGGACGTCACCTCACGATTTCCGCCAAGAGCGGCGATCTGTTCGGCCGGCTGAAAGAGCGGCAGGAGCGCCACTGGGATGAGACGACGATTAGCGAGGCCTTCGCTGCCGCCGCCCAGTCCGTGGGCCTCACCGCGCACGTAGACCCTGAGCTTGGCCAGCTTCGTCGCGGCTGGCTCGCGATGGAAGGGGAGAGCTTTCTGGCCTTTGGCCAACGGCTCGCAAGCGAGATCGGCGGGACCTTCCGAGTGTCCGGAGGTCACGCCGTGCTGTTGGCGAGGAGTGGCGGTCGAACAGCTTCGGGACGTGAGCTTTCCACGATCGCCGCCGTCTACGGCGAAAACCTAATCAGCTGGGACATCGCTCCAGTGGCGGCGCGCCCGCGGTACAGCCAAGTCGTCGTGCCGAGCTACGATGCGCGAGCGGGGGCTTCCAGCGCTGAGACGCTGGACATTCCTTCGGGCGGAGCATCCGCCAAGCTCATCTCGGGTCGACCTGCGGGCGACCCGGAGGAGGCGCGTCAGAGGGCGCACGCCCTGCTTGTGGAAACCGCGCGCCATTCAGGCGGCGGGGAGATCCTGATAGCAGGCAACCAGAAGGCTCTCCCTGAAGCGCTGTGCAAGCTGTCGGGAGCCCGGACGGGGATCGACGGTTCATACCGGATCCTCGCGGTCGAACACACGCTTGCCCGCAATGAAGGTTTTCTCACCCGGCTGCAGTTGGGAGAGCCGGCCGATGGCGCAGGATCGTCGCACAGGGATTAAGCGTGGTGGCGCAGGACGATCTCTTGCGGGCCGCGATCCTTCGGGCGCAAGCCCGCTGGTCGACCGGCGTGGCGGAGCGGTTCCCACCGGCGAGCGAGTGGGAACCGCTCGCGGGAAGCGTGGGAACCGAGAAATTTAAGCTTAATCAATCGCTTGAGACTGCGGTTCCCACAGTTCCCACAGTTCCCACCGAATACGGGGATGTAGACGACGCATCGCCGCCGCTTACGGCTGAGCAGGAGGAGCGGGCGGCGATCCTGGAATTCGATGCCGGCCTCAGTCGTCCCGAGGCGGAGCATCTGGCGCGGATGAGCGCCGCTGCCTTCTGACAAACTCAGGGCCGAGCACGCGTTCCGCCGGTCGCAATTCCCGAAGCTGCTCATCCGTCAGCTCCGGGTTCTCCTCATCCGTCTTTAAAGGATCCGGATCAGCCATCGGTTTAGGCCCGGATCGGGATGACGTTGGATGCCGGGGCGGCGGCCTCGCCGGCGATGACCCCGGCGACGTGTGCGCCCCAGGCCGTCGAGGCCGCCTTCCGCTCCTGGCGGTATTCGTGGCGCTGATAGACGCCGACCAGGCCGCTTTGCGTGTTGGAGACGTGGTTTAGGACTCGCTCCACCACATGCGGCGGGAAGCCGAGGGCGGCCATGCCGGTCGCGGCCGTGCGCCTTAGATCGTGCAGCCGCCAGGGGGCGGCCTCCTCCAAATCGCCGCCGGCCTCCGCGGCTTCCTTGGCGCGCAGCGCCTCGATCAGCTCGTCCAGGCGGCGCTTCGTGGCCGAGAAGCCGCGCGCCGCGCCTTCGCCGCGGGCGGGGAACAGTAGCGACCCGGAGCGCGTCAGCTCCTTGAGGATCTCGACGGCCTCCTCGCAGAGGTCCAGCTCATGCGCCTTGCCGTTTTTGGTGCGCTCGCCGGGGATCCGCCAGATCTTCGCCTCCAGGTCTAGCTCGGCCCAGGCCATGCCGGCGACTTCCGCCCGCCGCTGGCCGGTCAGCATGAGCAGCTTGACGATCGGACCGAACAACTCGCCCAGGTCGTCGGAGGCGCGCCAGATCAGGCGTAGCTCCTGATCGGCGAGGACCCGCTCGCGCGCCTTCGGGCGCGGTGGGGCCTTGAAGCCGTCGCAGGGCGACGCCTCCACCAGGTCACGCTCCATGCACCAGGCGAACAGGCCGCGCAGCGCGGCGTAGGTCGCGCGGGCGACGGCCGGTGAGCGCTTGCTGATCGTGTCCATCAGGTCGGCGACGTCGGCGCGGCGGATCTCGGCGATATGGCGGTCGGCCCAGGCCGACATGGGCCCGATCGTGTCGCTGCGGTGCGGCCGCCCGCTGCGCCGCTTGGCCGGATCGGCCGGCTTCGCTTGGCCGAACCGCAGCAGCCGTTCTGTCTCTGCCCAGCTGCGGTTCGCCTTCGCCTTCAGTTCGATGTAGCGCTCCGCTACGGCCGCGAAGCTGTCGCGCTGGCGCAGCTCGGCGGCGCGCGCCTGGGCGACGGCTTCGGCCTTGGCGGCCAGCTGCGCCAGGCGCTCCGCTTCGCGCTCGGCGAACGGGTCGCGCCCCAGGTCGACGGGGGCGAGCAGCTTGCGCGCGGCGGCGCGGGCCTTGGTGACGTTCCACAGCTCGCCGTCGTGCTGGCCGATGATGATCCGGCGGGTTTTCGCCGGTGCGCCTGGCGCGACCTTGGCGCGATACTGGACTAGGTAGATCCGCGACCCGGCCGGCGTGACGCGGACGGCGAACCGCGGGAGCGCGGTGTCCCAGACGTAAGTGTCCTTCTCGGCCGGGTGGATGCCCTCGACGGTCCCGTCGGTCAGCTTGAAGCTCGCCACAGCGCCCCCCTCAGTCCCGGACCCGGATGGGTCCGATAAGCGGCTGATAAGCACTCGATAAGCGCTGGATAAGCAGCCGGTCAAGTCATGGGACGGCTTGTTCTGGCGCATCAGGGCGTCTTATGTCGTTAAAAATCGCGAACTATCAATGCATTATCTGAAACATCTGGCGACGCTTGGCGAGGCCTGTCGCCGTCTGTCCGCTCAGATCTCCTGTGAGGAGGTCAGGGGTTCGACTCCCCTCGGCTCCACCAATCCCTCCTAAGGGGTTGGCATCTCCCAGGAAAACCGCAAGCCCAAGATCCTGTGTCGCGGACGCCGGCGCCGACGTGACTGGACTGCAAATGCGATGCGCCCGGCCGATGCTATAGGCCCCCCACGCTTCACCGTGGGATCGCCATGCTGCCTATCGTTCTGCTGCTCTGCTCCAACGTCTTCATGACGGTGGCCTGGTATGGCCACCTGAAGTTCACCAACCACCCGCTGTGGCAGGTGGTCATCGTCAGTTGGGCCATCGCCGCCGTGGAATATTGCTTCGCCGTTCCGGCCAACCGGCTCGGGTTCACGCATGGCTATACGGTCGGCCAGCTGAAGATCATCCAGGAGGCGATCACCCTGCTGGTGTTCGCCGTCTTCTCCGTCCTGGTGCTGGGGGAGAAGCTCAGGTGGAACTATGCCGCCGCCTTCGTGTGCATGGTGGCGGCCGTCGCCTTCATGTTCGCCGACAAGCTCGCAGCCTAGCGGCCCGCTACTCCGTCGTCCTGCCGTCGAAGTGCTCTTCCCGTTCGTCGGCCTTGGTCTTGTGGACGACGCCGTCGCGGTGCTCGGGCGGGCCGTAGAGGGTGTAGAGCTTCAGCGGCGCATCGGAGGTGTTGACGACGTTGTGGCGGGCGCCGGCCGGGACGATGACGGCGTCGTCGTCCTCGATCGGGGTGCGCTGGCCGTCGATCACCACCTCGCCGCGGCCGGTCTCGATGCGGAAGAACTGGTCGTGGGTCTCGTGGACCTCCTCGCCGATCTCCTCGCCCGGCTGCAGGGCCATCAACACCAGCTGCAGATGCTGGCCGGTGTAGAGGACGCGGCGGTAGTCGTCGTTCGCCTCGGTCAGCGCCTCGATATCCTCGACAAATCCCTTCATCGGCATGGCTCCCGTTGCAGGCGATTCCGCATCAAAGCGCATCCGGGCGACGAGGGATCCGCGCCGCCCGCCTTTCTCCCGTCCAGCTCAGGCGGCGCTTGACCTCGAGTAGAATATGATAATTAGTCGCACTCGCATTATCACAGGACAGCGGGGCGCGGCATGCAGGGCGGACGGTGGATATCCAGGACGGTGATCGTCGCGGCGGCCGCCCTGGGCGCGGGGCTTAGCGCAGGCGCCGCCCGGGCCGACGAGCCGCTGTTCGGCTATGTCTACACCACCGACGTGCTGCCGAAGGGCAAGGCCGAGATCGAACAGTGGGCGACGCTGCGCGAGGGCCGTAGCCAGGGCGACTTCCACGTGCTGCAGACGCGCACCGAGCTCTCCTATGGGCTGACCGACAACCTGCAGCTTTCCGGCTATCTGCACGCCGCCTACGCCGACGTCTTCCACAATGCGCCGGGCGGCGAGACCTCCCCGCCGGAGACCTTCGCCGACTACTCGGTCGAGCCCGACAAGCGCATGAAGCGCGGACGGTTCGAAGGGGTCTCCGGAGAGCTGATCTGGCGGCTCGCCAGCCCCTACACCTCGCCGGTCGGAGTCGCCCTCTACATCGAGCCGCTGATCGGTCCGCGCACCCGCGAGCTGGAATCGCGGTTCATCGTGCAGAAGAATTTCCACGATGACCGGCTGGTGCTCGCCGGCAACGTCACCCTCGGCTACGAGTGGCGCAAGCTGCAGGGCGATCCCGCGGCCGATCCGACCAGCGACGAATCCCGCGTCCACTGGGACAAGGAGACCGACGTGAACTTCAGCGTCGCCGCCTCTTACCGGTTCCGGCCCAACTGGTCGGTGGGGGTGGAAGCGCTGAATGAGCGCGAATGGGGCGGGCTGGATCCGTTCGACCCCGGCGCGCGCACCAACGTCGCCTACTACATCGGGCCCAACATCCACTACGGCGCGCAGAAGTTCTTCGCCACCGCGACCTTCCTGACGCAGCTGGGGGCGGCCAAGGACTACGCCAATCCGGCCCCCGGCTTCATCGTCGACGGGATCACCAACGCCGACGATTTCGAGAAGTACCGGTTGCGGGTGAAGATCGGCTCGTTCTTCTAGGCGACGTCATGAAAGCCAAGCTCGTGTTCGCGCCCCTGGCGGCGCTCAGTCTGGTCCCGGCCGTCGCCCAGGCGGTGACCTATCTGTCGCCCGCCCAGGCCCAGGCCCTGATGTTCCCCGGCGTCGCCTTGAAGCCGGATTTCCGCACCCTGACGCCGGACCAGATCGCCGCCGTCCAGCGCGACAGCGGCGTCAATGTGCTGACCAAGGAGATCAAGGCCTGGCGCGCCGCGAACGGCGGCTGGTTCATCCTCGACGAGGTGGTCGGCAAGCACGAGTTCATCACCTTCGCACTCGCCCTGGACGCCTCGGGCGTGGTGCGCGACGTGGAGATCCTCGACTATCGCGAAAGCTATGGCGACCAGGTGCGCAACCCCGCCTGGCGCGCCCAGTTCACCGGCAAGCGCCACGGTTCGGCGCTGAAGCTCGCCGGCGACATCAAGAATATCTCCGGCGCGACGCTTTCCTCCAAGCACATCACAGACGGCGTCCGCCGCCTGCTGTCGACCTATGCCCTCGTCCTCGCCCCCCGCGCGACTTGAGCGCGCCCGGCCCCTGCTGGGCACGAGGGTGACGGTGCGCGTCGGCGGACTGGCCGAGGCCGCCGGCCATGCGGCCATCGAGGCGGCCTTCGCCGAGGTCGCGCGCGTGCAGGCGCTGATGAGTTTCCACCAGGCGGACAGCGACCTTTGCCGGCTCAATCGCCAGGCGGCTGGCGGTCCGACGCCGATAGACGCCCTGACCTTCACGACGGTCGAGAAGGCGCTGCGCCTGGCCGCCGCCAGCGACGGCGCCTTCGATCCCACAGTCGGCGCCGCGGTGGTCCGCGCCGGCGCCTTGCCCGAGCCGGTCGGCGCGCCGCCGGCCGATCCGGACGCCACCTGGCGCGACGTCCGGCTGCACGGGGCGGCGCGCGCGGTGAGCTTCGCCCGGCCGCTGCGGCTCGACCTCTGCGGCATCGCCAAGGGCTTCGCCGTCGACCTGGCGGTGCAGGCTTTGCAGGCGGCCGGCGCATCCAGCGGCTGCGTCAACGCCGGCGGCGACCTGCGGGTGTTCGGAACGTCCGAATCCATCGCCCTGCGCACCGGGGCGGCGGTCGGCGAAGCCGCACCGGTGCTCGAACTCGAAGAGGGCGCGGCGGCCAGCAGCGGCGGCCTCGACGAACCGGCCAGCCCGTTGATGGCGGTGCACCTGGCCGGCGCGCGCCGCCGCCGGCTGCACGGCCGCTTCGCCTGCGTCGTCGCTCCGGAATGCGTCTGGGCCGACGGCCTCACCAAGGTGGTGCTGAGCCGCGGGGCCCGCGCCGCGCCGGCGCTCAGGGCCTTCGGCGCGCGCGCCTACGCCCTGGGTCCCGGTCGCGCCTGGCGCAGCTACGCCGCATGACGCCTCGCGTGGTCAAGGGCGCCATTCGCCTGCCCCGCCCGCGGCGCCTCGGGGTCTATGCGGTGGCGCTGGGCCTCTGGGGATCGGGCGTCGGGTGGCTGGTGCTGCGCTACGGCTTTCGCCGCGTCGGCGAGTTCGGACCGGAGGCCAGTCCGCTCGAACCCTGGGCGCTGAAGCTGCACGGCGCCTTCGCGTTTGCGAGCCTGTGGACCCTCGGCCTCCTCTGGGGCGCGCACATCGTCAACGGCTGGGGCGCCGGACGGCGGCGGTGGAGCGGCTCGGGCCTGTTGGGCCTGCTGCTCTTCCTCAGCGTCACCGGCTACCTGCTCTATTACGCAGGCGGCGACGAAGTGCGCGCGGTCGTCTCGCCGCTGCACTGGATAACGGGGCTGGCGATCGTGGCCGCCTTCCTGCTGCACAGGTTTGCCCGCGAACGCCGCTGATCGCCCGTGCGAGCCTCGGCGATTGGCGCCTTCTGTCGCAGGTCGCCGCGTCTCAACCCGGCGTTAACCGCACCGGCGCTTCTCCTCTAGGCGAAGGGGAGCCCCATGAGCGATCGGCAAGGCCTGAAGCAACGGCTTGATTTCCTCGGACTGCAGGAAGGCGCGCCCGCGCTCCGCGAATTGCGGCCGGCGCTCGAAAAGGCCCTGGGCCCGGCGCTGGACAGCTTCTACGGCAAGGTGCGCGCGACCCCCGAGCTGCGGCGCTTCTTCAAGGATGATGCGCACATCGCCCGGGCCGAGAGCGCCCAGAAGAACCACTGGGGCCTGATCGCCCGGGGCGACTACGCGACGGGATACGCCGAAAACGTCCATCGCATCGGCGAGGCCCACGCGCGCATCGGACTGGAGCCGCGCTGGTATATCGCCGGCTACGCCCTGATCCTCGAACAGTTGACCACCGCCCTGGTCGACGCCAGCTGGCCGAAGGGGCTCGGGGTGTCGCGCAGCGGCCGCGACAAGCTGAGCCGGGCGCTGGCGGGCGTCGTCAAGGCCTCGCTGCTCGACATGGAACTGGCGATCAACGTCTATCTCGCGGCCAAGGACGCCGAACGCGACCGCGCCCAGGCCGAGCATCGCGCAGCCGAGGCGCGCCAGACCGAGGCGGTGGCCGCGCTGGCCCGCGCTATCGACCGGCTGTCGCAGGGCGATCTCGCCTCGCGCATGGACGAGCAGGTCACCGCCGAGTTCGCCAAGCTGAAGACCGACTTCAACGCCGCGATCGACGACCTGCAGGCGACCCTCGGCGCCGTCTCGCAGTCGACCGGCGCGATCCGCTCCAGCGCCGACGAGATCGCCCAGGCCTCCGACGATCTGTCGCGGCGCACCGAACGCCAGGCCGCCGGGCTGGAACAGACCGCCGCGGCGCTCGAACAGCTGACCGCCAGCGTCCGCCAGGCCGCCGAGGGCGCGCGCCAGGCCGCCAATGTGGTCGCCGGCGCCAAGGACGAGGCCCAGCGCTCCGGCGGGGTGGTGCAGCAGACCGTCTCGGCCATGGGCGAGATCGAGAAGTCGTCCGGCCAGATCGGCCAGATCATCGGGGTGATCGACGAGATCGCCTTCCAGACCAACCTGCTGGCCCTGAACGCCGGCGTCGAGGCCGCCCGCGCCGGCGAGGCCGGCAAGGGCTTTGCGGTGGTCGCTTCCGAGGTGCGGGCGCTGGCCCAGCGCTCCGCCGACGCGGCCAAGGAGATCAAGGGCCTGATCGACGCCAGCTCCGCCCACGTCGCCTCCGGCGTCAACCTGGTCGGCGAAACCGGCCAGGCGCTGCAGCGGATCTCCGAGCGGGTGATGGAGATCGACGCCCTGGTGGCCACCATCGCCGGCTCCTCCGAGGAGCAGGCGCGCGGGCTGGCCGAGGTCAACACCGCCGTCGGCGAGATGGACCAGGTGACCCAGCAGAACGCCGCCATGGTCGAGCAGGCGACCGCCGCCAGCCACACGCTGAAGGCGGAGATGGAGCGGCTGGCCGAACTGATGGGCCATTTCCGCTTCGGCGCCTCCGCAGCCATCGCGCCGGGCGGACGGCGGCGCGCCGCCTGAGGCTTGCGGCGGCGGCGGCGACGCACGGCGGCTGCGCTATTTTTAGCGCTTCGCGGGCCTGATGCGCTTGGCCGCGTTGTCGCCGACACCGCTGGCCATTATCTAACGGAGCCTTGGGGACCGGACCTTCGCCTTGCTCAGCCGCTTCTTCGGACGAAAACCGCCGCGTGAAGCACCGCCGCCCTCGACGGGCGGCCGGCTGGTCTATGCGATCGGCGACGTGCACGGCCGCCTGGACGTGCTGGCCCCGCTGCTGCGCGACATCGCCAAGGACGCGCTGGCGACGCGGGCGGCCGAACGGCCGCAGCTGATCTTGCTCGGCGACTATGTCGACCGCGGGCCGGAGAGCCGCGAGGTGGTCGACCTGGTGCTGCAGATGCAGGCGGACGGAGCCTTCGAGGTGACGCCGTTGAAAGGCAACCACGAGGAATCCCTGCTGCAGTTCCTCGACGAGCCGGAATTCGCCGCCACCTGGATGGAGCACGGCGGGGGTGCGACGCTCACCTCCTACGGCGTGTCGCTGGCCGCCACCCGCACCGACCCGGACGCCTGGGGACCGGTGCGCGACGCCTTCGACCGGGCCCTGCCCGACGCCCATCGCCGCTTCTACCAGCAGCTCGAACTGGTCCGGACCGTCGGCGACTACGCCTTCGTCCACGCCGGCGTGCGGCCGGGCGTGGCGCTTGAAGACCAGTCCGAGCGCGACCTGCTGTGGATCCGCCAGGAATTTCTCAACGACCGCGGCCCGTTCGACAAGGTCATCGTCCACGGCCACACCCCGACCGAGGAGCCGCAGATGATGAAGCATCGCCTCGGCCTGGACACCGGCGCCTACGCCACCGGCGTGCTGACCGCCGTGCGCCTTTTCGGCGAAGAGCAGCGCCTGATGCAGGCGCGGGTCCAGCGCCGGGCGGCGTAGGGACGAGCCGCAGCCGTCGCGGCCCGCCTCTCGCGGGCAGGATCGCATCATGACAAGGCCGTAAGCTTTCCCGGGCGCGGCGGAGTGTTAAGCCTGCGCAGAGTTGGCTTTTTCGGGACGTCTCATGATCCGCACCCTTCGCGCCGCCGGCCTGGCGCTGATGTTCGCCACCGTGGCGGCGGCGCCCCTGGCGTTCGCCCAGGCGCCGGGCGGCGGCGCCAACGTGCCGCCGATCGCCTTCCAGCAGCGCACCCTGCCCAATGGGCTGCAGGTCTACACCTCGCTCGACCGCACCACGCCGAATGTCTCGGTGCAGGTCTGGTACGGCGTCGGCGCGAAGAACGACCCGCGCGGCCGCTCCGGCTTCGCGCACCTGTTCGAACACCTGATGTTCAAGGCCACCCGGGACCTGCCGCCCGAAAGCTTCGACCGGCTCACCGAGGACGTCGGCGGGGCGAACAACGCCTCCACGGCCGACGACTACACCGAGTACCACGAGGTCATCCCCGCCAACCACCTGCAGCGGCTGATCTGGGCGGAGTCCGAGCGGATGGGCTCGCTGGTGGTCGACGAGGCCAACTTCAAATCCGAGCGCGAGGTGGTCAAGGAGGAACTCCGCCAACGCGTGCTGGCCCAGCCGTACGGCCGCTTCTTCTCGCTGGACCTGCCGCAAGCCACCTACAAGGTTCACCCCTACCACCGGCCGGCGATCGGCTCGATCGCCGACCTGGACGCCGCGACGCTCGACGACGTGCGCGCCTTTCACCGGGAATACTACCGGCCTGACAACGCCGCCCTGATCGTCGTCGGCAATTTCGACGCCGCGCAGCTGAACGCCTGGGTGGATAAGTACTTCGGCCCGCTGAAGCCGCCGGCGAAGCTCATCCAGCGGGTCACCGTCAAGGAACCGCCGCGCACCGGCCCCGGCGTGTTCGACGGCTATGGGCCGAACGTGCCGCTGCCGGCGCTCGCCATCACCTGGCTGGGACCGGCGGCCAGCGATCCGGACGCGCCTGCGCTGACGGTGCTCGACGCGGTGCTCTCGGCCGGCAAGTCGTCGCGGCTCTACGACAGCCTCGTCTACCAGAAGCAGCTCGCCGCCGAGGCCTTCTCCAACGCCGACCTGCCGCAGCAGCCCGGCAACTTCATGGTCGGTGCGGTGATGGCCTCCGGCCATACCCTGGCCGAGGGTGAGGCGGCGCTGCTCGCCGAGGTCGAGCGCCTGCGCGATGCGCCGGTGTCCGAGGCCGAGCTCGCCGCCGCCAAGAACCAGCTGATCGCCGGCAAGCTGCGCGAGCGTGAAACGCTGGAGGGCCGCGGCTCCGCGCTGGGCTATGCGCTGCGGATCGAGGGCGATGCGGCGCGCGCCAACGCCGACCTGCAGCTGCTGCAGCAGGTCACCGCCGCCGACCTCCAGCGCGTGGCGCAGAAATACCTCGCGCCGAAGCTGCGCATGACCATCCGCTACCGGCCGCAGAGCGAACAGCCGAAGGGCGTCGCCCCGCCGTCCGCACCGCCGCCGCCGGCCAAGGTCTCGACCTATGACGGCCCGATCTTCGCGCTGCTGCCGCCGGACAAGCGCGCTGCGCCGCCGCCGATCGCCGCGCCGATCGCCCCTGTGCTGCCGACGCCGGCCGAGCGGACCCTGGCCAACGGCTTGCGGGTGATCGTCGCCCGCTCGTCGGACCTGCCGCTGGTCACCGCCGACCTCACCGTCAAGACCGGCGCCTGGGCCGATCCGCCGGGTCTCGCCGGCGCGACCGGCATGACCGCCGGCATGCTGACCGAAGGCACCCGGACCCGCTCGGCCCAGGAGATCGCCCGCCAGGTCGAGGCCCTGGGCGCCGACCTCGACACCGGCGCCAGCCTGGAGGCCTCGTCGGTGACCCTCAACGTCATGCCCGACAAGCTCGAGGCGGCGCTGCCGATCATGGCCGACGTGGCGCGCAATCCGGCCTTCAAGCCCGAGGAACTGGAGCGCCAGCGCCAGCTCGCCCTCGACGGCCTGCAGGTCGCCTACCAGGAACCGGGCGAGATCGCCGCCTACGCCGCGGGCCCGGTGGTGTTCGCCGGCACCCCGTTCGGCCACGTCTCGACTGGAACGCCGGCGTCGATCGCCAGGCTGAAGCCGGCCGATCTCGCCGCCATCCACAGCGTCTGGTTCAGGCCCGACAACGCCGTCCTGGTGCTGACCGGCGACATCACCGCCGAGCAGGGCTTCGCCCTGGCGGAGCGGACCTTCGGCGACTGGGCGAAGCCTTCGACGCCGCTGCCGCCGGCGCCGACGGTCACCCCCAGGCTGGCGCCGCGGACGCTGGCCATCGACCTGCCGGGGACCGGCCAGGCCTCGGTCAATGTGGTCAAGCCCGGCATCGCCCGCGCCGACCCCGCCTACTACACCGGCCTGGTCGCCAACACCGTGCTGGGCGGCGGCTATTCGGCGCGGCTCAACGAAGAGATCCGGGTCAAGCGCGGCCTGAGCTACGGGGCGTCCTCCAGGCTTTCGGCCAATCGCACCACCGGCCTGTTCCGCGCCAGCGCGCAGACCAAGAACGAGTCCGCCCCGCAGGTGCTGTCCTTGATCGACGAACAGATGAAGAGCCTCGCCGCCGCCCCGCCCACCGCCGCCGAGCTCGTCGCCCGCAAGTCGGTGCTGGTGGGCGGTTTCGGCCGCCAGCTGGCCACCACCGGCGGCCTCGCCGACATCCTGGGGACCTACGCCGTCTACGATGTGCCGCTGGACGAGGTGACCCGCTACACGGCCAAGGTCGAGGCGGTCAGCGCCGCCGACATCCAGGGCTTCGCCGGAAGGGTGTTCGATCCGGCGAACGCCAGCGTGGTGGTGGTCGGCGATGCTAAGGCCTTCGCCACGTCCCTGAAAGCCGCCCGGCCCGACCTGGAGGTGATCCCGGCCTCGGAGCTGGACCTGGACAGCCCGACGCTCAGGAAGGCGGCCAAGTAGGCGCCCGATCCCACCTCCGCCGCCGGTCCGGCGGAGGACCTGGACCGACGCCGCGCTCGTGGGCGAGCTCGCCGAGCGAGCCGATCTGGGCGTCAGGCTCGGCGGCCAGCACCCGCTCGCGCAACTGGTCGGCCGCCGCCTGCACCAGGTGACGCTTCTGCAGCTTGGCGGTGTCGGTTCCTCGCTTTTTCGGCTCAGGCATGGGCTTCCTCCGGAGCGGCCAGCTCCCGCGCGCGCGCGCTGGCTGCGCTCGCCCGGTGGTCGCCGGCGACCAGGCTGTAGACCGTCGGCAGGACGAAAAGGGTGAAGAGGGTGCCGACCAGCATGCCCATCACCACCACGATGCCGATGGCGAAACGGCTCGCCGCGCCGGCCCCGCCGGCGAACAGCAGCGGCGCCAGGCCCGCCACCATGGCGGCGGTGGTCATCAGCACCGGTCGCAGGCGCACGGCCGCGGCCCGGGCGATCGCCGCCCTGCGCTCGAGGTTCTCGTGCTTCTGGATCTCGTTGGCGAAGGAGACCATCAGGATCCCATGCTTGGAGATGAGGCCGATCAGGGTGACGAGGCCGATCTGGGTATAGATGTTGAGCGTGGTGAAGCCGAGATAGATTGGAACCAGCGCCCCGCAGACCGCCAGCGGCACGGTCACCAGGATGACGATCGGGTCGCGCCAGGACTCGAACTGCGCCGCCAGCACCAGGAAGATCACCACCAGGGCGAAGACGAAGGAGACCGTCAGCTGATTGCCCTCCTTCACGTACTGGCGGCTGTCGGACAGCCAGTCGACGGTGGCGCCCGGCGGCAGCGGCTGGCTTTGCAGGAACTTCACCGCCTCGCCCATGGTCACCCCCGGCGCCAGCACCGCCGAGAGGGTGAGGGCGTTCATCTGGTTGAACTGCGGCAGGCTGTTGGCCTCCGCGCGCATTTCGACGCGGGTCACCGTCGAGAGCGGTACGAGCTGGCCGGAGCCGCTCTTGACGTAGAACTGACCGAGATTGTCCGGCGTCAGCCGCTGCCCCGGCGGGACCTGGGTGATCACATCGTAGGAGCGGTTGTGCCAGTTGAACCGGTTGACGTAGTTTTCGCCCACCAGGATGGCGAGGGTGTCGGCGATGGCCTGCATGCTGACGCCCATCTCGCCGGCCTTGGCCCGGTCGATGGTGATCCGCGCCTCGGGACTGTCGAAGGCGAGATCGGAGTCGACGAAGACGAACAGGCGGCTGCCCCAGGCCGCGCCCTTGATCTTCTCCATCGCCGCATAGAGGGCCGGGAAGTCGTCGGGCGAGCGGACCACCATCTGCACCGGCATGCCGTTCGATGTCGCCGGCAGCGCGGTCGGCTGGAACGCCGTGGCGTAAATCCCGGTGACGGCGGCGGCGCGCCGGTTCACCTCCGCCTGGATCTGGTCGCCGCTGCGGGTCCGGTCATCCCATTCCTTGAGGATCACCCCGCCGAACGCGCTGTTCATCCCGCCGCTGCTGAACCAGCTGCTCACATACTCCGGCAGACTGCGGAAGATCCCCTCCACCTGCGCGGTGTAGCGGGCGGTGTAATCGACATTGGCGTACTGCGGAGCCTTGGCGGCGACGAACACGTAGCCCTGGTCTTCGGTGGGCGCGAGCTCGCGCTTCGAGCCGGTGAACAGCACCAGGATGGCGATCAGCACGGCGGCGCCGAACACCAGCACCAGCGCGCGCGCCGCCAGGGTGCGGTGCAGCAGACGGGCGTAGCCGGCGGTGACCCTGGTCATCACCCTTTCGACCGTGCGCGCGAAGCGGCCCTCGGACTGCGCCGACGGCAGCAGCCAGGAGCTCATCATCGGCGAAAGCGTGAGCGCCACCACGCCCGAGACGATCACCGCCCCGGCGAGGGTGAAGGCGAACTCCTTGAACAGCGCCCCGGTCAGCCCGCCCATCACCCCGATCGGCGCGTAGACGGCGGCCAGGGTAATGGTCATGGCGATCACCGGGCGAATGATCTCGCGCGCGCCGATCAGGGCCGCGCGGACCGGCGAAAGTCCCTCCTCGATGTGCCGGTGGATGTTCTCCACCACGACGATGGCGTCATCGACCACCAGGCCGATGGCCAGCACCATGGCCAGCAGGGTCAGCAGGTTGACCGAAAAGCCCATCGCCAGCATCAGCGCGGCGGTGCCCACCAGCGACAGCGGGATGGTCACCACCGGGATCAGCACGGCGCGCGGCGATCCGAGGAACAGGAAGATCACCAGGATTACGATGACCACCGCCTCGACCAGCGAATGGACGACCTCGCGGATCGCGGCGTTGACGAAGTGGGCGACGTCGAACTGGTCGATGATGGTCATGCCCGGCGGCGCCACGCGCTGCATGCCGGGGATCAGCCCCTGCACCGTCCTGACGATCTCCAGCGGATTGCCGTCGGGGTTGGGCGAGATGCCGATGACGACGGCGCGCTTGCCGCTGGATCGGAAGTTGGAGTCGTAGTTCGCCCCGCCGATCTCGACGGTGGCCACGTCGCCCAGCCGCACCATTCCGTCGGCCCCGCTCTTGATCACCATGGCGCGGAAATCCTCGACGCTGGTGAGGTCGGTCCCCGCGGTGATGTTCATCACCGTCGCCGAGCCCTTCAGCTGGCCGGGCGCGGCCTGCACGTTGTTGGACCGCAGCGCCTCGGCCAGGTCGCCGGCGGACAACCCGCGTGCGGCCAGCCGCACCGGGTCCACCCAGATCCGCATGGCCAGCGTTCGTCCGCCGAAGATGTCGGCCGAGGCCACGCCCGGGACGGCGGTGATCTGCGGCTGGGCGACCCGTGTGGCGAAGTCGGTGATCTGCTGCGGCGTGAGCTTGTCGGCGACGAACGAGACGTACATCACCGGCGTCGCGCCGTCGGTGATCTTGGTGATCACCGGGTCGGTGGCGCCTTGGGGCAGCCGGTACTTGACCTGTTGAACCTTGGCGAGGATCTCGGTCATCGAGCGGTCGGCGTTGGCGTTCAGCACCAGCTTCGCCTTGACCTGGCTCCGGCCCTGGCTGGAGGACGAGGTCAGGTATTCGATGCCATTGGCGGTGGCGATGGCCTGGGCGATCGGGGTGGTGACGAAACCCTGCATCACCTCCTGGGTGGCGCCCGGGAAGCTGGTGTCCACCACGATGGTGGCGCTCTGCAGGTTCGGGTACTCGCGGACCGGCAGCAGGAACACGGCGCTGCCGCCGACCAGCAGGATCAGCAGGCTGACGACCACCGAGAGGATCGGCCGGCGGATGAAGATGTCGGTGAAATGCATCGGCCTATCCGCCCTGCGGCGCGATCTTCACCGGCGCGCCTGGCTGCACCCGCAACTGGCCGTCCGTGACGATGACGTCGCCAGGGCTGAGGCCGCTGACCACCACCACCTTGTCGCCGATCCGGCGGCCGGTCTGCACCGGCGCCGGCTGAGCCTTGCCGCCGCGGACCACGATCACGCTGTCGCCCGAGGCTGAGGTCTGGATGGCGGTGGCCGGGGCCAACAGAGCGCCCGGCTGCGGCGGCAGCACCAGCCTGGCGGTGACATACATGCCCGGCCGCAGCGCGCCGCCGGGGTTCGGCATGGTCGCCTGCACGCTGATGTTGCGGGTGTCGCTGCCCACCAGCGGCTCGACGGCGTTGATCGTCGCGGTGAAGACCCGGCCCGGGTAGGCGTCGGCGGTCACCTCGACGGGCCCGCCGACGCGCAACTTGGCCAGTTCCTGCTGCGGCACGGTGAAGTTGACGAACAGGCGGTCGAGCGCGGTCAGGGTCGCCACCGGGTCGCCGGGGTTGACGTACTGGCCGGGGTTGACCCGCCGCAGGCCCAGCTCGCCGGCGAACGGCGCGCGCAGCTGCTTCTGGGCGATCCGCGCGTCGAGCTGGCCCACCGCCGCCACCGCCGCGTCGTATTCGGCGCGGCGCTGGTCGATGGTCTGCCGCGGCTCGAAGCCGGTGGACAGCAGGCGCTGAGACCGCTCCAATTGCACCCGGGCGAATTGCGCCCTGGCCTTTGCGGCGGTCCGGTCGGCGCGTTCGGGCCCGTCGTCCAGCTGGATCAGCAGCTCACCCGAGACCACTCTCGCGCCGCCTTCGAATCGGATGGCCACGATCCGGCCGGCGGTCTCCGGCGCCAGCGTCACCTGGCGCACCGCCGCCAGGGCGCCGACGCTCTCGATCCAGGCAGGCGCGTCCTGCGGCTGCAGCACCAGGGTCGAGACCAGGGTCGGCGGCGGCGCACCCTGGGTCGGCGGGGCGGTCCGCGCCTTGCGCCAGGCGAACAGCCCGCCGAACAGCGCCGCCAGGATCAGCAGAACGACGAGGAAGCCGCGCCACGATGCGCCGAACGCGCGTTCCCGCGGGTTCGCGATATCGGACATGCAGCGCCTCCTCGAACTCGAGTTGCAGGGCGCGTAGCTATGCAACTTCCGACAGGCTCGACTCAAGCTTCCGACGCGCGATCGCCGGTGGCCGACGGCCCTCCCGACCCTTTAATTAGGGCGGGATTAGGTGTGCGGAAGAGGTTTGCCGCCGCCTCGCCTGTTCCGCGGCGAGAGAGAGAGAGAGAGAGAGAGAGAGAGAGAGAGAGAGAGAGAGAGAGAGAGAGAGAGAGAGAGAGAGACTTCAGTCGGCGAAGCTTCGCACGACCTCCAGCACCGCCTCGCCGTAACGGGCAAGCTTGCCTTCGCCGACGCCGGAGATCCGCTCCAGGGCGGCGCGGGTCCCGGGCCTGGCCTGGGCGATCTCCGCCAGGGTGCGGTCGTGGAAGATGACGTAGGGCGGCACCGCCTGCGTCTTGGCGGCGCGGCCGCGCCAGGACCGTAGCGCCTCGAACAGCGGTTGGTCGGTCGGCGACATCTCGGCTGTGGCCTCGCGGCCCTTGCGGGTGCGCTTCTGCCGGGCGGGCGCCGGCGCCTCGGCGCGCACCAGCACCTGGCGCTCGCTGCGGTAGACGGCGCGCACCCCGTCGGCGTCGCCCAGGCCGATCAGCGGCCGACCGTCGTTCGGATCCTCGCGCAGCAGGCCCTCGAACAGCAGCTGCTCGACCAGGTCGCGCCACTCCACGGCGTTCAGCTCCTGGCCGACGCCATAGGTCGACATCGCCGCCTCCTGGTCGCTGACGTCCTTGGTCTTGCCCAACAGGTGGTCGATCAGCCGCCCGCGGCCGAAGCGTCCGCCCAGCCGGTGCACGGCCGAGAGCGCCTTCTGCGCGGCCTTGGTGGCGTCTTTCGCCTCCGGCGGGCTGACGCAGACGTCGCACTGGCCGCAGGGCTCGACGCCCACCTCGCCGAAATAGCGGCGGACGCCGGCCGGCCGACAGCTGGCGCCCTCGAGCAGGGCGTAGAGCTGGCGGACCTTGCGGACCTGGACCTGCTTGACCGGCTCGTCGACGTCACGCTCGCCGATCCGGCGCAGCGCCCAGGCGAGGTCGGAGGAGCCGTAGAAGGTGATCCCCTCGGCCGGCATCCCGTCGCGCCCGGCGCGGCCGATCTCCTGCCAGTAGGCCTCGATCGAGGCCGGCGGATCGGCGTGGATGACGAAGCGGACGTCGGGCTTGTCGACGCCCATGCCGAAGGCGATGGTCGCCACCATGACCGCGGCGTCGGCCTCGAGGAACGCCTCCAGCCGGCGGTTGCGCAGCGTTCGCTCCAGGCCCGCGTGATAGGCGAGCGCCGGGACGCCGGCATCGCGCAGCGCCTCGGCGATCTTCTCGGTGCCGTCGCGCGAGCCGGCATAGACCACGCCCGAACGGTTCGGCCGGGCGGTGACCAGTTCGACCACGCGCTTCAGCGCCGAGCCGCGGCGACGCTCGGCCGACAGGATCAGCTCCGGCCGGGCGAAGCTGGCGACGAATTCGCGGCTGTCCTGGAGGCGCAGCTCGTTGCGGATGTCCTCGCGGGTCCGGCTGTCGGCGGTGGCGGTGACCGCCAGCCGCGGGACCTCGGGAAAGATTTCGGCCAGCCGTCCCAACATCCGGTACTCGGGCCGGAAGTCGTGGCCCCACTGGCTGACGCAGTGGGCCTCGTCGATGGCGATCAGTGAGAGCGGAGTTCGCGACAGCCGCTCCAGCATCCAGGGCTGCATGAGCCCCTCGGGCGAGACGTAGAGCAGGGCGAGCTCGCCGGCGTCGATCTTTCGCCAGGTCTCGGCCTTTTCGGCCGGGTCGATGTTGGAATCGAGTCGGGCCGCGGCCACCCCCGACTGCTGCAAGCCCGCCACCTGATCGGCCATCAGGGCGATCAGCGGCGAGACCACCAGCCCGAGGCCGGGGCGGATCATGGCGGGGATCTGGTAGCAGACGCTCTTGCCGCCGCCGGTCGGCAGCACCGCCAGCGCGCTGCGCCCGGCGAGGATCTCGCCGATCACCTCGCCCTGCAATCCGCGGAACTCCGCGTGGCCGAAGGTGCGCCGCAGGATCGCGCGGGCCTCTCCCAGCGAGTCGAGGTGCGGGGGCTCCAGGCCGGAGGGCTCCAGATCAGGTTCGGCGAGCGAGGCGCGCATGGCCGTCGTTATGAGGGGGAATCGTCCGAATGGCGATGCGGCTTTCGCGCCTTTCAGCCCTTGCCCCGCTTGCGAAGAGAGCGCTCGCCTCTCCGAGGCCAGATTCGCCATGGCGCCGAGTGGACGGCGCTTCCAAATCCTATCGGAAGCCTTAGGTTTGGGCGGCGAAACATCGCTGCTCGACGAAAGGTCCATACATGGACGCCACCCCGGACAAGGTCTATGACGCCGCGCGCTACAAGCGCGCCGGGCGCGGCAAGATCTACGACTCCATCATCGATACGATCGGCGACACGCCGCTGGTGCGGCTGCCCCGGCTGACCGCGGCGCTGAAGCCGAAGGGCGAGGTGCTGGCCAAGCTCGAGTTCTTCAATCCGATCGCCTCGGTGAAGGACCGGATCGGCGTGGCGATGATCGAATACCTCGAGGCCAAGGGCGTGCTGAAGCCCGGCGGCGTGATCATCGAGCCGACCAGCGGCAACACCGGCATCGCGCTGGCCTTCGTGGCTGCGGCCAAGGGCTACCGGCTGACCCTGGTGATGCCGGAGAGCATGTCGATCGAACGGCGCAAGATGCTGCTGCTGCTGGGCGCCAAGCTCGAGCTGACCCCGCCCGAGCGCGGCATGGCCGGCGCGGTCGCCCGGGCCCGGGAGCTGGTCGCCGCCACCGCTGGCGCGGTGATGCCGCAGCAGTTCGACAACGCCGCCAACCCGCTGATCCACCGGGTCTCCACCGCCGAGGAGATCTGGAACGACACCGACGGCGCCGTCGATGCGGTGGTCTCCGGCGTCGGCACCGGCGGCACCATCACCGGCGTCGGCCAGGTGCTGAAGGCGCGCAAGCCTTCGCTGCGGATGATCGCCGTCGAGCCGGAGGCGTCCCCGGTGCTGTCCGGCGGCCAGCCGGGCCCGCACAAGATCCAGGGCATCGGGGCCGGCTTCGTGCCGTCGATCCTCGACCGCGGGATCATCGACGAGGTCGTCCAGGTCACCAACGACGACAGCTTCGTCATGGCCAGGCGCGTCGCGCGCGAGGACGGCATTCCGGTCGGCATCTCTTCCGGAGCGGCGCTCACCGCCGCCTTCGACGTCGCCAGCCGCGACGACATGGAAGGCAAGCTGATCGTCGCCATCATCCCCAGCTTCGCCGAGCGCTACATCTCGACGATGCTGTTCGACGGTCTCTGAGGGCGTTCTGACGGCGGGCTCGACCGACGTCTTCGACAAGGCCCAGCGCGCCGCCGTCATGCGGCGGGTGAAGGGCCGCGACACCCGGCCGGAGATGATCGTGCGGCGGGCGCTGACCAGGCTCGGCGCCCGCTACCGGCTGCACCGCAAGGACCTGCCCGGCTGTCCCGACGTGGCCATGCCGGGCCGCCGCCTCGCCGTCTTCGTCCATGGCTGTTTCTGGCACGGCCACGACTGCGCCCGCGGCGCCCGCGTGCCCAAGCAGAACCGCGACTACTGGACGGCCAAGGTCGCCCGCAACCGCATGCGCGACGTCGACGCCCGTGCGGCTCTGGAGGCGATGGGTTGGCGCGTCGAGACCCTCTGGGAGTGCGAGCTGAAGGACGCCGCAGGCCTGGAGGCGAGACTGCGCCAGCTGCTCCAGGCGTGCGAACGGGTTCCACCTCGCCGCCACCGGCGCCGCTCCCCCTGAACGAAGAGGCCCGGTCCTCAGGCGGGCTGCAGCGCCCGCGTCACGGCGAGGGCTTCCAGCTCCTGCACCACCGGCGAGGCCAGCGCGTCGCGGCGCACCGCCTCGCCCAGCCGCTGCGCGGCGGCCTTGAAGCCAGGCTCGGACAACAGCCGGCGCGCCGCCTCGGCGATCTCGGCGGCGGTGGCGGCGGGCGGCAGGCTGAGGCCGGCGCCGCGTTCGGTGACGCGCAGGGCGTTGTCGTTCTGGTCGCGGCCATGCGGGATGACCAGGCTGGGCAGGCCCTGGGCCACGGCGCGGATCAAGGTGCCGTGACCGCCGTGGGTGACGACGAGCGCAGCCTCCGCCATCACCGCCACATGCGGCGCCTGGCGCACGACGACGGCGTTCGCCGCGGGCGCGAGCTCGCCCGGGTCGATCGCCTCGCCGGTGGTCAGCAGCACGCGCACCGGCAGGGCCGCGAGCGCGTCGAGAACCCGCTGCAGCACGCCGACATGCCCCTGGAAGGTGGTCGAGAAGCCGACCAGCACCAGCGGCCGCGGATCTTCGCCCCAGGGCGACGTCCAGGCCGGTCCGCTCGGGGGATCAGCGATCTGCGGGCCGACGTAACGCACCCAGGCGGGCCGGTCCTGCCAGGGGAAGTCGAACGCCTCGCTGGCGCCCAGCAGCAGCGGCGCGCCCGCGGCCTGGAGCTGGTCGTGCAGGTGGGCGAGCGGCGTCAGGCCGAGCTCGGCGCGCGCGGCGTTCAGGGCCGGCAGGCCGCTGTCGAGCAGCTGGACCACGCCGCGGCGGACCTCGGCCAGCAGCTCCCGCTGCGCCTCGTCGCGGGCCGGCGCCACGCCGCCGAACGGCGGCGCGCCGGGCAAGGGCAGGATGCAGATGTTGGAGGTGAGCGCCGCCACCGGCTGGCCGAGGCGCTCGCAGCCGGCCAGGACGCCCATCAGCATCTCGCAGGTGACCACCAGGTCGGCCGGCCGTCGCGCGAGCTCCGCCGTCAGGTCCTGGGCGTAGGCCAGGGCGGGGCCCCCCATCACGCTGGCGATCATCCGGCCGAGGGCCTCGGGCGGGCTCGTCGCCTCCCAGTCACGGATCGGACAGGTCTGGCGCGACCGGTCGGGGCGGTTGGGCGCGCGCGTCCAGGGGACGAAGTCCACACCCGCGGCTTCGATGTCGGCGCGTTGGCAAGCTTCGCCCATCAGGCGCACCGCATGTCCGCGGGCGAGCATCTTCCGCGCGACGGTGAGGGTCGGCGGCAGGACGCCGCCGCCTTCCCAGGTGGCGAACAGCAGGTCGAGCGGGCGATCGGCGGGACGGGCGGACGTGGCGGACAGCGAGGACGTCGCGGACATTGAAGACATTGGGGGGGCTCCTATCGGCCGGGATTCTGGAGGTCGCGCAGGACGGCCTGCGCCATCCGCAGCATGGTGGCTCGCGTCTGGTCGGCGGAGCGGCCCATGTCGCGCCGCAGCAGGGTCCAGACGTAGACGTCGAGGGTGGCGATGATCGCGTCGAGTTCGGCCTCGCGCGCCGGCGCGTCGAGGCTGTCGATCCAGGGCGCCGTCACCTCGGCGACCCATTGGCGATGGCCCGCCCGGCCTAGATCGAGCATCGGCCGCAGCGCCGGGTGACGCGCCTCCTGCGCCAGCAGCCGGACCAGCATGTCGCCGGAACTTTCGTAGTCGGTGCAGAGATTGGCGACGGCGGTCTCGATGTCGCCCCGCGGCAGTCCGCGGGCGCTGCGCACGTCCAGTTCCACGGCCTCGGCGACAGCTGCGAGGAGTCCGGGCTTGCCGCCGAACCGGCGGATGACCGTCTGCACGCTGACGCCGGCGTCGCGGGCCACCTGCTCGAGGGTGATGTCCTCCAGCCATTGCTCGCGCAAGGCGGTCAGAAACGCGCCGACGATGCGCCGGCCGGTGACCTCGGCCGCCTCGGCCCGTGCGCCCTGGCGATACTCTCGGCGCGACGAAGGGGGAACGGAATTCATGTTAGACAGACTAACGCGAATTCCGGCGGCGCGCAAGTTTGATGTTAGTCGAACTAACGCCGAATATCGGCGGCGCCTTGTCCAGCCGCAGGCCGCGTCTCCACGACGATTTCCGTCCGCACCGAGTTGGCGATGAAGCAGGCCTCGTGGGCCTGGTGGTGCAGGTGGTCGAGTTCGGCGGGGTCGGGCGCCCGGCCGTCCCAGTCGATCGCCGGCCGCAGCGCCACGCGGGTCACGGCGATCCGCCCCTCGGCGTTCTTCTCCATCAGCCCTTCGGCGTCGTCGCGGTAGCGGGTGACGACGAAGCCGGCCAGCCGCGCCACGTGCAGGAAGCTCAGCATGTGGCAGGCGGAGATCGAGGCGACCAGCATCTGCTCGGGATCAACCGCGCCTTCCTCCGCCCACTTGTTTCCGACGACGTGCGCCGAGGCGGTGCCGCGCACCCTCGGTCCTGGCTCGAACATCACCGAATGGCCGCGCCCGTAGCGGCCCTTCTCGAAGTCCTCGCCCGCCTCGAGCGCCCAGTCGACGCTGGCGCGAAAAACGGCCATCAGAAGGCCTCCGCCGGCAGCGCCATCATCAGTTCGGCGCCGGCTTTCAGCTTGGCCAGCCGGGAGGCGGTCTCCGGCAGCACCCGGGCCAGGAAGTAGCGGCCGGTGACCAGCTTGTTGGCGTAGAAGGGATCGCTGTCGCCGGCGGCGATGCGGCCTTGCGCCGCCTCGGCGACCTGGGCCCAGGCGAAGGCCAGGCCGGTCAGCGCGAAGAGGTGCAGATAGTCGCTCGAGGCCGCGCCGGCGTTCTCCGGATTGGCCAGGCCGTTCTGCATCAGCCACAGGGTCGCCTCCTGCAGCTCGCCCTTGGCGCGGGCGAGGCCCTCGATGAAGGGCTTCAGCCCCTCGTCGGCTTCATGGGCGGCGGCGTAGGCGTCGACCTCGGCGAAGAAGCTCATCACCGCCCGGCCGCCGTTGGCCGCCAGCTTGCGGCCGACAAGGTCCAGCGCCTGCACGCCGTTGGTCCCCTCGTAGATCATGGCGATGCGGCTATCGCGCAGATACTGGCTGGCCGGCATGTGCTCGGTGAAGCCGGCGCCGCCGTGCACCTGCATGGCGTCCGAGGCGATCAGGAAGCCGCGGTCGGTGAGGAAGGCCTTCAGCACCGGGGTCAGCAGCGCCATGTAATCCTCGCCCTTCTCGCGCATCGCCGCCTCGGGGCTGGCCGCGGCGAGGTCGCCGTGCAGGGCTGTCCACAGCAGCAGGGCGCGGCCGCCCTCGATGATCGCGCGCGCGTCCATCAGCATCCGCCGCACATCGGGGTGCACCAGGATCGGATCGGCCGGCCCCTCGGGGTTCTTCGCGCCGGAGAGCGAGCGGCCCTGCAGCCGCTCCTTGGCGAACAGGGCGGCGGCCTGATAGGCGGCCTCGGCCTGGGCCAGGCCCTGGACGGCCACGCCGATGCGCGCCTCGTTCATCATCACGAACATCAGCGGCAGGCCGCGGTTCTCCTCGCCGACCAGCCAGCCCAGCGACTCCTCGTGACTGATCACGCAGGTGGCGTTGCCGTGAATGCCCATCTTCTCTTCCAGGCCCAGGCATTTCACCGCGTTGCGAACGCCGGGATTTCCCTGCGCATCCGGAATGAACTTCGGCGTCAGGAACAGGCTGATGCCCTTGGTCCCGGCCGGCGCGCCCTCGATGCGGGCCAGCACCAGGTGGATGATGTTCTCGGTCAGATCCTGCTCGCCGCCGGAGATCCAGATCTTCTGTCCGCTGATCCGGTAGGTCCCGTCGCCCTGGGGCACGGCCTTGGTGCGCAGCAGGCCGAGGTCGGTGCCGCAGTGCGGCTCGGTCAGGTTCATGGTCCCGGCCCACTGGCCCGAAACCATCTTCGGCAGGTAGAGCTGCTTCTGCTCGGGCGAGCCGCCGTAGTGGATCGCCGAATAGGCCCCATGGGTCAGGCCGGGATACATGGCGAAGGCCATGTTGGACGCCGACAGCATCTCGGAGATCGCCAGGTTGACCACGCCCGGCAGGCCTTGGCCGCCGAATTGCGGATCGGCGCCCAGCCCGGGCCAGCCGCCTTCGGTGAACTGGTCATAGGCGGCCTTGAAGCCCGCCGGCGTCCGCACGGTGAAGTCCGGGCTCCAGTGGCAGCCCTCCTTGTCGCCGACCCGGTTCAGGGGCGCCAGCACCTCGGCGCAGAAGCGGCCCGCCTCATCGAGGATCTGCTCGACGGTGTCGATCGAAGCGTCGGCGAAGGCCGGCAGGTTGGCGTAGCGCTCGATCTTCAACACGTCGCGCAGCAGGAAGGCGAAATCGCGCACCGGTGGCTGGTAGGTCATGGCAGTCTCCCGTCAGACGAAGGGAAGGGATCGGCGGGTTCAGCCGTCAAAGTGGCGCTGCAACATCTGGTCGAGTTCGGCGCGCCGATGTTCCAGCGCCGCCACCTTCTCGCGGAATTTTCGCAGCGACCTGGCGTTCTGCTGCAGGCCGCCGTCGCCCACCTCGTAGAGGTCCAGCCGGGCGCGGTCCTTCGGTGCATAGACGCGGTTGAGCCCTTCCCGCGCCGGCGCCGGCAGCCCCTTGTCCTCGTAGAACCGCAGCGCCCTCGGGGTGCAGCCGAATTCCTGGCAGAGCTGCCGGATGGTGCAGGTGCGGCCGGGGCGACGCAAGTCCGTCGACATCAGGCGATCCTCGGGACGTCGGTAAGCCTCGAGCCTACTGTGGTTGACGTTAACATCAAGCCGCGTGCATCCGCCCGTCGCTCGGCAGGGCGGCGGCCCTTCTGGCTGCAGGCTCTAGGGGGATCTGGCCCGAAGTTCGGCGGCCCGAAGCTCGTCAAGGCGGGACGTGGCGAGACCGGGGTCGGGCGGGCGAGGTTCGGCGGCGGCCGGCGGCTCCAGCCGTCGCAGCCCGCTGAGCGGCGCGCCCGCAGCGCCGCTGCGGATCTCCTCCTCGGCCCAGGCCTCCTGCGCCAGCCGGCTCCAGTCCGGCGCAATCCCCAGGTCCCGGCAGATCAGCTCGATGATCTCGCTCACCGGCCGGTCCAGCAGGACGCCGTAGATGTCGTCGTCGTCGAGACGTTCGTAGAGGTCCTCGGCCAGGCGGTCGACGTCCGCCTGGTCGCTGAACGCCTCGCAGATCAGCCGCCCGACGATGCGCTCGACGCGCGTCTTGCGCGCAGCCTCCCGCGCCTGGCGGTCGCGGGCCGCCTCGGCCGCCGCGCCGCGCCTGCGGCGGACGGCGGCCTCGTCCAGCTCCTGCAGGTCCTTGAGCAGCCGGGTCTGCAGAGCGACCGCCAGGCGCACCGCCCGCGACACCCGCCCATAGGCCAGGGCGAGGTCGCCGAGCGGCGCCGGCGGCGCGTCCGGCGCGGCCGCCTCGGCCGCCATCACCTGCCGCTCGATCACCAGCGCGATGTTGAGCCCCGCCTCCGCCAGCCGGCCCAGCATCGCCAGCTGACGCCTGATCAGCGCCTGCGCCTCGCCCTCGCCCCCGGCGGGAGCCGGGTCGCTGACCGGGGCGGAAGTGGGATCGGGCTCGGACATGCTCGAACAAAGAGAGAACATCCGAGCTGATTTGTCAAGGTCCGGGGCCTCGCGGCCGGCGATTTCGGCGAGCGATCCGTCACGCCCTCCGATGACTCACAACCGGCACAGGAGATGACTCCAGTCCGCCACGTCGATCACCAGACCGGCAGAAGCGTCACGGCCCGAAACCGGACCCTCCGAACTTCTCAGAAGGGTGGTTCTCCCCCTTCGAAGTCATGCCGGTTCACGCGTCTATCACCGCCTCGCAGATCCGCGAGCAAGCTAGGCTGGCAGAATCCATCTTTGCTCAAATGTGCGGTCGTGTGACGTTGTTCTGCCGGATAGGGGTGGGCGATGAAGTCCCGGGACAGGAGCCGTGAGACGCGACCTGCGCGTAGAAGCGTATTGCACGCGCTTCTGGTCCTCCTGGCCGTCCTTCTATGCCTCGCCCCTGCGGACCTTTCCTTCTCAAAGCCCGGCGCACAGGGCGGTGGGGATGGTGCTGTTGCTCCGACGCCGGGCCCAGGAGATAGCGGGTACGCTCCGCCAACGGCTGCGGAAATCGAGAAATTTAACAACGAACGGCGAGCCGACCTCGAGCGCTCTTACGGGCCGCTTAAGTCGCTGCCTGAAGATGAAATCCCTGTCACAGGTCCGGAGTCCCTATCCCTCACTACCGCACCGCCAAGTGAAATTGGTTACATCGAGGTGCGGCCGCACCTCTACCTAAACCCTGACGTCGGCAACGTGGAGGAGGCGCTCCGATACCTTGCTGTGCCTATTGGTGATCGCCCAAGGATGGTGGTCTCATTGGTCGATCCAAACAGCAAGGACGGCGAGAACATCCGGCGGCACGCAGGTCCACGCTTCCAGACGATGTCGGCTTCCCTCGCGACCCTAGAGGCACTTCTCGTTCAGCAGCGTGGCGGCATCGTTGTTCTCGTGGGCCACAGTGAACTCGGTGAATTGGTCCAAACCGTCAGCGAAGGTGAGGGGCATCGGGAGGTTGGACGCATACCGATCTTGGAGGCCCAACAAATCGCGAAGGCCAACAGGGTATTGCTTTATCTCGCGACGTGTCGAGGCGCCGAAGATGGCACCAACGCAGGGGTAATCAATGATCTTTACACACCTGCCGTTCTGGCTGGTCTTGATCGTAATCGTGACGCGAAAACTTACGAGGATCTCTACGCAAGCTTTGGGTCCGCTCAACATCCAGCAATCGTGCAGGGATTCACCCAGGATATGGAACACGTGATGATCGAGATCGCCACCCGAGTTGGGAGTCGCGTCGTGATTGTCACAGCCGTCGACGGCCGGGCGGGCTGGGAAGACGACGTCGGGCGCCCCGAGACGTCTTATTTCGAGATTGTACTCCTATACTGCGCCGCGTTGTTCTTCGGGTTTGGGGTCGCAGTTCGCATGCGCGCGTGGGGTACTCCGCGAGAGGGAAGCGTATTTGGTTTGCTCGTATGTACTGCGTTGAGCTTACTTTTCTTTACGATTGCAACCATGGCTCTCTATGAGAGGTTGAATACGTGGACGGGGTAACTCAACTACTCAAATACCTGCATGACGTGGGCGACCCGCGTGCTGGCTCATTTGAACCGCGGCTCGCGGCTGCTGGTGTGCCGATTGGGCACTACGGACCGCGCCGAGCGGAAAAGGCAGCTCTCGCGGCGCAGCCCATCATGCTGGAGTTGGCGATCCACACGCTGACGGTCGCTCTGTCAGGGTTTGAGCCGACATTCACGCTCATGAAGCTCAGGATGGCCCGAGGTAGCGCGCTGCGTTTGGCATCGGCCCTCATCACCGCCGCAGCGGCGGTTGTCGCGGTGGCGGGCACCGCGGGCGCCCTGCGTTTAACAGCTAGCTCAATCGCTGCGGCGTCCGCGGTCACTACCGCGATGGCGGAGTGGTATGACCGCTCGTCGGCGGCCGCCGTCCAGGAGCTCAGCGCAGCTGCGGTAGACGCGTCGGAAGCCGAGTTCCTGCGAGACCTCTTACGCTCCTACGCGGAGACGCCTCAGATCTGCATGGACTTGGACGCGCGGATCGAGCGGGCTGCCAAGATTGCGCAAAAGCTACGGGCGCTCGTCATCAAGTGGGGTCGCTAGAAGCTGGCCGACCGCTCATCGCCCTGTCTTTCGCGAGCGTGTGCTCCGGAGAGCTGGAGACGCCTCCTTAGCCTCCTCTCGGAGAGGCAGTCGGCATGAGCACGCAAATGCGACTCGCAACGAAGCTTAAGCGAGGTAATATAATACTGCCATCTGGAAGACTGCCCTGCCCTTCTCTTCTGGGCAGCCGACATTTTGAAGCGATGGCACGCACAATCATCAAGGTCCGACTAGGGTCGAAACCGCCCATTGCCCTCGCGCCAAGAACCGGAAGTTGCGTCTGAGCGGCGGGGAGCGGACCTTCGCGACGTCGGCTAGGGTGGATCGCGGACATTTCGCCCGGGCCTTCATTGCTTAGGCTGGATCGCGGACGGGAAATCGGCGTGGGACTAGAGCAAGTCTCCATCGGTGAGTTTGTGGCTGCGGCAGCAGGGAAGCCGCGCTTTCAGGCAAAGTACATGCCGACCCAAACGCTTAACCGTGAACTTCACACAGAGACTTCCCGGCTGATCGGCATGTTCACCCTCGCCGATGAAGCGGATACCTTCATTCTGCACAACCGGTTCGTGGGCGGCGATGTTTGGAGCCCCGAACTCGGCGACTATACGGACCCCATCTGGGAAACCATCGTCCTTCGCTCGACGGCAGAAGCCTTCGCAGCAATCCCCACCGGATCGGACAGCACCTGCCGGATAGAGTGGGGCGGCGGCTTCCTTCAGTGGTGCGCTGCTTCAGTGGAACTATTCACGCACCGTTCGGAGCCGGTGATCTTCGGCGTGAGCGGTGCGCTCGCGTACACCATAGGCGTTGATGGAAGTGCGAACGAGTTCCTCGTGGATCTCGAGTTGCCCAGCTCAGCAGGAGAATGGCGCCTTAGACGATCGTCCGCCCCTTCAGACCTTGTCCTCGCACGTCACGGGGCGACTTCTTGAACCAAGAACCCGACGTTGCGCTTGATGGGCGAAATCGGAGCTTTGCAAGGTCCGCTGAGGGTCGCGAGCTCGCATTGGGTCCCGGCCGAGATCCGGACGTTCGCAACGGCGCTTCGGGGTGGTGGATCGCGGACCTTCTCCACGCCGGTCGGGGGGACCGGACGACTGCTCGCGGGTGACGCCACGTCCCGCTTTACGCCTGCGCTCTCTACAAAAACGCCAACTTCAAGAATTTTACGCTGCACCGCGCTTATTGCGCTTCGCCATTCCCAAGTCCCGGCGAGACCAAGGAGGAGCGCGCGGCCTGCCGCACCGCATGAGGCGGTCCGCCGAAAGCGCGCACGAAGGCGCGTCTCATCCGTTCGTCGTCGCCGAAGCCCGTCGCACGGGCGATTTCTTCTATCGGCGTTCTGGACGTCTCGACCTCCAGCCGGGCGGCGCGAAGGCGCAACTGCTCGATGGCCTTCGCTGGCGTTAGGCCGATTTCTGCGCGGAAGACACGGGCAAAATGGCGCGGGCTGATCGCGGCCTGCTCGGCCAAGACTTCGACACTGAGATCGTCGGCCAAGTGCTCACGGATCCAGCCCAGGAGCCGCACAAAGCGACCGCTCACGCCACCGGTGTCGAGCAATCCTGAGAGACGAAATTGGCCGCTTGGTCTCCGTTGATGCACGATCATCTGCTGGGCGACGCGGCGCGCCACCTCGTCGCCCAGGTCATCCTCAATCAGGGCCAAGGCCAGATCTATCCCGGCGGTGACGCCTGCCGATGTCCAGAAGGGCCCGTCCCGGACAAAGATGCGGTCAGGTTCAAGTCTCACGCGCGGATAGCGCTCGCTGAAATGACCACCCGCCTCCCAGTGGGTGGTGGCGCGTCGACCGTTGAGGAAGCCGCCTTCGGCAAGCACATAGGCGCCGGTGCAGACACTCGCGATCCGCCTGGTGGTTGGTGCATGCGTCTTTAGCCAGGCCAGCAGGATCGCCATGGTCGGCCGGTCTCCAAGTCCCGCGCCCCCCGATATGACGATGGTGTCGAAGGGGCCTTCGCCGAGGGGCTCCGCCTGGACGAGGAGTCCGGAACTGCTCGGCGTCGCGCCGCCGTCGGGCGCGAGGACCTCCAGGCGATAGGCGTCGGTGGCAAATCGACCAGCGATTTCGAAGGTGGAGAGCGGCCCCGCGGCGTCGACGAGTTGGAAGCGGGGAAAGACGACGAAGGCGACGCGGCGTCTCATGTCCGAAATCGAGGAGAGAACGTCATGTCGACGGCAGGCTAAGCTTGGTACCGATGTTTCGTCAAATCGTCAGAGCGCGAGCCGCGGGGCTTGTGCGCCTGCAGAATCATCGCCTGTGAACGTCCAGCAAGTGAGGTCGACCATGGAGCGGATTAGTCCCGCCCAGCCTAAGGCGCCGCGACGTGTCGTGACGGGTGTCGCGCCAAGCGGCCTATCTTGCGTCCTGTTCGATGGCCCAGCACCCGCCTCGCTGGAGATTGCAGGGCCGGGTAGCGCCGTCTTCCACAATCTCTGGCGAACCGGCGTTGAAGCTCAACTGCCCGGCGGCGATCCTCAGGATCCTGCGGCCGAACTTAGCGACATGACGCAAATCTTCCCCGAACCGGGTGGTTCACACTTCACGATCTCAATATGGCCGCCACACTATCCGCCGGCGGAGACGCTCGATCTCTGGATGCACAGCACGGACACCGTCGACTACATCCTCATCCTCTCCGGGCAGATCACCTGCTTCTTCGACGGCGGGGAACAAACTGTCCTGAGCGCGGGCGACGTCCTGATCCAGAACGGCGCTGCTCACGCCTGGAGAAATGAGGGTGAAACGCCTTGCACGATGGCAGCCGTCGCGATCGCTTCACGGCCCGCGGCTCCGTCGCCCGATCACCCCTGAGGAGCAGGCTGATTACGGCAGCCGACCTACTGACAGCGAACCTTCCGAACTTCTCTGAAGGGTGGGCAGGCGACACTCTCTAATCGCGCCCATTGAACCATTTCGTCGCCACGATGAAGGTCTCGGCAGCCTTCGGCGATGTGAATGGCCCGACCAGCGCACCCTGGTGCCTGTCCACGAATTGACCGTCAGCGGCACGTTCCTGCTCGCGGATATAAGTTCCGCAGATTGGACCGAAGTCCAGCAGGTCCGCGCATCGGCTGGCGTCAAGATTGTAAAGGGTCGAGGACAGCCGAAACTTGCGGCCATGTAAGCTCCCGCCGATCCGCGCAGCAATCCTGTTCCACCAAGCCATCGCACCCTCCGGCCCTCGGAAAAGCTAAGCCCCTAGATCATCTGGCTTCAAGGTCTGCTTGGGGTCGCGAGCGCTGGTTGGCCCGCCTCCGGCAAGCCGACCTTCGCGCAGGCGGTTCGGGGGTAGTTGTCGGACAATGCTGTTCGATCTCGCTTCAGACCGCTTCGGTTGAGAGCCACCAGTCGTCACCGACGAGGCGGGCGCTCTGGTCAGGGACGGTCCCGCGTCGGAGGCTACGGACCGCCATCAGGCCACCAGGGGCGGCGAACGCTTGGGACAAGCGCTCGGCCGCTACCGGATCTTGCCCGCCAACGCAGGGAATGATCCCAGTCGGGCACAAAAAGCGGGCGTCGAACAGGCCGCCGCCGCGGCTGGTGAAGCGCAGCACGGCGCCCTGCCAGCCCGTCGTGAGGGGAACGAGGAGGCGGCCGCCGCGCTTCAGCGCGTCCAGCCAGCAGCCCGCGATCTGGCTGACGCCAGCGTTCACGTAGATCACGTCGGCCTCGGGAAGTACGCCAGCCACACCTGAGCGGTGATGGGCACTCACCCAGGGCCAGGGGCGTAGGTTCGCGTCAGCGGCGGCCGCGAGCTCGGGCTCGATCTCCAGGGCTTCCACGCGCCCCGCCGGGCCTGTGACCTCGCCCATGATCGCGCTGTAGTAGCCGGCGCCAGCCCCGACATGGACGACGGTTTCGCCCTCGGCGATCCCCGCCGCGCCCAGGCACAGCGCATGGAAACTCGGCTCGCCGTTGTTGATGGCGCGCTCGGGAAACAGGCCGACGACGACATCGGCGTAGAGGAAGGCCAAATCGGCGCTCGGCGTGAGGACGTAGCCCTTCGGCGGCGTGGCGATCGGCCAAGGACCGGGGCCGAGGAAGGCCTCGCGCGGGACCTTGGCGAATGCAGCTTTGATCCGCGGATCGCTGACCCGGGACCGGGAGGCGACGATCTCGGCGAAATAGTCGCCGAGGCTTGCAGAAGCGCGCACCGTGGGCGCGGCGGTCTCGGACATCAGCTTAATCCTCCTCGGCGAAGGCTTGGCGGATTTGGCGGAGGATGGCTGTCATGCGCGCCCGGCTCGGCGCGGACTTCGCGTCGACTAGCAGTTCGACTCCCTCGGCGATGCGATAGCGGTGCAGTGTCGAGGGGGCGCCGAACCTCTCGCGCCAGGTCTCGGCCCACTCCGCCTGCTCTCGGCGGCTTTCCCAGAGCCGCAACGCGGCTTCAGCCTTCTCGTCCCCGGGACCCAGCTCGGTCAGGTATTCGCGGATCATCTCCAGATCATTGCCGGCCTGCTGAATGGCGCGAATTAGCCTGAGGCGGGCTAGGTGGCCGGCGCCAAAGTGAGCGCCGCGCCCGCGACCACCCGGCGGCGGCAGCAGACCCTCGCCAACGTAGTACCGGACCGTCCGCTCCGAGACGCCGACGCGAGCGGCGAGATCGCCGGCGGTGTACCTCGGCATGGGCTTGTCTTCGACCATGCGGGCATACTGACAGCGTACTGGCGGATTTCAATGGCTGTTTGTCGGAGGTCTCTTAGGGTCGACACCCGTCCCGCGCTCGCCTCCAGCGAGCCGACGTTCGCGCCGGCGGTTCGGGGTGGTTCTAGGACCTTCCTCTCCCGCGCAGCGGGAGAGGGGAACCGCTCGCCGAGCGCAGCGGAGAGCGAGTGGTGGAGAGGGAGGGCCGCCGCAGCGCGCCGCCGCTTCGATCGATGCCGCTG
>Ga0207641_10000318_pt1 | contig 59432 bp, 52 predicted proteins | sample KBSSwiS62_FD_184306 | JGI IMG/M metagenome (GOLD analysis project Ga0207641, IMG submission 184306) | Switchgrass rhizosphere microbial communities from Kellogg Biological Station, Michigan, USA - KBS Switchgrass S6-2 (SPAdes) (version 2) | ecosystem: Host-associated > Plants > Roots >...
AATGTTTTGAGATTCGAAGTTCGATGTTTAATACTAAGTGAAAAATTATTAAGGCATGTTCCCTTCTTTTATGCCAACAGGGCCAATAGGATATTTGAACTGAATTATTTTAAGATCCTGGGTGGCGTCAAGCCCCTGTGTTCCTGTGATATGTTTATCCTTCCCGTCAAGTCTTGCAGGTTTGTCTGTATAAAATTTCTGCGAGTTCTGATCCCACCAAAGCTCAGGACAACGCAATGTGTCTCCTTCATTATTTATTACTGTAACACTATCGCGAAGGAAAACCTTATTCAAATTATCGTAATAGATGCCGTAATTGGCAGTTAACCGACTTTCAACTCTTATACTATCGTCATAAAAATCTACATGCAGTGTATTAGGGAATTCCGTGAAAACAGTGTCTCGCTGGTATCGATACATCAATGGAGCTATTAGTTTTGCCTTCATCACACCCGATTGGCTTAAATAACTTTCAATAGATCTGGCTTCTTCTCTTAACTCTGTTTTTTTTGTCCAATTTTCAATTTCTTTAGGATCGTTTTCGCAGGAAGAATAAATTAATAGTATAAATAATGCGGAATAGCGAATAGAAAGATGAAGGGAGCGTCGCAACAAAAGTTCCATATAGTTGCAGAAGCTGGTCACATAAAAAAATTAATGATTCAAATTACAAATAAACTTTATTCGTATTTGTGTTTTACAAACCAAAGATCACTTAAAGTAAATCCAAATGAAAGCCTGAACAGATTTTCATTGATCGGGTTATCATTATTGCCCCTTTTAATGTATTCAGCCGAAATATTGACAACGGAATATTGATTACGGAACCTGCGTGATGCATCTTTAAGATTTGCAATAGGCAAACTAATGCCTCCGGATATGCCCCAGACCGGCAATTTTTGATTATTTATATAAATATAATCATCACCGAAAAATGCACCGGCCCTATAAGCCATCAAACTTTTATAAGTATCTTTTAACTGTGGCCGCAGTTGGCCACCAACTCTTAGTTGCCAGTTAGTTTTTACTGCATCTTGTTGTCCATTGAAACGATAATTATCCCAATTCGTTTTTACCACATCTACCCCGATAAGCCAACCACTTTTTTTAACATCGGGCAATTGCTCAATAATAAAGCCGCCCCCAAAACTTGCAGGATAAACTAATTCACCTTTAACATCATTTTGTTGATATACACTATCAAGCCGAAGCTCAGTCGCATCCGTTGGAGACAGGATATATGTTTCCCTGACATAGTCATTGTGGGTATTAAACTTGTGTTGAATATTTCCAAAGGCGCCTAATTGAAGATACCTCATTTTGTTTGAGCTTAAATCAATTCGGTATTGCATTCCTCCATTAAAAAAAACGCCGCCAAAATTTGATGTGGTCTCATGATTTGAAGCGCTGTAACTGACCGTATCATTGATAAGTACTCTATGAGTACTATAGTCCTTTTTGCCAAATAAATAACCCACATTTACTCCAAAACTAAAATTGTGGATGGCAAACCCGGTTCCTGTGTTTAAAAGAAAAGAACCTCCATCACCCCTGAATTGGGTTTGGGCGCTATCTATCATTAATCCAGTATTGGGATCATATAATCTTTCGTTTACGTTGACCCTGTAACCGATAGTAGTAAGTGGTCTCAAACCAAGAACTAAGCCCCAATTCTTTTTAAGGGGAACACCTACTTGCAGATACGAAAAATAGGCATTTGTTGAAGTGAAAGTTGACTGTTTATTTGCTTCATGTAACCTATGGCTGGTGAGATTAACTCCCACGTCAAGCAACATTCTTCCATATTGTAGCTTCTTTGAGCTCAATTCCTTGATTGCAAAAAAACGGGAATACGATGCCGGGTTTGAAAAATTTATAACGGAAAAGGATTTTCCATTTCGTGGATCAGAAAGCCCAGTGCTCGGTGGTTCAGAATACGCTGCACTTATTCCACCCATTCCACGGTTATAAATTTGTGAGCTTGGGTGAAGATCACCAAGGCCGTAACGTGAATAAGGAGAATTATCCTGGGCATTAACAAAGACATTGGCTAATAGCTGAAAACTAAAAGCCACTAATGTATATTGAAAAACCCTTGATGACAATTTAAAACTGAACAGTTTTCGTTGAAGATTGAACATGAAAAATTGAGCATTTAGTCCCGGAAAAATTCCCCTAACTCCCTGTTAATCTGACTGGTTATTCACTTCGCCAATGGCATAAAGCCCTTTGAAGATTAGTTCGGGGTCTGCAAATATCTGGTTTTTAAGATGGGGAGCCAAATAGACTAAATCACCCCCGGTTAAATGGACGTTAAAGTTCCCATATCTTTCTTTATAAATAGCAATGAATCCATCGATCTCTTTTGCCATTCCCATCACCACTCCGCTTAAAATATTTGTAACAGTATCGTAGCCAACAAGGGGCACATTGCCATCTGGTTTTACTATTGGCAGTTTAGCCGTGAATTGATTTAATGCTTTCATTCGCATTTCCATGCCGGGTGATATTCCACCTCCCAAAAATTCATGATCTGCATTAATAAAATTATAAGTAATACAGCTCCCCATTCCAATTACCAGGTTATGCTGCTTGGGAAAAAAATAAACTGCAGCTGCACATAACGCCAACCGATCAGCTCCGATAGTTTCTGGTTTTCCAACAGGTGTAGTGAACGGAAGTTTTGAAAGATGACTAAGCTTGTGAAATTTTGTTTTTTTTGCAAGCAGTGTTTCGATCTCAGGATTATGATCGATAACAGACGAAAGAATTGTTTTTTGTGCATCAAATTTTTCCAGGACCGATCCGATGGTGGCAATCTCATCGTTCTCAATAACGATCACTTCTGCAAGTTTTGCGTTTTGAAAAAAAGCAATTTTCAGTCTTGTGTTGCCAAAGTCGAAGCAGAGTGTATTCATTAGTTGCTTGATTACAATTCAAACTGGAAACCAGATAAATTTTGAAAATGCCCGTTCAGTTTTATTTTTTCTTTTAACCCTTCCATCTCTGCTACCATCGGTAATACTTTGGTTAAATGACGTTTTATGTATTCCTGCCGCTGCAGTTCATTCATCAGGCCAAGCAGTTCATATTCTTCCTGCAAGGTAAGGCCAACATGATGAGCTACTTCATAAGTATTCAATTCTTCATCAGGTTTTTTAAAATCTTTTGTTACGTTCAGTAACTTATGCAATTCTCGAATACCTTTTAATACTCTCCGCATCAGCTCCATATCACCTTGTTCTTTATTGTCAGGATAATTTACAATAGCACCACTATAAAGTTTATCAGGAATTTCTTTGATCACTTCCAGCATTCTAAAAACTTTTTCACCTTTTGTTTTAATATCCATTTCCCCATTTTCATACATTTTACTTAGTTCCACAACGTTTACCAATGTGCCATTCTCCTGTAATTTATTATTGAGAACTGCCGGTATGCCAAATGGCTTTTTATTCTCGTGACATTCTTTAACAAGCTGCTTATATCTTGGTTCAAAAATGTGAAGGTTTACATTTTCACCGGGATAAACTACAATGCCAAGAGGAAATATCGGTATGAAATTGGTCATATAATTTTCAGGAGTGTAAAATTATAGATTATTACGAAAGCCTGCTTACTGTTTTTTATTCCACCGTTCATTTAGCTTTTTATATTTCAAAAATGTGTAACGGGCATTTATTCTTGCGCAATGATACCCTGTTGCGCCATCGAGAAAGCCGAGTTTAAACAAATAGTTTTTGATAAAAGAAAAGACTGCAGAAAAAAACATTTTAAATGATCCTGCTCTTTTTTGTTGTTTAAAATATTTTTCGGCATTCAGCGCTGCATAATTTTCCATCTTGTTTTCATACGATGCAATATCAGGTGCTGTTTTATGCAACACGTAACCTAATGTTGAAATAACTCTTACATCTTTTGGTAAGAGTAAAGACTCATGCACATCTGCATCATTCCAGTTAATTTTTTTCCTGTTGAAAAGCCGAATATGCTTATCATTTCCCCACTCGCCGAAACGAAGCCATTTGGTCCCTAAAAAATTTTTGAATTTGAATTCAAACACTCTCATCTCATCAGTGAGGTCCTGCTTCAATAAATTTTCTTTTAGCTCCTTATCTAAGGCTTCATCTGCGTCAAGACTAAGTATCCAATCATATTTTGCCAATGCATTGGCTTTATTTTTTGTTTTGCCAAAACCTTCCCAATCGCCTTCAACCAGTCTTGCATTGTTTTGCTTCACTATAGTCTTTGTTGAATCTGTGCTGCCATTATCATATATCAAAATATCATCAGTAAGACCGGAAAAACTTTTTATGGTTTCGCCAATAACCGCAGCTCCATTTTTACAAATAATAACAACCGAAAGCATTTGCATGCTGCAAAATAAAATTATTAAACTCATTCATTTGTCTTTATTATAAAGAGTATTTTTGGCCAACCCGAAATGATACAGGAACTATTATTAAAATTGCAACTGGGCGATGCAAAAGCATTGGCAAGGAGCATTTCATTGGTAGAAAATGAAGCCGATGGCTATGAAGGGTTGTTACAATTATTACCTCACAATCCGAATAAACCAGTTATTGGTATTACCGGCCCGCCAGGAGCGGGTAAGAGTACATTGGTTGATTCGTTGATCGGTTTGCTTGTAAGCAATGGAAAAAAGATCGGGGTGCTTTGTGTTGATCCATCATCTCCCTTTAATCTTGGTTCCCTACTTGGCGACCGTATACGGATGAGTAAATGGTATGATAACTCAAATGTATTTATCCGTTCATTGGCGACAAGAGGATCTTTAGGTGGCTTGCATCCGAAGATCATAGAAATAACCGAGCTAATGAAAGCGGCGACTTTTGATCTTATTATTGTAGAAACGGTTGGTGTGGGACAAAGCGAAGTTGAAATTGCGGGCTTAGCTGATATCTCGGTTGTTGTTGTTGTTCCTGAAGCAGGTGATGAAGTGCAAACTATGAAAGCAGGCCTGATGGAGATCGCTGATATATTTGTGGTGAACAAAGCCGACAGGCCGGATGCTGATCAATTTGTAAAAAACTTACGACTGATGCTGGCACCTGCATTTCATAACAGGTACGATGAGGTGCCCGTGATAAAAACGGTAGCTTCACAAAATGAAGGCGTGAGTGACCTGCTGAAAGAGATAGAACATTTGCTAAAACATCATCATTCAAAAGAAAAAAAATATTGGTTGCTGGCAGAAAGAGCTTATCAACTTATTCAGCGAAAGAAGATGAATGATATTGATAAAGAAAAACTCAAAGAAGAGATCAAAGACCTTTCGAACAAGAATTCATTTCAATTGTATTCATTTATAAAAAATTATTTGTAGCATGGAAATCATCCCTAATGAAAATTTGCCAAGAATGGCTGAATGTGAACCGGCAATTGTAAAAGTGCAACCTGGAAAAGTTTATTCATGGTGTACTTGTGGCTTGAGTGCCACCCAGCCATTTTGTGATACTGCACATAGAAATATACAAGATGAACCTTATCGCAGCATTAAGGTTATGTTTGATAAAGAAGAAGATGTTTATTTCTGTCAATGTAAGAAAACAAAAACGCCTCCGTTTTGTGATGATACTCATTTAACGATCAGGAAATAAATTCCCAAAGTCTTCCAGGTTCATCGCCATTTTCATCTCGTTCATCGAAACAATTTCCACGCGACCTGCGTAGGGAATAGTTTTGACATGAAAATTAAAAACAGATATGAAAAAGATCGCTTTAACCTCAGCCTTTGCTCTCCTGCTTATTTTTTCAAGCAGTTGCCTAAACACCCTCCATCCCATTTTTACTGAAAAAGATCTGACTTACGATCCAAAACTTATCGGAAAATGGAAAACCGACAACCGCGAGGGGGTAGTGATTACCAATCTTGCAACGGAAAGTTCTATTGAGCTGCCAGGAAATATTTCTTCCATAAAACAGAAAGGATATCTTATAAGTTATCAACATGAAAATGGCGAAATTACCGAGCGGTATATTGCTTTTCTTGCACGGATTGGCAAGCATCTCTATTTTGATTATTTCCCTGCTGATAAAAAAGAAGCCCGGGAGATCGATGATTTCTTCGAAGCACATTTTGTAAAAATGCATTCATCCTACCGTGTCGAAATTTCAAAAGATGGGAATTATGAATTAAGTCGGTTGGATGAAGATTATGTGAAGAAGCTTATCAACGAAAAAAAGATCCGCATCAGTTACGAAAAAGATGCTGATGATAATATTGTAATCACTGCTTCCACTTCAGAGCTTCAGCAATACATAATTAAATATGGTGATGAACCGGCAGCCTACAGAAGTGATAAAACAATTCTTAGAAAATAAACATTGTTTTAAAAAATAAACCTTTAGTAAAATGAAAAAGATAATATCCGCTTTATCTATCATAATAGTTACAACTACCTCCTGTGTAACATCTCTGCAGCCGCTGGTTACTTACAAAACGGCTATTGCTGATTACAGGATCGAAGGAACATGGCGACAAGACGAACAGGAATATACCGTTCAGAAAACTTTCAACAGCGATTTTTTCAAGAAGAACAAAAAAGATCTTGAAAAGAGTCGTAAAGAAGATAATGGTCGCTTATCGGAAAAAGATAAAAAAGACTCCGCTCTTTTTTCCAAATCCTATATTATAAAGTATACCAAAAACGGAATACAATATCTGTTGTTCGGAAGTATGATCAAACTAAACAGCGGATTATTTATGAACTTCACACCTGTTGACGTGACAATTACAGACAGCACCACTAAAGAACCCGAGATCAATCTTTCAAACCGGCTCGATTCATATACAATTGCCCGTGTGCAATTCACAAATTCCAACATTATGAAGCTGGATTTTATTGATGGCGGTTACTTGTATGACCAGATAAAAACAGGACACATGAAAATAAAAAATGAAACTGATGAACTCTATGATACTTTTTTGATCACCGCTTCGACCAAAGAATTGCAGCAGTTTCTTGAAAAATATGGTAATGATAGTCGTTTCTTTAACAAAGAAAATTCTGTTACCTTAAACCGTAAAAGTTGAACGAATGAAGAAAAAGTATTGGGAATTAAATCATCCTGTATTAAGAATTTTACAGCACCTGGCTTTCTGGGTGCTTTCATTTTTTGTATTTCTTTATATTTTCAAGACGGGTGTTAAGCCCGAAAAGGTAGACTATGTTTATACTTCATTATTCCAGTTAAGCCTTATTCCGGCTGTTTATATAAATCTTGAATTGCTTTTGCCAAAGCTGGGAAACAGGAAAAGGATCTTATTTTATTTGCTATCATTAATTGCACTTATCATTCTTTTTGCCTGGATCAACTATAATTTTTTTGACAACTGGTCCGCAAAAGTATTCCCGGATTATTTCTTTATATCCTATTTCACTTTCCGTGAGATCGTCCTTTTTTTTATTGTTTACATTATCATCACCATGCTGCTGAAGCTTTCCAAGTCATGGTTCCTGGTAAGCTGGCTGCAAAAAGAATTACTGGAAAAAGAAAAACAAAAAGCCGAGGTGGAGCTAAAAGCGCTGAAAGCACAGATCAACCCGCATTTCTTTTTCAATACATTGAACAGTATTTATTCAATGGCGCTCGATAAAGATGACCGTTTACCGGGTACAGTGCTACAACTATCGGACCTGATGCGATACTTTCTTTACGGGTCCAGAGACAATTTTATTCCATTAGAAAAAGATCTGACTGTTGTGAAAGAGTATATTGCTCTCCAAAAGCTGCGCTCGAATGCACAATTAGATATTGAAACAAAAATATCCGGAGAGATCCGCGATCAGCAAATTGCACCATTGCTTCTCATTACGTTTCTTGAAAATGCATTCAAGCATGGAGCAAAGGGGAGTTCAGGAAATACATTTATAAAGCTTGATATTAAAGTGGAGAAGAATAAATTGAATTTTACGATAGAAAATAATAAAGGCATCATTGATGAAGTAAATACAGGTGATCATAATGGCCTCGGGCTTGAAAATGTAAAACGCCAGTTAGAGTTATTATATCCGGGAAAACATTTACTGAACATTAAAGATGAACAGGATCGTTTTGTTGTGGCATTGCAATTAAGTTTATGAGCCGCTATAAATGCATCATAATAGAAGATGAGCCGTTGGCACAGAATATTCTTAAAAAATATATTGCTGACCACCCTTCACTGGAGCTGGTGGCGACATGCTCCGATGCATTAGAAGCACAATCAATATTAACACAGCAAAATATTCAAATACTTTTTCTTGATATTAACCTGCCGAAATTATCAGGCATCAATTTTATTAAAACGCTTATTCATCCCCCACTGGTAATATTTACAACAGCCTATCCTGAGTTTGCTGTAGAGGGGTTTGAATTAAATGCTGTTGATTATTTACTAAAACCGTTTTCGTTTGAGCGTTTTCTGAAAGCCGTAAATAAAGTAATTGAAAAACTGAATACCCCTATGCAAAATAATATTGCCGGAAGCAATCCATTTATTTTTCTTAAGGCAGACAAAAAAATTCACAAAATTGACCTGGAAAGCATTCATTATATCGAGGCGATCGGTGATTATATGAAAGTGGTCACCGATACAGTTCAACTGATCGTGAATGAAACAATGAAAAAGATGCAGGAAGAATTACCAGCAAGTCATTTTATCCGTGTACATAAAAGTTTCATCATCTCCCGAAGTAAGATCAGGTTTATTGAGGGAAATTATGTGCAGGTAGCTGACAAAAGCATTCCTATCGGCGCCACCTATCGAAATGAATTGCTTGTAAGTATTGAAAAGAAAAATTAATCCGCCTTACTCATCATCTTTACAACCGATCGGTGCGCCGGGTGGAATTTCCTTATGAATAGTTGGTTTCGCTTTTTCCGGCTCTTTCATTCTTTCTAATGCAAGCAATAAATGACCCTTATAAGTTGCGTCAGTAGCCGTTTTCAATTTAGCATCGATAAAAGTTTTTAGATCTTTTAATGTTGTTTGTAGTACTGATTTTACAGGGAAAGAATTATTATCGTTAATGCTCGCTGCCAATAAATAAGTCAGTAAAACTTCTTCTGTTTGCATTTGTATCAATCCATCTATACCAGTCAATCTTGGCGCTTTCCAGGTTTTAGAAATTAGCAGGCTGATCATTTCGGCAACACCCAATCCTTTATTCATTGCCTCATATTGCACCATCCTGTTTAACCTTTCTGAGTTAAATAAAAATGATAAAGGAAGATCAGCGGCAGTTTCTGCGGGAGATAAAACATCAAATGCAAGCCCTGTTCTTTTTCTAAAAAGTTCTCTTGAAAAACCATATCCCGCCGGAAGTGGCGGAATTAATTGAGCAATTTGATCTGGTAATTTTAAAAATTTAGGATCAATACATTCAATGATCGTATTTAATGCTTTTAATTGTTCTTCCTTTGACAATGACTTTGTTATTACTTGTCCATCACCTCGTAATGAATAATTATAAAACATTCCACCAACAACTTTCGTTGCCGCTTCTACCTGGTAACGATGATAAAAATAAACAGGCACCAATACATCTTCAAGCATTGCCATGGGCATGCCGGGCCTGATATTTTTTTCACCAAAATCAGATAAAGCTTTGTTGCGGACCTTCATTACATTTTTTAATTCCGTTACTGCATCATTTCCATTATCCCAAAGGTGTGCCTGCGGATGAAGACCACCGGGTGCACGGGCATCACGATCGGAAATAAATTGCAACCCTTTCTTTTCCGCATCAGACAGAATCTTATTTAATACAATTGTTTCATTTGTGCCGGAAGGAAAATCACTATAGCCGAAAGTGATCGATGCTTTATCCCAATCACCGATCTTATTATCATATGCATTTCGCAGATCAATTTCACCTGCAACATCTAAGGTTATTGTTGGATGCGGGTAATCCATCACACTGGCTCGTTCGCTTACACTTGCAGCATAGTTGTGCATCAAACCAAGTGTGTGACCAACTTCATGAGCTGATAATTGTTTTAATCTCTCCAATGCCATCTTCAGCATTTTGTTATCAGCTGGTATCCCATTCTCAAATGGCGCCAATAAACCAGTTGCAATTAAATAATCTTGTCTTACACGCAATGAACCAAGTGTTACCTGCCCTTTTATTATTTCACCTGTACGTGGATCGATAACAGATGCGCCATAACTCCAGCCTCTTGTACTGCGATGAACCCAGTTAATTATATTGTAACGTATATCCATAGGGTCAGCATCTTCTGGTAAAACTTTTACCTGGAAAGCATTGATATAACCTGCTGCTTCAAAAGCCTGGTTCCACCAGCTTGCACCTTCAAGCAATGCACTACGAATTGGTTCAGGTGTTCCATTGTCTAAATAATATATGATCGGTTTTACCGCTTCGCTTTTCGCTGCAGATGGATTTTTTTTCTTCAAGCGATGCCGCATGATATAAAATTTCTCTATAGGTTCTGTGACCGGTGTGCTATAATCATAATAAGAAACAGGAATAAAGCTGCTTCGCGGATCAAAAATTCTTGGTTTGTAATCGTTATCCGGTAGCTGAACAAAAGAATGATGTATTCGTAATGTGATAGCTTCAGGAGAAGGTGTTACCGAGTTTACAAAATTGCCTGTGATGCCATCATTATTTACAAAGGTTATTGTTGTTTCAAAATCGGTATTCAGTGGAAAGTTTTTAGTGCGGGGTAAATAAATAGCAGAACGAGTTTTATCCAAGGAATAGTTTCCTTGTTGGCTGCTTTTTATACGGTTGGCAACCTGCATTGCATCACGCAATAAAAAATCGGTTGCATCAACGAGATAGTGATTATTACTTTCTGCTTCAACAGTAAATCCCCAAAGTGTTGACTGCGCAAATGATTGTTCAACCGCTCTTTTTTCTGCAGCATCTTTTGTTATAGCACGATAATCATAATTGGGTTGTATCATTAATAGCTTTCTTCCAGTCTTTGAAAATTTTACGATCCGTCCGCCGCCTGATAATCCACGATCAAGACCAATATCATTTGAACCCAACCCTGCCGGTAAAGAAATCGTATAAAGAATTTCTGTATCAAGTGTGTCTACTTCGAGCCATATCTTACCTGTGTTTTCATCCCAGTAGAAATTAAAAAAACCTTCGAACTTTTTCAGGTCCTTAGTTTTCTCTTCAATTGTTGAGAGCTTTTGAGATGAAGCAAAAAGTGGCGCAAATAACAGGAATAAAATAATTTTTCGCATAGCAGTTAATTTACAAATTGAAGGTATGATATAAAGGTTTTGTTATAGGATAAATACGATAAACCCTGTACAATGATAAGGATTATCAATTCAATATAAACAAACTAAAAAAGGGTATTTCTCCCTTTTTATCCTATCGCTTACGCCGTATTTTAGCTTTTGCGGCAAGAGAATTCAATCTTATGAAACCACGGAACTGCTATTTGCGGAGACAATCCTTATTAACTACCTTTTCAAGATCGTGGCTCCTTGCCTTTTATTTATTCGCAACATCATTTTCTTTTTCACAAACAACTAATATCAGCGGTGTCAGAAACAATTATTATAGTGTACTGGGAGTTGATGTCACAAAAAATGCTGTAAAGCTTGATAATGTTTCAGGACTGTCATATGGTAGCACAGTTTTACTGATACAAATGAAAGGGGCGACGATAAGCACAACAAATAATTCTACATTTGGTACAGTAACCTCTTTGAACGATGCTGGTAATTATGAAATAGCAACGATCTGTTCCATAAGCAATGATTCGGCTTATTTTTTTAACACCATCCTGAATACTTATAATGTCAACTTCAAAGTGCAATTGGTAAAGTTTGGCGAATACTATTCTGCCAATGTTACGGATACAGTAAAAGCACAAACCTGGAATAATTCCACGGGAAAAGGTGGAGTACTGGCGCTAAAAGTGGAGGAAGATCTTACATTGAATGCTCCCTTGTTTGCTGATTCCACCGGGTATAGCGGCGGGAATGCCTTAATTAGTAATTCCACCTGTAACAGTTTTACAAGTGGCTACTTTTACGATGCAAATTTCGCTTCTCCTCAACTCGGAGCATTTAAAGGAGAAGGAGTAGCAGATGTCGTTGCGGGAAATAGTGGGGGCAGAGGCGCACCAGCCAACGGTGGCGGTGGTGGCAACAATCATAACAATGGTGGCGGTGGCGGTGCTAACCTTGTGGCAGGAGGAGCTGGCGGCGGAAATTATACTACCGTTTTCGGTGCATGTACAGGAGACTATCATGGCGTTGGGGGAAAAGCTCTGAGCAATGCAGCCGGTACAAAAATTTTTGCCGGTGGTGGTGGTGGAGCTGGTCATTTTAATAACAACCCTACTACCCATGGTGGTGGTAGCGGAGGTGGTATAATAATCGTAATTGCAAAAAACATAATCGGCAATGGATATAAAATAACCGCAAATGGCAGAGTAGGTGGAAATGGCAGTTCAGACGGGGCATCTGGTGGTGGGGCTGGTGGCAGCATTATTATGAATGTCACAAATTCTTATTCAGGTACACTTACAATTGAAGCCAAAGGAGGCAATGGTGGCACTACAGACAATCAAAACATTACTAATCGCTGTTATGGAGCTGGTGGAGGTGGAAGTGGAGGTGTTATTTATTTCAATGGGGCTATTCCACCAGTAACTACGTCTACGATTGCAGGATCAGCAGGACTTGAATTACGAATTGTTGGATGTGGTCCTCCTAAACCCGCAACTAACGGAACAAGTGGTTTAATAGTTCCTAACTATTCTTACAGGACATCTGTTATTCCATCCGCAAGCTGCGCTACTGTTTTGCCTGTCAGGATCATCTATTTCAACGCAATTCTTAACACTGATAAAAAAGTAAGAGTAGAATGGGATATTGCCAACCCTGAAGAAGCAACTTCATTTACAATAGAAAAAGTAAACTCATTAAATAATTGGATCGAACTACAAACAATTGACGTCCAAACAAATCTTCATCACTATGAAACCTTAGACAATATGCCTGCACCAGGTGAAAATATATATCGTTTGCGGGTCAAAGGAAAAGATAACAGCGTCACTTATTCTATACAAAAAAGAGTTGTCATAAAGTTTAATGATCATTTTTCCTTTTATCCAAACCCTGCAAGAAATAAGATCATTATCAATGGAAAGTTAAATACTGGAACAGTTATCAGGCTTACCGATATTACTGGTAGAGAAATAAAGAAAATAATTACAAACACAAGTTCGACATCTTTTGAATTCTTACTTCCATCGATAGATCCAGGCATTTATTTTTTGCGTGTTGATAATTATACAGAAAAAATTGTGATCCTTCATTAACTTTAAAAAAAATCGAACCATGAAAAGGAAGATCCTCTTTCCTATCTTGTTATTTATAGCTCCCTTTATTGTTTCCGCACAATCCACCGCCAAAGAATGGTATTCGAAAGGGATTGAATTAAAAGGTAAAAAAGATTATGAGGCGGCACTGGCCGCTTTTAAAAGTGCCATTTTAAAAAAGTCCGATTACAATGAGGCTTATTACGAGGCAGGTTGGTGTTGTAATGAATTAGAAAATTATGAAGGTGCAATAGATCTTTTGAAAAAATATATGCCCTCAGACGAAAAATATAAAAAAAACAAATCTAATGAGTTAGGTTTTTCATATTATAAACTTCAAAAACCAACTGAAGCTATAATTGAATATAAAAATACGATCGCTTTATCACCAAACGATGGTACTGCGTTAAGAGGCCTGGGAAATGTATATTATGAAATAGAAGAGGATTATGACAGTGCTATAGAATATTTTGAAAAGGCTGTTAAGGAAGATGAGGAAGACTCTAAACCTATCTATTATAAACTTGGCTGGTTATATAACGACAAGGAACAATATGATGATGCTATAAAGATCCTGCTAAAAGCTATAGAGTATGATAGCGAAGATTCCGGTTATCGTGAAGAGCTTGGGTATGCTTATTACCAAAAAGAGGAATATGAGTTTGCGCTTACGCAATTAAACAAGGCAATTGCTTTAGACGATGCTTCAAAACTAGGATATTATTATAAAGGCCTTTGTTTTGTTGCTACCAATAGAAAAGGTGAAGCAATGAGCATGTATTATAAACTTAAAGAAATAGATAGTGATACCGCTGCGGAGCTGATGGATAAAATAAATAAAATGAAATAACGAGGCTCAATTTTTAATCAGTGTGGTTGCTTTTTTTCCAGCGATAGAAAACATACCCGGCAATAAGAAATGGCGCTGAAGCGAGATAAATAATTCCTGCATTCAATCCTTTAGCAGGCTTTTCACCAAGCTGTTGGGCTGTCTTTGTACAAATGGAACATTGAGCTGAAGAGTCATTCACAATGCACAATGAAGAAAAAATAATGATTGATAATATCAGTACACACTTTTTCATTCAGAAAAATTTCAATACAAAGATAAAAACTTAAACAGCTTCCACACCGATCCGCTTGCTTTGTTTCTTTCTCTCATCTTCATCCAGGATCACCTTTCGCATGCGAATAAAATTCGGTGTTACTTCAATGCATTCATCCTGCTGAATATATTCCATACATTCTTCCAGCGTCATTAAAGTTTTAGGCGCAATTCTCGTTGCATCATCACTTCCGCTGGCACGATGGTTGGTAAGTTTCTTTCCTTCAGTAACATTCACTACAAGATCACCCGGTTTTATATTCTCGGCAACGATCTGTCCTGCATAAACTTCCTCACCCGGGTCAACAAAGAATGTTCCCCTATCCTGTAATTTATCGATTGAATAACCTGTTGTTCTTTCCTGGATCTTTGAAAGCAATACACCATTATTTCTTCCTGGTATAGATCCTTTCCATGGTTTATATTCTGTAAAGCGATGAGCCATTACTGCTTCACCGGCTGTATTTGTTAACATTTGAGAACGCAAACCTATGAGTCCTCTTGATGGAATTTCAAACTCCAGGTGTTGTATCGCACCTTTAGTTTCCATCACATGCATTTCGCCTTTACGTCTTGTAACCAGGTCAATTACTTTGCTTGCATATTCTTGAGGTACATCTACCACTAGGTTTTCATAAGGCTCACATTTTGTTCCATTGATCAATTTTACCAAAACCTGCGGCTGGCCAACTGTCAATTCATACCCTTCACGACGCATGGTCTCGACCAATATTCCTAAATGAAGGATGCCACGACCATAAACATTAAAACTATCTCCACTGTTTGTGTCCTCAACTTTTAAAGCGAGGTTTTTCTCAGTTTCTTTCATCAGCCTATCACGAAGATGACGGCTGGTAACAAATTTTCCATCCTTACCATAGAATGGAGAATTGTTGATGCTGAAAAGCATACTCATCGTTGGCTCATCAACACTTATCACTGGTAATGCTTCAGGGTTTTCCAAATCTGCAATGGTATCACCGATATTAAAATCTTCAATTCCAACAACAGCACAGAGATCACCAGCAATTACTTCACTTACTTTCTTTTTTCCCATTCCTTCAAACACATACAATTCTTTCACCTTCGATCTCTTAATTGAACCATCCGCCTGCATCAATGCCACTTGCTGATTTTCTTTTATCACACCCCGGCTTACTTTACCAATTGCAATACGGCCTAAGAAAGATGAATAATCAAGTGAAGTGATCTGCATTTGCAGGAATCCTTCGTTCACTTTTGGTGGTGGTACATACTTTATAATCCCGTCTAACAATGGGTCAATACCTTCGATTTGTGTATTGGAATCATTGAACCAACCATTCTTTCCTGAACCATAAAAGGTCGGGAAATTCAATTGCTCTTCTGTCGCATCAAGATTGAAGAATAATTCAAATACAGCATCATGTACTTCGTCAGGACGACAATTGGGTTTATCAACTTTATTGATAACAACGATCGGGTGAAGATTCAACTGTAATGCTTTTTGCAACACAAATCTTGTTTGTGGCATAGGACCTTCAAATGCATCCACAAGCAACAGCACACCATCAGCCATTTTCAAAACTCTTTCTACTTCGCCACCAAAATCAGAGTGGCCAGGTGTATCGATCACATTAATCTTTACATCCTTATAAACAACCGCCGCATTCTTACTAAAAATGGTAATGCCACGTTCTCTTTCGAGGTCGTTGCTGTCCATGATCAGCTCACCTGTTTCCTGGTTATCACGAAACACTTTAGTAGCATGTAATATCTTGTCTACCAGAGTGGTTTTGCCATGGTCAACGTGAGCTATAATTGCAATATTTCTTATTTCCATACTATTTTTTAAACGAGCGGCAAATGTACGCCAATTCAACGGGGCAGCGAAGGAAATGAAAGTGATTATTTTGTTATCAACATAAGTACCCTGATTAGGCTTTGCTTGCGTCGCTCCGTTCATCTTTTTGTTTTTTATGGCATCTGTCGTTGAGCGAAGCGAAACCCCGATGAATATCGGGGCACTCTTGTGCTTTCAGTAATTCTATTTCGCTATTTGTAACCAAAAATCGATGGTTTACGTCTACTATTTATCAATCCTTTGTTCCCGGGCATTAAATTTCTAGCTTTATAAAAAATCTGCCATGCGTTTTCTCAAATGGTTCGGAATTTTTTTACTGGTCTTAATAATCGTTTATTTCCTCGGGCCTCAACCCTTCACTCCCAAATACAATAATGAGTTACCCAATATCCCCTCCGATGCAATCCAATTGGAAAAATATATTTCTAATAATGAAGCAAAACATAAACTGAAACCCGATAACGAAGCAAGAATCTTATGGTACAATGACACTACAAAAGAAAAAACAGAGTATGCGGTTGTTTATTTGCACGGTTTCAGCGCCTCACAAGAAGAAGGCGATCCCGTTCATAAAGAGTTTGCAAAAAAATTCGGGTGCAACTTATATCTAACAAGACTGGCAGAACATGGAATTGATACAACTGAGCCCCTTGCAAATTATACGGCTGAAAAAAGCTGGCGATCAGCTGTTGAAGCTTACGCCATTGGCAAACAACTTGGCAGAAAAATAATTTTAATGTCAACTTCAACAGGTGGCACATTAGCATTAAAGCTTTGCGCTGAGTTCCCGGATATAGCAGCAAATATTATGATGTCGCCAAATATTGCGATCAATGATCCAAATGCATGGATGGCTAATAATCACTGGGGTTTACAAATTGCACAGGTAATAGTCGGTAAGCATAAAATTGTTGATGACACTACTGCATTATATAAACAATACTGGAATCAGCGTTATTCAACAAATTCAATAGTTCAATTAGAAGAGTTGCTGGAATCAACAATGAAAGAATCAACTTTTAAAAAAGTTACCCAACCATCGTTGTTGCTTTACTATTTTAAAGATAAGGATCACCAGGATCCTGTTGTGAAAGTATCTGCAATGAAAAGAATGTTTGCGCAACTTGGCACGCCTGATAGTTTAAAAAGACAAGTGCCTATTCCCAAAGCAGAAGATCATGTGCTTGCATCTCCTATTAAATCAAGAGATGTAGAAAGTGTAAAGAAGGAAGTTGAGAAGTTTGCAATTGAAATTCTGAAGCTGCCGGTTGTCAAACAATAACATTTACACTCTCACATAAATTTTCTTTTTATCCAATAAATAGCCCACCAGCCAACAGAAAAGCATAAACGTTATTGCAAATAAGAATGAGCCAAAATACATTCCTGCATAACTGAATATATTTTGAAACAACCATTGGTAAAGTGGTTTATCACCAACAGGGATAAACCATAACAGTGTTGCCCCTAGTTCCGATACGAGGTAAACAAACAATGGATTTCTCCCGAATACCTCAAAGAAATAGTTGAATCTCTTTATTTGTAAGAAGTCAATTACATAGATCAGTGCTGACAGCAATACACAATCAATTCCCACAGTTACGAACACAAAGCTTCCTGTCCATAATTTTTTATTGATTGGAAAGAAATTATTCCAACACAATGCAAGAAAGATCAATGTAACTCCAACCAATAAAAGCTTTGCCAATCCTTCATAACTATTTCCTTTTTCCTGTATCCATTTACCTGCAGCGTAGCCAAATGTTACATTCGCTATTGCTGGCAATGTACTCAACAATCCTTCCGGATCAAATGCCACTCCTTCGCCATGATACAAATGATTTGGACCAAACACCCATAGGTCCAATCTTGTTCCTGCATTAGTCAGCATATCATAAGGATCATCCCCTCCGCTAAACATTCTTAGAATAAGCCAATATATAAAAAGGAAACTTACTGATAATGTCAGCACCGTATTTAATTTCAGATAACGGATCATTAACGCTGCGGCACAATATCCCAAAGCAATTCTTTGCAGCACTCCCATTATTCTTGTATGCCCGATCGGGTTGGCGGATAAGCCAACGCTTTCATTCCAATGAACAAAAGGAAACCAGTACATCAGGTAGCCTAACAGAAAAATAATGATAGTTCTTTTAAAAATTTTACCCAGCACTGCTGCGTCGCTCATATTCACCCATTTCTTCATCACAAAACTCATAGCATTACCAACAGCAAACATGAATGAAGGAAAAACAAGATCGGTGGGTGTAAAACCATGCCAGCTGGCATGATTCAATGGAGCATAAGAAGTATCGCCATTACCCGGTGTGTTTACAATGATCATAAAACAAACCGTCATACCCCGAAAAACATCAAGGGCGGTGAAGCGTGGAGATGGTTGCATAAGCAGTCGTTTAGTCTCCGAATGTAAAAATTATATTACAGAAACGCTATGATACTTTAGAAAGAGAAAAATTGACCTAAAAGAATTTTCGGATAAGCCAAATAATGAAAGTGCCGAGTAAGCTGAACAAGATCATTGTAACGATAGGAAAATAAAATCTAAAGTTTTCCTTTTCGATTCTAATATCTCCGGGCAACCGTCCGATCCAGTTCAATTTATCATGAAAAAAATAAATGATAATACCAATTAAAATAACAATTGCACCAATACCAATGATCCATTTACCGGTTTCGCTGCTCATATTGCAAAGCTAAAATGAAAGAGTGTATCAGAAGGGATAACCGATGCCGAGATTATAAATTATATTTTCTCTTCGCCATGATTTATGATTGAATTTTATTTGATCGACCACCCATGGGTTTTGTTGCCATGGCTCACGTAAGGGAAAAGCAATATCTAGCCGGATAACAAATAATGTTATATCAAAACGAAAACCAAAACCGGCATCAAAAGCCAATTGGCTTAAAAACTTACTGGTAAATTCGCCACCGGGTTTATGTGTATATGTGCTGTCATTCATCAACCAAATATTTCCGGCATCGACAAATAATGCTCCGTACAAAGGCCCCGACAGCCTGAAACGAAGTTCTGTATTCAATTCAAGTTTCAGATCGCCCGTTTCATCCGGAAAAAAATTATTAGTGGTATCGATATATTTATAGGTACCGGGTCCTACAGAATGACTTCTGAATCCCCTCAGGCTATTATTACCTCCAATAAAAAATTGTTTTATAAAAGGAAGTTGAACAGAATTTCCATAAGGAAATCCAACGCCAATGATTGCCCGGTTTGCCCATGAAGAATACAATCCGAGCTTTCGATAATATCGTCCGTCCAATTCAAATTTGATGTACTGTGAAAAAGGTACATTGCGGATCATTACTTCTTTTCCATTTTTTACATCGGCGCCGGAAAACAAGCCGGCTAAATTTCCTGAAAGATCCAGAAAGCCATTAAAGTAATAAGCATTGTTTCGCAGCAATCCATTCGCCAGTTGGTTGTAATTAAACTGGTAGGTAGAGCCAAGGATAAATTGTTTTTCTACAGCACGGGCCAGCAATGTATCCTGGTGAACAAGTTGTTTGTATTCCTCCGTAACTTTTCCCGGTTCAACATAATTAATCCTTATTGGATATAGCTCGTGCTGTTTTTGCAAACTTTCTTTCCATAAATATCCATAAGCAATACGGAAAGAATTGAGTGTATAAAGCTTTACACGATCAAGCATATCATATCCCACCTGGATATTTGTTCGTGGCATATAACCTCCTTTAATTCCAAAGTCGCCAAATGGCACAAGGACTTTTGGAATAGAATAATTTATTTCTCCGCCAAAACGTATCGCATTATATCCTTTTAATGCCCCGCTGAATTGAACATCTGAACCGGTATATGCACTAATACTAAAATGCTCACCACCCTTGAAAAGATTTCTATCTCTCCAACTTAGAGTTATCAATGACCCATTGAGATTATTAGAACGTGTTATTGTAGTAAACTCTGCCTTCAATGATTTTCTTGGCAAAGGAGTTAAATAATAAAAAGCATCGAGATAGGCAGAATCGGTTTGTCTATTGATCTCAAACCGATTTTTTACAAATTTGAAAAGATCAAGATTGACAAGGCGGCTAAGTGTAAGGTTATGATCGGTCCTGTTATACAAATCCCCGGGTTCAAAATTCATTGCCTCAGAAAACATGGAAGGTTTGTATCGTTTTCTTCTGTCAATAATATAATACCCTTTATAATACTGAGCTTGAGAGCGGCTGCTATCAACCCGATCCATATTCAAACTGTAACCTGCATAGATCTGAACATCTTTTATCTTGTAAACTTGTTTCGATTCAACAGAGGCATCCTTTTTTATTGTTACATACATATTCGCAAGGTGATTGCCAAGTGTTGTATCTGTTTTTATTAGTATGAGTTCGGGACTGAAAAAATAAAATCCATTCTCTTTCAGGTCAGCATCAATCCGGACCCGTTCTGCTTTGATAACATCAAGATCAAAAGGTTTTCCGGCTTTCAATAAAGTTTTATCACTGCTCCTGGCAATTGTCGATGCAAGCACTCCGCTGTCAGATGGAAAGCTTACTGCAGCGATCTTATATTGATCTCCTGCAACAATATCATATCGTGCATGTGCCCTTCTGCGTCCTATAATCGTATCACCTGTCACCTTTGCATGGAAATAACCTTTGTTTTCCATGTGGCTTTGCAACACTTTAATGTTTTGTTGCAGGTTAAGCTGGCTGAATAATACTGGCGGTTCGCCATTCTTGGTTCGTATTCTTCCAAAAAAAGAATTCTCTTTCTTATTTCGGAATAAATTATAAATAGAAAGTTTTATGGGGATACCCAGGAATTTGGAATTAGGTTTTGGTCTTGTCAATCCTTCAAGGTCTTCTTTCAAAACTTTTTTTTCACGAACAGTGGATGTGCCATTTACTATAGTTCTTGCCCCGGTATATAATTTATCACCGGCTGGTAAATGTTTTGTATTGCTGCAAGCGGTTACCAGGAAACAAATTGTTGCCAAAATAATGATATGATATTTGTTTTCTTTCACTATAGTTTCTTTGTGTAATTCACACCATCAACTTTCTGGTTTCTTTTTTTCCTAAAAAGTTCTACGAAACGATTATAATCAACGCTGATCGTAAAACTTATTCCTGCTTCAATGATATATCCATCAACGATACCTTCATATTGATTCTTACGATAAAAGCGTAGCATGTATCTTCCATCTTTACTTAAGGAATAGTTGACACTAAGATCGCCGAATACATTACTTACCTGCTGACTGCTGTTCTTTGGTCCTTCCAGTTCGAAATTGCTGCCAACAGAAATTGTGAGCCGCTCATTTAATAAACGTTTACTTACTCCAATGTTCAGATCCGTTCTGCTTCTTTGTTCTCCTGTTGTATAGTCATCCGTTGAGGTTACATCAAATGTCAGGTCAACTCCATCAATAAGCCCTGCCGCAAGTTTATTGAGTTGTTCAGTCATCAACTTGCTTACGCTTTCCCGTGCATAAGATGAAGCGCTGAATAGTGGTGAGCTGCTTGCCAAAGGATTTTGCCCAACAAATCGATTTAATAATAGCAAAGCAAACACCTGGCGATTCGTTTCTCCCGGTTCTTGTCTTATTTGTTCAAGCCTGCTATCTACTTGGGTTATGATATCGTTTGAAACGCCATAGTTCTTGTCAGTAGGAAGTACTATATCAAATTCAAGCGTTGGCTGCATCATTTCTCCGGTCATTTTTAAATGAACTTCAAATGGCAGCTTTTGCAAATAAGTATTACGTATAGCTTGTGAGGAGGCTGCGATTTGAGTTTGCACAAGATCAATTGGTGCTGTGTTAGCGATATAAACTGCGTTTAGATCTAAGCTGGCTTTTGTGGGTTCATTGAACCAGGTGATCTTACTTCCTTTTTGGATATCAAAGCGACGATGAAGGAAATTGAAAGTGATCTCATACGCACCTTTTTCTAATTCATAATTTCCCACGAGTGTGATCTTGCCGCTCGGATCAATGCCTGTTGACAAAAGCGCTTCGCCTTGTAAATTGATAAAGTCGCCATTCGCTTCATCAATGATAATATTAAAAATTGCTTCTTTCTTTATTTCAATATTCGTTATAATATTCATTCCTTTAAAAGGAGAGATATTCAATGAATCATAGCCAAGGAAGAGTGAATCATTCTGCGGCGCATCCATATCTACAAATTCAACAATGCCATCTCTTGCTACCACGCCGGGTTCTTGTTGTGGAATGACAACAGAAAGGTTCGTCCCGTCATTCACGGTGATATTTCCATCGATATCAGGGACTGCTTCTGTCCCACGCACATGCATGCTCGATGTAATGACAAGTTTACCGTAATATATTTTGTTATCTTTTTTTGTGGTATTAAGAACCTGGAAGTTGTTGGCATTAACATCAAGATCGAAATTGTAATTGGTGAAATTGGGGGTTTGCACTGTGCCATTCAATCTAAGTTCATTATTAGCTGTATCTCTTATTATAAAATCTTCAAAATGAAATCCATTTTGTGTTACAATGATCTTTTCACCATCTATTTTATATTGGCTTCCTAATACCGTTGTTGCAAAACTTGCTTTATCAAAATTGATCGGGCCATCGATCCTTGGTTCATTCACCGATCCTTTGATGCTGATATTTCCATTCACATTGCCGGAAGCATTTTTTATCATGCCTCCAAAAGCTCCTTCCATAGTGGCAAGCTGCATTTGTTTTACAGCAAGATCCAGGTCTAATGCAATATCGTTCTCGCCTTTTGGAGCGAATGAACCTGTTAATGCAATATCGTTTCCTCTTCCGGTTATTGTTGCGTTCGTATTGTAACGATCGCCGGACATATTATCAACTTTTACAATAGCATTTCCAAGTGTATCTCCTTTCATGCTCAGATCATTAATGGTAAGTTCGCTGATGAAAACGGGTTGCCTCAAAATGTTTTTAAATGCCATTGTTCCATTCATGGAACCATTAACAAGCAACGAATCTGATTTTAAGAAGGCCGTGATAGTTGACAATTGAAAATTTGTAAACCCAACATTTAATAATTGCCCCTCAGTTTGAAGAGACAATCGCTGATCATTTTTTTGTAATGAAAAATTATTAGCAATTATATTATCCTTTGTTATTGTAATTGAATTATTGGCAGAAACAGTCCACTTGTCATAGTTCAGCATTAAACTATCAGGGCGAAGATTTATAGTGTAATTTCCTTGTGATGGCTGAGTTAGCAACCCACTCAAATAATATTTACCCTTTCCGCTTTTATCACCTATGTTTAAGTTGAAATCAATCTTATTATTTAATGCAATTGCATTGAATTGTGTATGATAAAGATTATGGCCAATTCCCGTAATATGCTGTACATCCCCGGTAAACTGCAAACCTTTATCAGTTGTATTTATTTTAAGATTGACGCTACTTATTTCACTGCCATTGTACGAAATAAATGAAGTATTCGCAATAGCATTTAATCCCTGGCCAATGGATGCCCTTCCATCAATATGAATTGGTTCAAATGATTTTAATCCAGGTACAAAAGCAATTAATGCGGGGGCATTCTCAATATCGGCAGTAAAAGAAAAATTATATGGCTGCACATCAGTAAGTGTATTTGCAGGCGCAACCTGAAAATATGGTTCAATACTTTTTTGAAAAATCTTACCGAGATCAGTGTACCGGTATTGGCCATTTAATCTTGCATTGGCAACATCGCTTCTTAAAGTCATGAACTGAGCAGTATCATTTCTACTGGAAACAAATTCGATTGTATCTAATGGCAGTCGCTGATCGGCTGATACCAACAAGGCATTTGTCATTAGGACATTTGCTTCTAAATAATTTGAATTTATCACAGGTATGTTTGCGTCTATTTTTCCTCTTACTATTGCTGGTTGTGGAGTAAGATTCAATGGAAATGTTTTAATACTATCTACCATTCCTGTAAAATGAAAAGAAGGATTATCGGATATATTTCCAGTAAGCATTCCGTCCAGATCAAGATTTGGATCATTTATATCTGTTATTACATTAAGTGAATAACCATTGATAGTTCCATCAACCTTAATATTCCTGTACACATAATCATTAAATGAAATCGAATAAACGTCTCCTTTGAAATTCGTATTGAGCTTACCTGGAGTAACCCCTTTTCCTGAAACTTTAATATTTCCACTGATATTTTTAAACTGATCATTTTTTAAAATGTATCCAAGATCCAATGAATTTGTTTTTATCAATGCATTATAAGTTACTGTATTAGGGTTGCTGAGATCAGTAAAACGACCATTCACGAACGCTGCACCAATGGAAGAATTGATCGTTAAATTCGTTGAAAGATCATTGATAGAACCGGCAACTGTTCCATGCGCATCAAATTCCTCTGGCAAATTGATCTGTTCATTAGATAAACGCTGACCGGTGAACAAGGCGATATCAGTTTGATTTGTATAAAGTCTTCTTATCGTTAATGTGCCACCAGCTTTATTGAGATCACTATTTGAAGTCAATGAACCGCTTGCATCGATATGTGTATTTTTCAATCCACGGAATTGCAGATTTGCGATATGCATCGTTTGGACTGTTCCATTTCCTTGCAGGTTGATATACCATACAGCATTCGGGTTTGCAAATGCCGGCTGCGAACGTAATTGGGGAGCAAAAGCGAGTATATCTTTTACCTGTACACGGCTATTCGATATATCAGCATCTATTTGTACATGAGGAAAGTTCACCGTAAGCTCTTTGAACGATTTGTATGTTAATGATGCATATCGTTTCAATTCTGTTCCCGGTGTTTTAAGAACAAGGTCTTTCACAAAAGTTTGTGTATTGGCATATAGAAATTCTCCCTGCAATTCCTTTAGTACAAAACCACTCTGTTCTTTGAAAGATCCTTTTTTTATTTTTCCTGAGACTGAATCGGCAGATAATAAAATATCATTTGCTTCTAATGTTACAGAATCGCCTTTGAAATGACCATAATCTATCCCATGTTTTATCCGGGGGTTATTATCATTATCAAATTGCAAACTATTGTTCTCCAGGTTTACAGTTGATGCAAATATTCTCCAACCCGCTTCCACCTGACTCTTTGCTTCCTGTTTCACTTCTTTCACAACAACTCTTGCTTCTTCTTTTCTGCCAAACCTTATCGCACCCGTGGTATTTTTCAGAGAAATGTTTTGAAGATCAATAATACGGTTCTTCAGATCGATATTATTTGGTTTTACCTGCGCTGATCCAAGATCAATTATAGAATAAGTTGCAGATACATCATTCCGGTAATCCAGTTTAATATTCTCCAGGTTCAATTCTTTAAATAATAATTTCAATGCAGAAGGCTGTTGTGCTTCCACCATATCTTTTGCCGCAGGTTCTAATTCCAACAATGGTTTTACCTGGTAAATTTTTGCAGTTAATCCCTTGATATTGGTTTTAGGTACATCAAAATAAAAATGTTCGTAATCCATTTTATCAATTCTTGTATCAAGATGATCGAGCCATGCTTCTGCATTAGCGCCGCTTATAGTGTCTTTATAAGTGACCCTGATCTTATTTAATTCAACTGAGGGAATTGAAATAAAATATGACGAAGTATCTGAACTTATTGTCGTGTCTTTGGTCGTAAACGCATCAACAACAAATTGAAAATTAAATGAGGTATCGGGAAGTTGTCGTTTGATCTTCGCAGTAATATTATCCAGCGCAATACTTCTAATATCTATTTGATTGTGAAAGATCAACTTGAACAGATCCAGATTAGCTTCTATCTTACCGCCGGATAATAAGGTATCTTGTTGCCGGTCTTCTATATAAACATTTTCCAGAATAATATTTTTAGGCAAGCCAACATAAACTTTTCCCACTTCAACTTTTGTCTTTAGTTTTTTTTGGAGATAAGCAACTGCGTTTACACGAAGAATATTTTGTACGGGCCCTGTTTGTATCAATAAAAGGATGACGAGTAAAAATAAAATGATGAACAGGATAGTTTTTGCTACTATTCGTGCCGGCTTGACCCAAATATTCTTTTTAGCCTCGTCCATGCAGTCTGCTATGGGGTTTTTACTGAAATCTTTTTTAAATCTTAGAAAATATCATGCTATAAATACAGTGAATAGAAATAAAAATTGAGTGTGGCAGAATTTGCCCATTTTGTGTTTAGAAGCAACATACTGTCTTGGTCAACTAGCTTTCATCCGCAACTTCTCCAGCCTTTGGCGTGGATTTGCTATCTTTCTTTCTTAATAAACAATTGCCATGCTACGATCAAAGATTGCCGGTATTGGTATGTATGTACCGAAAAATGTTGTTACCAATAATGATCTGATGAAATATATGGACACGAGTGATGAATGGATACAAGACCGTACCGGTATAAAAGAAAGAAGATATGCGGATCGTACAAAAGAAACAACTGCCACCATGGGTATTGAAGCAGCAAAGATCGCAATTGAAAGAGCTGGCATTACCCCACAGGATATTGACTTTATCATCTTCGCCACTATCTGTCCAGATTATTATTTTCCCGGTTGTGGAGTATTGGTACAACGTGCCATGAAGATGAAAGAGATCGGTGCACTGGATATAAGAGATCAATGTTCTGGTTTTGTGTATGCGCTTAGCACGGGAGATCAGTTTATAAGAACAGGTATGTACAAGAACATTCTTGTTGTTGCCAGCGAAAAACATTCTTTTGGACTTGACTTCAGTACACGTGGAAGAAATATCTCTGTGATCTTTGGTGATGGTGCAGGTGCTGTTGTTTTGCAGCCAACGGAAAATGACAATCGTGGCATTCTTAGTACACATTTACATTGTGATGGAAATAATGCGGAGATCCTCGCTATGTATAATCCCGGAACCCATGCAAATTATTGGGTTGGAGAAAATAAGCTTGCTGATTTTGATGAAGCAGAAATAGGTGAAATGTTTATGAGCCATGCGATGATCGATAAGGCACAAAATTTTCCAAACATGGATGGCCAGGCCGTATTTAAAATAGCAGTAGAAAAATTTCCTGAAGTGATAATGGAAGCGTTGAATACAAACAATTACAAAACATCTGACCTTAAATTATTAGTTCCGCACCAGGCGAACCTTCGCATTTCACAATTCGTGCAAAAAAAATTAAGACTAAGTGATGACCAGATATATAACAATATTCAGAAATATGGAAATACGACAGCCGCCTCTATTCCAATTGCTTTATGCGAAGCTTTTGAAATGGGCAAAATAAAAGAAGGAGATCTGGTTTGCCTTGCGGCATTTGGAAGTGGCTTTACTTGGGCAAGTTCCTTATTGAAATGGTAAATGCAACGTTTTTTCCCCGAACTTCGTTTTAACTGATATAAACAATGACGAAACTATTTTTATACGTATTGATGTTATTTTCTGCAACAGTGCAGGCCCAATCCTATGATAAATGGGAGATCTATCAAAACCGTAAAGAGGTGAGCACTTTTAATAATAAGAAAGAAACGACTGATGAAAGAAGGGTGTTGTTACTAAACCGGTTTTTGGAGGGACCTGGCTTTTTTGTCATTGAATTTAAACCTGCTGCCGAACAAGCAGAATGGATCCGCACTATTGCATTTTACGATTCCACCGATAAACAAATACGAGAATATAACAACACCCTTTTCCTGCAAATACATAATTCTGAAATTGCAGGCATCATGGAAGGCCGTCAAAAAGTAAGAGTATATAGCTGGGCTGTTCCAAAAGATCCTGCAGTTGCAGCTACGGTTCGTGTTCGACGCCTACTTTTGTGTACATTATATACACGATGAGCCGAAAGATCATTTACATCATCAATCCTATTTCTGGAACAAAATCCAAAAGTGATCTTCAACAATTTGTTGAGGCAAAAACAAAAGAAAAAGACATCCCCTATTCTGTTTTCCCTTCAGTTGCCGATGGTAATTATTCTTTTCTGCATTCAATTATAAAAGAAGAAAAGATCAGTGATATAGTAATTGCCGGTGGTGATGGCACAATAAGCAATGTGGTAGGTAGCCTGTTAAATGAAAATATAAACTTTGGTATCATTCCTTGTGGATCGGGAAATGGGTTGGCGCATACAGCAAAAATTTTAAAGCAACCGGCTAAAGCACTTGATATAATTTTTAATGGAAAGGCCTCTGCTATTGATGGATTTTTCATTAATGATCGTTTTGCCTGTATGTTAGCCGGTCTTGGATTTGATGCAAAGGTGGCGCATGAATTTGCTGACCATCCAAAAAGGGGATTGATGACCTATGCACAATTAACTCTGAAAAATTTCTTTTCTATAAATCCATTTCGTTTTGAATTAAGATTTGAAAAAGTGAAGATCGATACTGATGCTTTTTTTATCAGCATTGCTAACAGCAACCAGTTTGGAAATAATTTCACCATTGCACCAAAGGCAAGTTTAACGGACGGTCTTCTTGATATTGTAATTGTAACCGCGCAGAACAAAGTAAGTTTTGTTTTGCAAACATTAAAGCAAATGGCGGGTTGGAATGTGATGGAAGCTTCCTCCATTATAACAAAAAAAAGTGGCATTATTTATTTTCAAACAGATAAGATCGAGATCATTAATCATTCACAGGCCCCATTGCATATTGATGGTGAGCCTGCTGAAACTCCTGATAAACTTTCGATAGAAATAAAGAAGAAATGCTTTAGGCTTATTCAGCCGGCTTAATAGCAAGGGACTCTTTTTTATTAAGCAGGTTAACGACTTTATCAAAACTTTCTTTATTAAATAAAAAATCCGGTGAGCTCATTATGTTCTTCTTTTCTCTTTGCGTAAGATGAAAATTCAGTGCTGCTTTGTCCTCTTGTTTTTCCGTTGCATATTGAAAAGTGATCTTATTAATTTTATGCACTGAATGTTGTGTATAATAACTCAGCAGGTCATTCTGAAAATATTCCATTGTTTTAAACCAATTATGCTGTAGCATCAGGAAAGGTTTAGTAGCATGATCGGCTATATTCTCTGTAACATAAGGATAATCCCATCCGCCGGATGGACGATCTCTTAATTGAATGATCAATACACCACGGGTATTTTGACGTATCCAATCATCAAAAAATTCGAGGAATCGCAAACCGGTTTCTTGTCCGTAGTTATCTCTTAACCCTGCATCCATTACATCAATTACCGGGTCGGAAGGAAGCCACACATTGGGCAATACAATTGGAAATGTTGCATTCATTCGCAAGGCAGTTAGTATTCTTATATTATAAGGGTCTTGTTTTTCAAAAAAAGAAGTGAAGTCAATAACGTCGGGATCCATTTCAGGAAGTGCCGTAGAGTCATAACGGCTGCGCATCATAAATCGTATTGGCTGTGTACTGATGATCATTTTCCTGCTATCTCTTGAAACAACAGAATTATAAAACGCCAGGGGAATAGTTGCATTTCTTTCGTCCTCTTTATAATCCTTCAATTGCTTATTTAAAAACCCGTGTGTGTTCTTATTCAATTTTGATTCAAAAGAAAAAGCTCTATCCTTCACATATATATAAGGACCAACCTCAAATTTCAGTGATGGCGATATAAGATCTCTTGCAACAAAAGATGAGAACAAAGGATTCAAAAGATCACCGGAGATATCATCGACATATTTTTTATCCTGCAAATGAATATTCTCTCCTTTTTGCTTGCGTAAGTATAACTCCCGGAAATAAGAAGCGCCTATCATTCCGCCGGATGCGCCAGTAATGAGAAAAGTTTTTTTCATCATTTCACCATTTGTAACACTATCAAGTCTTTGGAGGATGCTCATTGTAAAAGTTGCACTCCGATGCCCACCACCACTTGTATTGACGATGACGAATAATGGCTTTTCTTCGCCTTGCTTTCTTTTCCAGTTTTCCAGCACATGGGTCATGTTCAAACTATCTTCAGAAACATTTTTTGTAGATGCCATTGCCAGTATATGTTCCCGGGTATAAGCAGGTCGTTCTTTCGTATTAGAATATTTTAAACCAAACGCTTTATTTCTCGGATCGATCCAGTCCCATGTATAAAAAAGATTAAGAATAATTATTAACCCAAGAAGATATGGGACACTCCAGCTTTGTAAAAAATAGGTAAAGGCGCCAGCGACCCCTATAAGTATTGCAAAGAAAACAGTAATGCTTGCAGCAGCTGGAATTTGAAAAAAAGCTGAGTCTTGTAAAAACCCGATCCCGATCAAAAATAAAAATGCAGCAAACACGGAAAGCACGGCGGCAAAGTGATGACGTTTAAAAATATTTTCGATGAAGTCACGGGTATAGTGAGAAACATCCCTGGTCTTTTTTACAGACATTGGTGTTTCAAGATACCATTCCACTTTAATGATCTTTGATTCACTTGGTGGTAATTCACCTTGCTTTAAATGCCTGATATATTCTTTTGGGTTTCTTATCACCGGCATCATACGGCGGTAAATAGAGCGATCAGCTCTGAAAAAGTAAATAAACGAAATAAAGAGTATTAAAATTAATCCCAGCAAAAAACCACCGGCTAACATTAAATATTCTGCAGTAGGAATAAGTTCTTTGTACCTGATAAACTGCCATGCTTTAATAAAATAAAAAATTAAAAATGCTGCCGGTATTACAAAGTTGTTTATACAATACCTTAAAAACGGGTTGGTGGTAGCTGCCAAAAACCTGAAGTGACGACTGAATAAAATGAAGCTGGCAATGTTCCAGCTCATAATAAACATACCAATAGCAATACCAACAATGCCAGCGCCAAGGGCATTTACACTCCCAAGATATTCCGGCGCCAGGTAAAGTGAATCGGCACCAAAACTTCTCATGAAAGTGCCATTGATAGTACTAAACAAAACAAACCAGAAAATAAGTAACACCTGGTATTTTCTGAAATGCAGAAACAACAGTTGAACAGGAAATGAATATAAGAATCCGCGAAGCCAGGCTTTCATAAGTAAAGGAGAGGCGGTTTAGTTATATTTAAAATTAATATTAAACCACCGTTATTTCAAAGTAACTGTTATTTACTTTTTATAAGGTAGCCTGTCCAGAAAAGCGACAACAAAAGAAACATCGCAATTAATTGATGAAATTGTGCCGTCCATTCAAAAATTCCCCAATGATTGGGTACAATTTTCACACTGGTAAGAACAGAGTAAATACCGAGAATAACCTGTGTAGTTACAAGAAAAAGAGGAAGCCACCTTGTTTTCAAAAATAATTTGTTGCTGCCTATTTTAAAAGCTTTCCACGTCCAGACAAGAATAAGAATAAAAAGTATATAGGCAAGTGACCGATGGAAAAAATGAATGGTGATCTTGTTCTCAATTAAATTTAATAACCCATCTGGTGAAAACATTTTAGCTGGAATGAAGGCACCGTTTATATCCGGCCAGGTAGGCGCCATTGTTGCTGCTTTGTGACCAGCCATCAATGCACCAAATGCTAATTGCAAGATCAACACTCCAATTATTATCCATGTAAAATTCTTTAGTGATCTGTTTACAATTCTTTTTTCATTGGGCACCAATAACTGCAAAGCGAACCAAAACGTATAACAGAGTAATCCCAGGGCCAACACAAAATGCAACATCAGCTTTGTTGGCTTTACATAAATAGCATCTCCTGTTAGCCCACTTGCCACCATGATCCATCCCACAGCTCCTTGCAAAGCACCAAGCAAAAAAAGAATGATCAATGGTTTTATCATTTCGTCTTTGAACTTTTTTTGAAAAAGAAAAATTATAAAGGGAACCGCAAACACAACACCTATCAATCTTGCCCAAAAACGATGGAACCATTCCCAGAAAAAAATGGATTTAAAATCTTGCAGTGTAAAATCCGAGTTGAGAAGCAAAAACTGCGGAGTCTGTTTATATTTATTAAATTCTTCGATCCATTTTTGTTCATTCATAGGCGGCAATGTTCCTGTGATCACATTCCATTCAGTAATAGAAAGCCCAGAACCAGTAAGGCGTGTAACTCCGCCTAATAATATTTGAATGATCAGCATACCAACTCCTATCATTAACCAAATGGCTACTGTTCTTGAAGCTCTTTGTGGATAAATTTCTGACATGCGGCGCAAAGTTAGTTGCTGCTGATATTGAAAATGATTTTTGTTCTGCGATATTTGTACAACCTCACAAAATGCTACTCCCTTTTTACCAGGACCAATTATCTGAAGCTGGTTGCGATGAAGCCGGACGTGGTTGTTTTGCAGGACCGGTATTCGCATCAGCGGTTATTCTTTCAAAAGATTTTTTTCACCCGTTACTGAATGATTCAAAACAATTATCCGAAGAGGAAAGGAATGAATTACGAATAGTTATTGAAAAAGAAGCGATCAGTTTTGCTGTTGCCAGCATCAGCCATGATGAAATTGACCGCATTAATATTTTACAGGCATCGATAAAAGCAATGCATATTTCTTTAACCCAGCTAAAGCCAAGGCCCCAGTTGCTATTGATCGATGGAAATTACTTTGTCAAGTATAAAAGACTTCCTCATCGTTGTATCATAAAAGGTGATGGCCTGTATGCATCAATTGCTGCAGCAAGTATCCTTGCTAAAACTTATCGTGATGAGTATATGAAAAAGCTTCACGAAGAATTTCCCCAGTATAACTGGGCAAGCAATAAAGGATATGGAACTCCTGAACATCGAAAAGCTCTTAATGAATATGGTGTATGCAAATATCACCGCAAAAGTTGGCGACTTTTCTCCGAACAGCCTGAGCTTTTTGATAGAGAAAGCTGTCTTTAGGTTACTCTCTCACTATCAATCTCCTGTATTCGTAAATTTTATCAGATAGTTAGCAAGCTGTATGGTGTCGAGCTATATCTTTGTCAAAATTGTCCTGCATGCAGTTAAGGCCACTTCCTGTTGTTGATTCAATTACACCGGAGGATTTCAAGCATGAATTCTATGATAAGAATTTGCCTGTCATCATTAAGGATCTCTCGCATCAATGGCCCGCATATATAAAATGGAATTGGGATTATTTTAAACAATTGGTTGGCGACAAAAAAGTTCCGCTATATAACAATGTAAAAAGTGATGCATATACTCCAATAAACAAAGCGGATGATTATAAAACATTTGGTGAGTATATCGATATGATAAGCCACGGGCCAGCAGCCTGGCGAATTTTTTTATTCAACATTTTTGATCATGCGCCACAGCTGATAAATGATTTTACATGGCCCGAACACATGATGAAAGGTTTTGTAAAAAAATATCCCATGCTCTTCACTGGTGGTGCTACTTCTATCACCCACATGCATTTTGATATTGACCTTTCCAATATTTTACATACCCAGTTTGCCGGCAGAAAAAGAGTTTTATTATTTCCATTTGAAGAACAGTATAAGCTTTACCGTAAGCCTTATGAAGTTTTATCATTAGCGGATTTCTCCAATTACTATATGCAAAACGGTAGTCCTGATTATGAAAAATTTCCAGCTTTGAAACTTGCACAAGGGCAAGAGGCAGTTCTGGATCATGGAGATACTTTATTTATGCCTGCCGGATGGTGGCATCATATGGAATATCTTGACAGTGGCTTTGCGATGAGCTTAAGGGCACTACAACCATCGCTAGCGGGAAAAATGAGAGGAGCATGGAACATCTTCGGAATGCGGAGTATTGATACCGTGATGAAAAAAACTGCACCCATCTGGTGGTATGAAAGAAAAAAGAAAAAGGTTTTTGAAAATGCCGATAAGGAATTAAGAAAACCAGTCGCATTTAGTTGATCACCCAAACTTCATTTCCTCTTAAAAGTTTATCAAGATCAGCAGGCTTCTTTGCTTTTGCATCTTTTATTTGTTGTTCCATTACATCTTCGTAACAGCTACGATCTCTTTGATAGAAGACGCCAAATGGCCTTGGCAAATGGCCTTCAACACCTGGGTTATCGAAAATGCGAACAAGTATCTGTGCTTTGTAAATATCCTTTTCATCATGGATCCAAAGATCATCAGCACTATGACCATCTGCAAGATTTACAACTTTTGGTGTAAAGCCATCAAGCTTAATTCCTTTTTCTTTGGTTGCTCCAAAAGTCAATGGCTGACCTTGCTCAAGGAATAATGTTTCAGCTGCTTTTGTTCCTTTTTCCGTAAACATTTCAAAAGCTCCGTCATTAAATATATTACAGTTCTGATAGATCTCAAGGAAAGAAGCTCCTTTATGTGCATTGGCACGAAGCAACATTGCCTGTAAATGTTTAGGATCACGATCCATAGTTCTTGCTACGAATGTTGCATCGGCTCCCATAGCAAGTGCTAATGGGTTAAAAGGATGATCGATACTTCCATAAGGAGTCGATTTTGTCACCTTATTTTCTTCTGAAGTTGGAGAGTATTGTCCTTTCGTTAAACCATAGATCTGGTTATTGAACAAAAGAATATTAACATTAAAATTTCTGCGTAATAAATGTATCGTGTGATTACCCCCAATGCTCAAACTGTCGCCATCGCCAGTCACTATCCAAACACTCAGCTCAGGTCTTGAAGCCTTCAATCCACTGGCAACTGCAGTGGCTCTTCCATGGATCGAATGCATTCCATAGGTATTCATGTAATAAGGAAAACGGCTGCTGCAACCGATACCTGAAATGATTACAATGTTCTCACGGGGTATACCAAGTGTTGGCATTACCTTTTGCACTTGCGCAAGAATAGAATAATCGCCACAACCGGGACACCAGCGTACTTCCTGGTCGGTTGCAAAATCTTTGGATGTCAAAGCCGGGGCAACAGTAGTTTCACTCATAAAAAAATATTGATTGCAAATTTAAAGAATAACGGATAGCAAGCAAGGGGTTTCAAAGCCATTAACCATGATTTTTATCAGGCAAACCCTTAATTATTCGTTATTTCCTAATTCTTCCCAATACTCGGCAGCGCGGCGGGTGTGTGGAATTACAATTGTACCGCCAACGATATTAGCCACCGCAAAGATCTCGTACATCTGGGCAGTGTTTATTCCTAATTCATGACATTTCCCAAGATGATATTTGATGCAATCATCGCAACGAAGCACCATGCTGGCAACCAAACCAAGCATTTCTTTCGTCTTTGTATCCAAGGCACCGTTTTCGTAAGTATTTGTGTCAAGATGCCAAAGCCGTTTCATCACAAGATTGTTCTTACTAAGGATCACCTCGTTCATTCGGCTGCGGTAATCATTAAATTCATTTACTAATGATGACATATTTAAAAGTTTTGCTCAAAGTTACCTGTCTGGTTGAAGTAAATGATAAAAACGCATGAGGCTAAAAAGTATTTAGTAAATTCAAATCTTAAATTATTTGCATGAAAAATAAAGTTGTCGCTATTATTGGTATTGCCGCATTTGTTTTTTTGGGGGTTGCAGCCAGCAAACCGGCGGGCACTAAAGAGAGAAATCTGAAAGTGCTGCCAAAAGATATCAGCGATACAGATCTTGATTCAGTAATGAACGGTTATGCAAAGGCATTGAATGTAAATTGTGATTTTTGCCATGCTGAAAATAAAACCAAAACTGATATTGACTTTGCAAGCGATGATAAACCTGAAAAAGAAATTACAAGGATGATGATGAAACTAACTGCCTCGATAAATAAAGATTATTTTGATTATACTATTGTGTACAAAGCCGGTGAGATTATGGCGGTTTCCTGTTATACCTGCCACGATGGGTTCGCCAGGCCTGAGCTTAAACATGAAAAAAAGAACTAGTATTTCTTTCATGTTTTACCATAAAGAAACTCCGATTACTATTCTGGTATTATTACCTTACGGTTAAGCACTTTTGCTCGATTTTCCTATAAATCAGTCTCTTACTACACTACTTGAGAAAACATACCGTTCTATAATTGATCCAAATTAAGCAGTAACGCTTATCCTATAAAAACCATTATATATGAACTGGCATGATGCCATAGGAATTTTATCAACCCTTGCTCTCTTTGCCCCGGTGTTTATTATTGTAGTAACTAAACTGATCCGTTATAAACAATACTTTTCCCTTTTTATTTATTGTGTAATAGCATTTGGTTTTAACCTGATGACTGAGCATTTGGTAAATGTGCCAAAAAGCGTTGAACGTTTTTATGGCATTACAAATAACCTGACTGATATGCCTCTCATGCTCGGCTTCTTAGTATTTCAAATCCCTTCTTCAGTCCAGCGAAAAAGAATAAAAATATTATTGGGTGTGTTTGTTGTTTTTGAAATCGTTTTGATAATAATGTATGGTATTACGGTGAAAACGATAACGCTGACGATGGGACCAGGGCTAACGATCGTGTTTGGATATTCTTTATACTATTTTGTTTATACCGTTAAGCGAAGCTTTGTTCATAATAAATTCGTGGGAAAGGCGATAGTAGCTTCTGCTTTGACATTTGCATATGGATGTTTCATCATCATATACCTGATGCATTATGTATTTAATTTGCAGGATCTTTCTAACCTCTTCCTGATCTACTATTTTATCACAATAATTTATTGCGCCATTTTATCAGTTGGTCTTTACATGGAAGGTAAAAGAAAAAGTAAGCTTTATGAGCTGTTAATTACCCGTAAGGAGTTAATGCGTTTTTTTGCAGATGAAAAAAAACCGGCTACTCCAAAAGGAGCAACCGGTCAATGGAAATTAAACTGATCGATTAGAAACAATATTTTCCTTCGCTTATCATTTTATCAGCTATCCTTCGTCTTGCATCTTTCGTATTAAATGGTTCTGCTTTTGTGAATCGCTTCAATCCCATTAATATCATTCTTTGCTCATCACCTTCCGCGAATGAATTGATCGCATCTTTACCAAACTTATTTACATTATCAGCAGCATCATATAAATAGGTATGCATAATGTCAATATGATTCGCACAAGCCGCTTCTCCTTTTTGATCCACCATCTTCATCACTCTTAACAATACGCTTTCTGCATTGAATGTTTCAATAGCCATATCAGCAAGATTCATCAATATTTCCTGTTCGTTTTCAATTTTCATCATCAGCTTTTGCACAGCCGCACCCGATGCCATCAGAATTGCTTTTTTAAGATTTGCAATTAATTTTTTCTCTTTTACAAATGAGCCTTCTTCTTCAGCGCCAAAATCAGGAATACTCATTAATTCTTTTTGCACTGACATCGCTGGCCCCATCAGATCAAGTCTTCCCTGCATTGCCCTTTTCAAAGTCATGTCAAGCGTTAGCAGGCGATTGATCTCATTTGTGCCTTCATATATTCTATTGATACGACTGTCACGATAAGCCCTGGAAATATTATACTCAGCGCTGAAACCATTCCCGCCATGTATCTGCACACCTTCATCAACTACATAATCCAGCACTTCGCTGCCAAAAACTTTTAGCATAGCACATTCAATAGCATACTCTTCCGCGGCTCCCAGTAATGCTTCATTAAAAGGTTTGCCAGCCGCAAGTAGCTCGTGTTCTTTTTTGTCTATCCAATTTGCCGTGCGATATAAGGCACTTTCCCCAACAAAAATTTTAATTGCCATTTCAGCGAGCTTATGTTTGATAGCGCCAAAATTTGCAATTGGCTGTTTGAATTGTTCTCTTGTTTTTGCATACTGCACTGAATCGGTTGCTGCTCTTTTCGAACCTCCTAATGCAGCAGCAGCTAATTTCAAACGACCAATATTTAAAATATTAAAAGCGATCCTATGTCCTTTACCAATTTCTCCCAATACATTTTCTACAGGTACTTTACAATCCTGGAAATATAATTGAACAGTTGATGAACCTTTGATCCCCATTTTATGTTCTTCAGGTCCTTGCGTAAAACCTTCCGTTCCCCTTTCAATAATAAAGCCTGTAAATTTATCACCATCAACTTTCGCAAATACTGTATACACGTTGGCAAAACCACCATTTGTTATCCAACACTTTTGTCCGTTGAGCAAATAGTATTTACCATCATCGCTAAGTTTCGCACTGGTTTTTGCGCCGAGTGCATCACTGCCGCTATTTGGTTCTGTTAATCCATAAGCTCCAGCCCATTCGCCAGTAATGAGTTTTGGTATATATTTTTTCTTCTGTTCAGGAGTGCCAAAATATAAAATGGGTAAAGTGCCGATACCTGTATGTGCAGCAATAGCCACCGAAAAAGAATGACCAGCGCCGAGATACTCATTCACAATTGTTGAGGTAACAAAATCTTTTCCTAAACCGCCATACTCTTCAGGAAAAGAAGTTAGCAGTAATCCTTGTTCACCAGCTTTTCTAACAAGGCCTTTCATCAATCCCGGTTCCAACGCATCGATACGGTCAAGTATTGGATAAACTTCTTTATCGAGAAACTGCTCACACATATCACGGATCATCAATTGTTCTTCTGAAAAATTTTCAGGAATGAACACATCGAATGGTGAAGATTCTTTTATCAGCCATTCGCCACCTTTTAGTGCCGGTGCTTGTTTTACTTCAGTGCTCATAGTATTAAGTTTAAAAATTTTGTAGGTTAATATTTATTTACCCAACTGAATAACTATTATCAACGTCTGTTGCAAGTTTACCCTGAGCTTGTCGAAGGGCACACTTGTACCACAATAACCTTATTCACCATTCACCATTGACCGCTCACTATTTCAAATTATCATAAACGATCTGCAATACTTCCTTACATACTTCGATCTTTTCCTGTGGCACAGTATCCAACGCTTCATTCAAAGTTTCTTCTGCCAGTTCCATTGTTTGTTCCTGCAACTTCTGCGCCTGCTTTGTCAAAAAGATCTTATTGATACGCCGGTCATTTTCCGATGCCACTCTTTTTACGAGATTCAACTTTTCAAGATTATCGACCAGTCTTGTTATACTTGGCTTATCACGAAATGTAGCATTGCATAATTCCTGTTGGCTGATCCCATCCTGTTTCCATAAATGATATAAAACACTCCATTGCTCAATGGTCAGGTTCATTGCCGAAGCGTTGAATTTTTTTTGAAGCCTTCTGGCAATGGCAGTGGAAGCTTTCCCAGTAATAAAACTGTATATTTCGCCTTTCTTAAAATGGTTGTTTGACATATAGTTGTTTATACAACTATTCAAAATTAGTAATTAGGCTTGTAAAGCCAAACTAATTTCCCTTAATTTTTTGTGCTTCGTTTTACTTCCTCTTTCCTCTTGATTACCATTGTTTATTTAGATTTGCCTTAACGCATGATCCTCTTTTATATAACTATCGGCCTGCTTGTTACTTATTCCATCCTGATCTTGTTTTACCGTGCTGGCTGGCAGGAGCTAAAACCATTTTCCAAAACTGATCATGAGCCCTCGATAAAGATCTCTGTAATAATTCCCGCCAGGAATGAAGAAGAAAATATTGGTAAGCTTTTGTCCTCGCTTGAAAAACAAACCTATCCTCACCATCTTTCCGAAATAATTGTTGTTGATGATCATTCCACAGACAATACAGTAGCAATAGTAAATAGCTATTCGTTTGCAAAACTTATACGGCTTGAATTTGATAATATCAATTCTTATAAAAAGAAAGCTATTGAAACAGGTATCGCTGCTGCATCGGGTGATCTGATCGTTACAACAGATGGGGATTGTATTGTACCGGGAAACTGGTTGAAAACATTTGCTTCTTTTAAAGAAAAAACAAATACTGTTTTTTTTGCTGCACCCGTTGTTTTGGAAAACGAGTCAAATCTTTTGCAGACATTTCAAACACTTGACTTTCTTGTTTTGCAGGGCATTACTGCTGCATCTGTACAAAAGAGATTTCACAATATGTGCAACGGAGCCAACCTAGCCTATGAAAGAAAAGCTTTTTTTGAAGTGAAAGGTTTTACCGGAATAGACCATATCGCCTCCGGCGATGATATGTTATTAATGCAAAAGATAGCGCAACAATTTCCAGGTAAAGTTTCTTACCTATTATCAAAAGATGTTATTGTTACTACTCAGGCAGCAAAAACATGGAAAGAATTTTTTAGCCAACGAATACGTTGGGCAAGTAAGGCGACAGATTATAATGACATAAAGATCTTCAGTACTTTATTTCTTGTTTACTTTTTTAATTGTTCGCTCTTTGCATTATTCATTACTGGATTCTGGATGCATCTTTTATGGTTAGGTTTAATTGCTATTCTCATTTTAAAAACTATTATTGAATTAACTTTCATCTACCCCGTTGCTAAATTTTACAATAAACAAAATTTAATAAGGTGGTTCCCTTTTTTTCAGCCTATGCATATTGTGTATACAGTAATTGCAGGCTGGCTAGGTGTCTTTGGAAGTTTTGAATGGAAAGGCCGCCGGGTAAAATAGTTTGGTTGTATCTTTCCTTCTCATGAGTATGGCGTCAACATCATCACAACAAGCTGCATGGAAACGTTTGAAAAAAAACAAAGGAGCTATCGCTGGTCTTATCATCATTATTCTTGCCGTACTTTCTGCGATCTTTTGTTATTTCATCGCACCAGACTCCTCCCCATACGCAAACAGGATAATTCTTGAAATACGAAAACAAAAGCCAGGTTTCAAAAAAACATTTTTAAAACTTCCAAAAGAAACAAATACAAAGAGCGGATTCTTCAGTCATCTATTATATGGAACGGAAGATGAGTTTGAATATATCCCGATCAATAGTTATCGTTCCATTAATAAAGATTCGATCGTTGCTTTAAAATTCATTGATGATGGCGTGGAAGAAGAAAAAGCGTTTGCAATAAAAAAACTACCAGCATCATTTAGTGTCACAAAAAAATTTTGGCTTGGCACCGATAAGTTTGGCCGTGATATAGTAAGCCGCATCATCATTGGCACAAGAGTTAGTTTAAGTGTAGGATTGATCACCGTGATCATCTCTCTTTCTATTGGTGTATTACTCGGTTCATTGGCGGGTTATTTCCGGGGAAGAATTGATAATATTATTATGTGGCTCACCAATATAATTTGGAGCATTCCAACATTATTACTCGTATTTGCGATCACATTTGCATTAGGAAAAGGTTTTTGGCAAGTATTTATAGCAGTTGGTTTAACAATGTGGGTGAGTGTTGCCAGGTTAGTTCGTGGACAGGTTTTATCAATAAGGGAATTAGAATATATAGAAGCAACAAGAGTATTAGGATTCTCACATTTCAGAACGATCTTTCGTCATATACTTCCAAATATCATGGGACCTGTTTTAGTTATTGCTGCATCCAATTTTGCATCGGCTATTGTAATTGAAGCTGGCTTAAGTTTTTTGGGAGTAGGTGTACAACCACCTCAACCAAGTTGGGGCCTGATGATAAAAGAGAATTATAGTTTTATAATAACACAAAACCCGATGCTTGCTTTGGCACCGGGCTTTGCTATAATGTTGCTTGTTCTTGCGTTTAATTTACTCGGTAATGGACTTCGAGACGCCTTAGATGTTCGTTAAATATTTATGGTTTTCTTGTATACCGGTAAGAAAGGGTTATCGTATTAGTTGCTTTTGTTTTGGAAGTAACTGTTACCGTTGTCACGCATACAACACCAGTTGGCGTACCGGTTATAGTAAAATTATTATTAGCTGATGTTGAAGATTTTGAATCAGTAAAAAAATTTGTAGTTGATCCATCAGGTGCAGCTTTTACATCAATAGTAACACCTTGTGGAGGCATTGTTGATGTAATAGAAACCGTAAGTGGAAAATCAATTTGAGGTACTGCAGGTTGAGTTGAACCTGCAGGCGGATTCAATGTAATAACAAGGTTGGCTTCATCACCACCCCCTTTATCTGAACAACTACCGATACCTAAAATAATCATGGGCACTATAAACAATTGTAACAACTTTTTCTTCATAAAAACCTTTTTAATCGAGAAACTAAGTTAGGATTATTTCATGTACTGATAAAACGATTCAGATGACCTTAATAGTTCGGTTAAAACTCTCTTCAAGAGAAATAAAAGTTTCAGTTCGCTCTATTCCCTTTATTTTTTGAAGCTCATCATGCAATACTGTTTTTAATTCATTTATATCCCGACATACAACTTCTGCAAACATGCTGTAATTACCGGTAGTATAATTTAATCGTACGATCTGAGGCATTTTACCCAATTCTTTTGCCACGGCGTCATACATGGAACTTTCTTTTAAATAAATCCCTATAAAGGCTATCACATCATAACCCAGTTTTTTAAAGTCCACATTAAACCTTGTTCCTTTTACTACTCCTGCATCCTGTAACTTCTTTATGCGTACATGAATGGTTCCTGCTGAAACAAAAAACTTTTTTCCTAGTTCAGCGTAAGAAATATTTGCATCATTCATCATATGGTGAATGATCTGGTGATCCAATTTGTCAAGATTTAATTTATGAGTCGTTTCCATATTATATTTTTAAATAAATTCAAGTAAATGCAATTTAATTAAATAATATCTAATTTTTTAAAATAATTGTTGAATATTTTGGAACGAAAAGGTCAAACGGCTTACTTTTGTTCTATCAAGCTCTTTAAATAGCTGATCATACTGTGGGGTGATGAAATGGCGTAAGCCCGGCAGACATGCCCTCTCGTCTCGGGGGTGGAGATAACAGGATAAACGAAAAGTAGAGCCGACGTTACCAATGGTAAGGCCGACCAGGGTTGACCACTAAACTTTGCTTTTCAGCTAACTGCTCCGTGGAGGTTCGATTCCTCCCCCTACAGCTTCTATTCTCTCATGTGATTGTTTGCCTTTCTGTTTATACAGAAGGGCTTTTTTCTTTCTGCTACCTTTGCCGCCCATGGGTCAAAAAAAACTTATTCGCTTCGCAGAATTAAAAACCTTTTCCAATGTGCTTCAATACCCTGAAGACATGAAAGGAAAATGGAAATATTTTTTTCATAACGATAATCCCATTACACTTGAATTAGCATGCGGAAAAGGTGAATATGCAGTTGGGCTTGGTCAATTGCATCCTCAAAATAACTTTATTGGAATAGATCAAAAGGGAAATCGAATTTGGGTTGGCGCCAAAAAAGCTTTGCAGCTTCAACTGCCTAATGTCGCTTTTCTGAGAATTCAAATCGATCGTATTACTGAATACTTTGCCCCCAACGAAGTAAATGAGATCTGGATCACTTTTCCGGATCCGCAATTAAGAACAGGGAAGGCTAAAAAAAGACTGACACATCCAAAATTTCTCAGGCTTTATAAAGAATTTCTCGCCCCCGATGGTTTTATACATTTGAAAACCGACAGTCCGCATTTGTATCGCTTCACAAAGCTTATAATTGAAAAATACAATTGCACACTTATTAAAGACATCGAGGATCTTTACAGTAATAAAAATATCAGTGATGAGTTAAAGATTAAAACACATTACGAATCATTGGATATCGCCGAAAGCAACCGGATACATTATTTAAAATTTTCTTTACTTGAAGTTTTCCCTGAAAAAGAAAAAGACAAGGAGTTGCAGGAATTTTTAAAAGAATATGAGTCAGCCTGAATTAATAGAAGGAGTTCATTTTTATATAAACAAAGATGGTTATATAGTTCTTACAGAAAAATACCATCTGGAAAAAGGATTTTGCTGCGGTATGGGTTGTTTGCATTGTCCTTACCAATACAAAAATGTGGAAGAACCACGACGTTCTTTACTTCTTGATCAAAAAAATAAGCAAGCAAAATAATCCCCTCTTTTGTTAGGTTGAACATCAGAGTTTAGAATTTCCCGGCTTGAATCTATGGTTATTTTTACATTTAATGAGTGGCACAAAGTCTGCTTTACGATCCCTGAAGAAAAATAAGATTTATGAAAAGAGTGATAGTAATCGCAGGAATATTTGTTTTCTTAGGGATAACAGGGTTTGGCCAGCAAAAAAAATTCAAAGATCTCATTGGCCGATGGGAAATAGTAGGAGAACAAAATGATAGTGCCAGTCTTGAAGTAATAGACAGTGCGACTATAATTCTGAATTACATGGGTGAGAAAAAAAGGATCATTGATTACAAGATCGATTTTCAAAGATCTCCTATCTGGTTTGATTTCTCGACCGGAGATAGTAGTTCAGCTATTGGGGTAAAAAGTCTTTTGGAGATCATGAATGACAACATGATCAAATGGCAACTTTTTGTTGATGAAGACCGCACGGATCATTTCTCCTCGACCAAAGGTGAATTATACTATTTGCGAAAAACGAAACCTGCTATCATTACCGCAATGGTAAATAATTAAGTATTTCGCAAGAAATACCGGTTTTCTATCTTTACGTGATGGCAAGATTAAAATCAGTAAAGCCTTCTGGTAAAAAAGATGAAGGTTTTTTTGAGCTTGTTTATGAAGTAGCAAGACAGATCCCAAAAGGAAAAGTGACTTCTTATGGTGCTATTGCTGCCTGTCTTGGAACAAGATCATCAGCAAGAATGGTTGGCTGGGCAATGAATGGAGCTGGAAGAGTGAAACCAAAAGTACCTGCACACCGGGTTGTGAATCGTATTGGCATGTTAAGTGGCAAACATCACTTTTCCCCACCCGGTTCGATGGAAAAATCATTAAAGAAAGAAGGAATAAAAGTGAAGAACGATAAGATCGTTGATTTTGAAAAACATTTTTGGGACCCTGTGAAAGAAGTGGGCTTTTAATTGTAATAAGGGCTAATCATAAAATAAACGACCACTCCGGTTACTGCTACATAAAACCAAATAGGCCATGTTACCCTCGCCAGTTTTTTGTGTTTTGCAAACTCCCCGATCATAGAACGATAAGCCGTAAATAAGATAAAAGGAAGAATAATGGCTGCAAGTATTATATGCGTTCCTAAAATAAAGTAGTAGGCATAACGAATAGTTCCTTCACCGCCGAACTTTGTTTCACCTGTAAATAAATGATGACAGATATAGCTGACCAGGAAAAGACAGGAAAGAATGATCGCGGTGATCATTATTCTTTTATGCAAAAGATATTTTTTGCTTTTAACTGCGATCAGTGCCAGCACTAGTAAAACAGAAACAGTTGAATTAATGGCCGCGTTAATCCTGGCAAATATGTGTTCATCAAAACCAAGTTGCACGTCCAGTTTTACTCTTCCAAGTGATACTATTATTCCAAAGACAATTGCAGAGACCGCTATTATAAAAACTCTTGCTTTTGCATCATTTTTTTTCCAAACTGCAGGTAGCATAATTATTTAATCCTTGTTTTTCTTAATACAACTAAAAATATTCCCAATCCAACCAATGTTAGCAAAAAAACAACTCCCAACAATTCCAGTTTGCCATCAAAAAAACTTTTTTTCTTTTTGTCTTTCTCCAGCATTAGCAAAACAATATCTTCTGAAAGTTTAATAAGGTCCTTTTCTTCGCTAGCATGGTATGGCCGGGGATTTCCAAATTCATCTCTTGGCATTCTTACTACTCTGTCCCTATCGATCAGCACAATAATATCCGTGTGAAAAAAACCTGTATCAACGCCTTGCGGATCCTGAATGGAAAGGCTCATTTGATTCAACGAAAGATCATAGATAGTTTTTTTATCCCCTGTAAGTAACCACCAGTTATCAGGGTTTATTTGAAACCGGTCCGCCCATTTTTTCAAAGCAGTAACAGAATCTCTGTCGGGGTCAACACTAAAAGATAAAAACTGTACAAAGTCCGCAGTACGATCACCCACTTTTTCAGATTTCTTAATTGACTCCTGCATCTTTTTTATGTTCGTTGTCATTCCCGGGCAAATAGTAGCGCAATGAGTAAAAAAGAAATTTGCTACAATAATTTTAGGAACTGTATCCCCGGTTTCGGGATCAATTCTTACCATATCATGCAAGGAAACCTCATCTCCTTCCTGGTTAGTTAATTTAAAGTTGGGGATCTTGTGCCAGATAGTTTCCTTTTCAATTTTTCCTTTCACCACTTTTGAAATAGTAGAATCCTCATAAACCGGTTTTGGAATATGTATCGCATCTGTGCTCATTTGCTTTATGATGAAATAAGACACCAGGGGAACCAGCACCGCCAGTATCAATGCATATAACGCTGTTTTATTCACATCAAATTTTTTATATAAAAAAACACTGTCCCGCCTGGGGCGGGACAGTTAGTTACTAATTATTTAAAATTAAATATTTATCAATGGCCGCCACCGCTTTTTTGCTCTATCTTTTTTTCCTCGAAATGTTTGTCGTATGAATTGCGGAGATTTTTATAAGAATTACCATCCCACAAAAAAGCTGCGATAAACCAGATGAACAACATCAGTGGAACCACGACCGACATGATCATATTTCTTATTTCATCACCAAGGTGCATGAACACTGATACGATGTAATATGCTTTTGCAAGTGTCAAAATACATACCATGCCTTTAAACATAAGTACAAGCATATGACTTGGATCTGGCCCCTTATGAATTGTATATATAGTTAAACCTATTCCCAACTCAATTACTGTTATAATTGAAAGAAGAATAGTTGTTTTTCTTACTCGTCTCTTAAATTCCTCATCAGAATGATGCTGCTGAGGAAAAGTCATTTCGGGTGAGATCGGTGTTTGTTGATGCTCCATATCGCTGCTATTCAGTTATCAGTTTATTTAAATAAGATAAAAACAAAGGAATACAAATACCCAAACCAGATCCACAAAGTGCCAGTACAAACCTGCTTTCTCGATCATCAGATAATGACCTCTTCTGTCAAATACACCTTTCCAGGTCATGATCAGCATTACGATGTTTATTATAACACCAGAGAATACGTGAAAGCCATGGAAACCTGTGATGCCAAAGAAATATCCGCCGAATGCAATGGGCCCCTTCTCACGAATATGGGTTTCAGCCAGGTCGATCATACCTATCAGTTTATCCTGTGGCATTTTCAGCAGATCAGTCATGTTCATATCAGCATGATGTTCGTGCACCATTGATGCTAATGTTTGAACGGAAGTATTTTTTAGCGCATCGGTAACCGCAGTGCCATCAACTAATCTACCCCATGGATTGCCTCCCATTGTCTGGCCTATCAGTTCAATTTTTCCATCAGCCAACACTGCATGTTCGCCAGTGATCAGGTGATGCCATTCCCATGCCTGGCAACTAAGAAATGCAATACCGCCAAGGATCGTCCATAACAACCATTTTATAACTCCTTTCCTGTCTCCTTTGTGTCCTGCATGAACCCCAAGCACCATAGTAACAGAACTGATGATGAGAATAAATGTCATTACACTCACAAAAGCAAGCGGGAGGTTCTTGTGCCCCGCACCTGGAAGTGCGTTGAACACCACGTTTGGATCGGCCCAGAAGTTTTGTGAAAAACGAATGGAGCCATAAGAAATAAGGAATGCGCCAAAGGTGAAAGCATCACTCATCAAAAAATACCACATCATCAGTTTGCCATACTCTAAGTTAAACGGGCTTCTTCCCCCGTTCCACCATTTGACCCCTTGTGCTGTTTCGTGTGAAGACATGTTGATTACTTATAATTTATTTGCGAGGCGAAGCCGAAGCAAACCCCTCATCCTTTAAAAATTAATCCTCTTATTGTGAAGATTGCTTCGTCCGCTTTGGCGGCCTCGCAATCTATTTTATCAAAATAAAAAACACAAACAAATAGATCCAAAGAATGTCTACAAAATGCCAGTAGGTTGCCATCACTTCTATCCCGGTACCACCATACACTTTTGTTTTACCAAAAAAAGCTTTGATCAACATCACTAATAATGCTATTGCTCCGCCCAAAACATGCAAAGCATGCAATCCGAAGATCACATACAAGAATTGTCCGGCACCTGCAACCCCTTTGAACTGTATGCCACTGTTCCAAAGCTGCATAAATCCATTCCATTGCAATGCAATGAACAAGACACCTAATATCATTGTCGCTACCATCAATTGACGGTAACGATTCATTTCTCTTTGTTTGAAAGAACGTAATGCCATTTGTATTGTTAGACTACTCAACAGGATGGCAGCTGTTGAATACCAAAACACCTGCGGTGTTTTTACTTCTGTGAAATTGGGTTGGCCGCTCTTAACTATATAAGCACTGGTCAACCCAGCAAACATCATAATGATGCTGCCTATAGCTATCCACAATGTAAACTTATGTGGATGAATTTTTTGTTTTTGTTGCATACTCACCGCTTCCATATCACATTTTATAATTTGTCACCTAATAAAGCAAATAATACTACCGGTAAATAAATATAGCTGCTGAACATCACTCTTCTCGCTGCTTTCACTTCCATTTCCCTGTATAATCTTACACATTGCAACACCATTAAAAGATTAGCAGCTGTAACAATGAAAAGGCTTACCGTTCCGCTCATTCCAATAAAATAAGGAACAACTCCCATCGGCAACAGCAGCAACGAATAAATTATCGTTTGCAATGCTGTAAATTTTGTTGGTCCTTTTTCGCTTGGCAAAAGTTTAAATCCTGCAAGGCTATAATCCTTATATGCGATCCAGCATATAGCCCAGAAATGCGGGAACTGCCACAAGAACTGAAGTCCAAACAAAACCCATCCGCCGGCACCAAGTGTTTCGTCGCCGGCTGCCCAACCAATTAAGCAAGGCAATGCACCCGGGAATGCGCCAACAAGTACCGCCACCGCATTTACTTTTTTTAACGGCGTATAAATAAACGCATATAAAAAAAGACTAAGGGCCGCAAGTCCTGCTGATGTCCAGTTGAAATAATATCCCAGGATAAAAATTCCAACAGCACCTGCAACGATGGCAAAAACCCATGCTTCAGTAACACTCATTCTTCCTGCTGCAACGGGCCGGTCTGATGTCCGCTTCATCATTGCATCTGTATTTTTTTCCACTGCCTGGTTAATGGCATTTGCGCTTCCGGTTACCAATAAGCCACCAATCGCAAGTAATATGGTCATCTTTAAAGGATTTTCATATTTACTTTCTATCCCTGGTACTAATAAGTAAGCAAGCACACTGGAAAAAACCACCATGATACTCAAAGAAAGCTTGATCAGCTTCAGGTAATCTTTTATTTTACTGCCAATATTTAAAGAACTATTTTTTTCATTACTGCTCATACAACTATCCCTTCAATAATATCTTTTATTCGAAAGAGCCTTCAAATTAATGATCCGTACTTTCATTCGGACCAATAGGTTCTGTTTGCGGAATAAATTCTCTTCCATCTTTTGCATAATCATAAGCCCAACGATGAACCTCAGGAATCTCCCCCGGCCAGTTTCCATGACCCGGATTGATAGGTGTTGTCCATTCGAGTGTATTTGAGCCCCATGGATTTGGAGTTCTTACTTTTCTTCCTTTAAAAATTGAATAGAAGAAATTAAATACAAACATCAACTGCGCTGCAAACACGATTATAGAAACAACAGTGATCATTTTATTCAGGTCATCAAATTTGTTGAATGAATGCCATTCTCTCAAGTCAAGATAACGACGTGGCACACCAGCCAAACCCTCATAGTGCATTGGCCAGAAAATAAGATAGGCACCAACCATTGTTATCCAGAAATGGATATAGCCAAGTGTATGGTTCAAAAAGCGGCCAAACATTTTAGGGAACCAATGATAAATGCCTGCATGCATTCCAAACATTGATGCCACACCCATAACAATATGGAAGTGAGCAACAACAAATTTTGTATCATGCAAATGAATATCAATAGTTGAGTTTCCAAGGAACAAACCAGTTAATCCACCGGAAATGAATAAGCTTACAAAACCAATTGCAAACAGAGTGGCGGGTGTAAACCGAATATTACCACGCCATAGAGTAGTAAGCCAGTTAAATACTTTGATAGCCGATGGTACTGCGATCAGCAGTGTCAACAAGACAAAGAATGCTCCAAGGAAAGGATTCAATCCTGTTACAAACATGTGATGCGCCCAAACCAGGAATGCAAGAATACAAATTGCAAACAATGAGCCCACCATCGCCATATATCCGAAGATCGGTTTTCGGGAATTCACACTAAGAATTTCCGACACCATTCCCATCGCCGGTAACAAGATGATATAAACTTCGGGGTGACCAAGGAACCAGAATAAGTGTTGGAACAGAATCGCACTTCCACCTTCATTTGGTAAAATTTGTCCAGCCACATAAATATCACTGAGGTAAAAACTTGTTCCGAGATTCCTATCAAATAACAAAAGGATAGCACCAGAAAGAAGAACAGGGAAAGAAAGTACACCAAGGATCGCTGTGAAAAGAATAGCCCACATTGTAAGTGGCATCCTTGTCATGCTCATTCCTTTTGTACGCATGTTTAAAATAGTTGCGATATAATTCAACCCACCAAGCAATGATGATACAATGAACATTGCCATACTTACAAGCCACAGGTCCATCCCGATCTCTGATCCTTTTGATGCCTGGTGCAATGCACTAAGTGGCGGATAAACTGTCCATCCACCAGATGCCGGTCCAGTATGAACAAATAAAGAAGAGAACATGATAACACTGGCGATAAAGAAGAACCAATAGGAAAGCATATTGAGAAATGGAGAAGCCATATCTCTTGCCCCGATCTGGAGAGGAATTAAAAGATTTGCAAACGTTCCGCTAAGACCAGCCGTCAACACAAAAAACACAAGTACAGTTCCGTGAATGGTAACCAGCGCATAATAAAATTCAGGTTGTATTACTCCGCCAGCTGCCCACCTACCAAAAAATGTTTCAAGTATTGGAAATGTTTGCTCAGGAAATCCTAATTGCAAACGGAATAACACGGAAAACAATCCGCCAATGATCGCCCACACAATGCCTGTGATCAAAAACTGTTTGCCGATCGTTTTGTGATCCTGGCTAAAAATATATTTAGTGATAAATGTTTCTTTATGATGATGAACATGATGCTCATCATGATGTACATCATGATGGGTGATCACTTCGGCATGTCCATGCATATTTGCTTCGTTACTCATAGTTCACTTTTTTAAGAAATCTCGCCTAAGACGAGGCTATCAAAAAATTAATTATTTTTTTGCGGCACTACTGCTGCATTAACGTTTGACGAATCTGCTTTTGCTTTCATTGCTTCCGGGTCTTTCTCAGGATGCGCCAAATAAAATTTAGGCTTTTGCTTTGCCATCCAAAAATCAAATTCTTCCTGTGATTCAACCACGATTGACCCTCTCATTTTGTAATGGCCCACTCCGCACATCTGGTCACATGAAATTTCAAAAACAAAATCAGGGTCGTCCAAATCCTTTTTCATTTGTGCTGTTGTCTTGGTTGGCGTAAACCACATAGTGGTTGGTGTACCCGGAACAGCATCCATTTTCAAACGGAAATGTGAAAGACCTACATCATGAATTACATCTTTTGCATTAATAATTAGTCTCACGGGTTTATTAACAACCAGGTGCATTGGATCACCGGGTGCGATATAAATATCATCCTTATTTGCAGAGTCTTCCCATAATTGACCTAACGGATTATTTTCACTTTCATTAATTGCTTTGAAATATTTTTTACCAAGCACTTTATCTTTTCCCGGGTAGCGGAATTCCCATTTGAACTGGCTTGCTGTTACTTCGATCTGCATTGCATTTGCCGGCGCTTCTCCTGTAATCCTGAACCAATAATATAAACCAAATCCTACCATTACGGTTAATACGATCGCAGGTACAGCGGTCCATAAAACTTCCAATTTATTATTATGCGGGTAGAAATAAGCTTTTCTATTATCAGACTCCTGGTATTTATAAGCAAACCAGAAAAGGATGATCTGTGTAATAACAAATACGATACCTGTGATCACCAATGTGATCTTAAGCATATTGTCAACATCGTGTCCATGATCAGAAGCGGCTGAACCAAACTGCAAGATCTTTCCTCCATATTTTTCATTGCAATAATAAACGCCTATTAAGCCGAGTATAAGAAAAACAAGTAATAAAAAAGCATTGATCTTATTAGTTTGCTTTCTTGATTTCTCCTCTCCCCGCATCACTGCCACATACTCACTTGCTTTAGCTATCTGGAAGGTGATCAAAAAGCCAAGCAAGAGGATCAGTATAATGAAAGTCGTTTGCATATTCTTAGTTCAATTTATAATTATCAGCACTTAATAATTTCCTGTTTCAATTTTTATGTATAATGGATCACACTTTCTTTAAAGAACGGATGATTCTTCGGCACCAAAGGATGTTTTGACAATGTTCTTCCAACAAGCAACATTATCAAACCCACAAAACCAAGACCAACTCCCAGGTCAAATAACATCATCGGCACATGATCTCTTGAATTGGCTGGATGCACCATTTGGAAAAAGTCAAGCCAGTGTCCAAAGATGATCACCACAGCAAGGATCGTCATCGTGGTATAATTTCTTTTTGCTCCTCTTTTCATCAATAACAAAAGCGGTGCGATAAAATTGATAATGATATTTAAAAAGAAAATACCGCGGTAAGGACCTTCTACTCTTGGCTCAAAATATTTTGTTTCTTCCGGCTGGTTACTATACCATATCAGCATATACTGGCTAAACCATAGATAACACCAGAATACTGAGAATGCAAACATGAATTTTCCAATATCATGAAGATGCTCTTCATTGGTATATTCTAAATATCCTTTGTTCTTCAGGTAAATAACAAATAAAGCGATTAATGCCACCCCAGATACAAATGTGCTTGCGAAAGTGTACCAGCTATACATTGTGCTGTACCAATGTGCATCAATGCTCATCAGCCACAACCATGGAATTGTTGACATTACTGTAAGCGCAAAAACCAAAAGAAATAGCGCAGACCAAACTGTATTTGTCCATTGAAATTTTTTTCCTTCCTCCACACTCATTTTCCTTTCATCGGTACTTAAAGAAAGATTCCTGACCTTTTTGCCTATCAAGGACCAGAGTGAAATTGTCAGGACTGTCCAAACAGTAAAAAACGTTTTATTTAAAAACCCGGACTTATGTTTTAAAATCTCATCAAGTTTATCGTCGGGTGCTGCCCAATGATATATAGCATGGTCATTGCCGAAAACAATTGCTAATAAAATTACACCACTAATAACACCGATAACAGGTACCGCTGAAGCAATAGCCTCAGACACCCTCCTGAAACTTGTTGTCCAACCACCCCAGGCAAGAATAGTCGCACAAAGAAAAAACATAGCAGCATTCACAACCAATAAAAAGAACACACTGTTTTGCAAAAGGCTTGACCAAAATCTTGCTCTTTCATGTTCATCATTACTTGCACCATGTGTAACATAAAGCAAAATGACAGATATAATACCGACTGCGATCAGGGCATACGACCACAAGCTGTATCTTTTTGGTATTTCAAATTTTTCACGAATAGTCATCAGTTTACCTTTTATTATTCTTCAAAAAAACTTTTTACTTTTTTGCTGCCGCAGAACTATCAGCAGCAGCTGGCTTATTATTCGCTAAACTCTGTTTCTCTTTTATATAATGAATGATCATCCAACGTTGCTTAGTACTCAGCTGCGAAGCATAGCTTCCCATTGCGTTTTTTCCATAAGTAACAGAATAAAACATTTGTCCGTCTGGCATTTTTGATACCACAGGGTCCGCCATCAAATTTTTAGGAGCTGACGGGTAGGGACCATTCCCTCCATTAAATAATGGACCATTACCATCCAGTTTTTCACCATGACAAATACCGCAATTTACCAGGTACAATCTTGCTGCCTCCAAATAATCGACTGCACTTAATGCCGGTAAAGGATTAGGAACATTTGCAGCCGCTTTATAATTGGTTGCAGCAGTATCTCCTATTTTATCCATTGTTATAGGAAACGCAGGCATATCTTCTCTTGCAACTGTTCCTGCAACCGGCGTCCTGTCATAATAGATCTTTCCACCTCTTTCTGAAGTATCGCCAGTAAATTTTGATGAATCCAGTGCAGCGTAAGTTTCATAAGCACGGCTATAGGTCATATCCGGCATATAAGCATGTCCAGCACTTCCTTTGTCCCTACAACTGCTCAACAGCATGCCTGCCATAACAATCCCCGTAATAAATGCAATTTTTTTCATCCTGAATTTTTTATTCATTTATGCTGCTACTTCTTCTGTTTTCTTTTCAAGAATTTGTTCTTTATCATAACGGCCCAGCCACCAACGTGCTTCTTTGCGATCTACTTTCACATCTTTTGCTCCAAGGCTTTGTAAAAAAGATACCGCTTCTGCGTCGTTTGTTTTATCTGTGCACTCTAAAGCCATTAAGAAAATATCATCCGTTGATCTTAAATTAAAATGATCCTTTTTTACAAATGGTGCAAGCTGGCACAGGTAACAAAATGTAAGCACCATACCAACGGAGGAAAATAAAACCGTTAACTCGAATGTAATAGGTATCCATGCAGGTAAAGAGAAAAATGGTTTACCGCCAAAGTTCAACGGCCAGTCATACGTCAATGCCCATGAAATAAATCCCAATGCCGTAGCTGTACCGGTAATTGCATAAAGAAATCCGGCAGTATGCAAACTTGTATCACGAAGACCCATCGCCTTATCCAATCCGTGAATAGGAAATGGCGTGAACACATCATGAATTTTATAGCCCGCCTTGCGAACTTTTTTCACAGCAGGGAACAGCACCGCCTCATCATCAAAGCTGCCTACTACATATTTTTTTATTGCCATAATATTTTAGTTCAGAGTTATTATTTCAGAGTTCACAGCCCATTGTCGTTCGACTATCGACTCCGAACTCCTGACTTTTTTATGCGCCATGATCATGAGAATGCTCTTCAGCAAACTCTTCATTTGGTTGTACTTCCAGCTTATCCATCCTGTCTTTTTGCACATCACCACTTCTTTTCAAAATATGTTTGATCTCCGCTAATGCAATAACCGGGAAGAATTTTGAGAATAAGAAATAGCAGGTAAAGAACAAACCAAATGTTCCCAAATAAAATCCGACCTCCCAAATGGTTGGTCTGTAATAAGTAGACCAGGCAGATGGCAGGTAATCACGATAAACAGAAGTAACGATGATCACAAATCTTTCAAACCACATTCCCACGTTTACAAGTATTGACATAAAGAAAGTAACCAACAGGTTCCTTCTCATTTTTTTGATCCAGAAGATCTGCGGCGATAAAACATTACATCCCATCATGATCCAGTAACTCCACCCCAATGGACTGCTTACATTCAAGCGATTTTGACGAAATGCAAACCATTCATATTCGTTAGCGCCATACCATGCAATAAACAATTCAGTGAGATATGCTATTCCCACGATCGAACCAGTAAGAATAATTATTTTATTCATTACGTCAATATGCTCGATGGTTATGTATTCTTCCAATCCCAATACTTTTCTCGTTACTACCAACAGTGTTTGCACCATTGCAAATCCTGAAAAGATTGCCCCGGCAACAAAGTAAGGAGGGAAAATAGTTGTGTGCCATCCCGGAACGACTGAGGTGGCGAAGTCAAAAGATACTATTGTATGCACTGATAATACAAGCGGTGTAGCCAACCCTGCTAATACCAGTGAAAGCGCTTCGTGTCTTTGCCAGTGTTTTGTACTCCCTGTCCAGCCAAATGCTGCCACACCATAAAACATTTTTCTCCATTTCTTTTTTGCACGGTCACGAAGAGTTGCTACATCAGGGATCAAACCACTATACCAGAATAAAAGTGAAACGGTAAAATATGTTGAGATCGCAAATACGTCCCAAAGAAGTGGTGAGTTAAAATTTACCCATAACGGACCTCTTGTATTTGGATAAGGTAATACGAAGAATGCATCCCATACACGACCCATGTGCCAAATAGGAAATTGTCCGGCACATATTACCGCAAAAATTGTCATCGCTTCCGCTGCACGGTTGACTCCCGTTCTCCAACCCTGGCGGAATAATAATAAGATCGCAGAGATCAAGGTTCCGGCGTGACCGATACCGATCCACCAAACGAAATTGGTGATGTCATATCCCCATCCAACTGTTTTATTCAAATTCCATTGACCTGTACCATATATCACCTCCATCGTTACAGAGAGAATTCCGAAACATAAAAACAATACAGAAACGATAAAGCCTATCCACCATGCACGACTTGGTTTCGCTTCCACCGGGCGGCAAATATCTTCCGATATCTGGTGATAATCTTTCCCTCCATCAACCAGTGGCGGTCTTATCTGTGATTCATATCTGATTAATCCCATAATCTTTTAGCTTTTATCCGCCGAAGGCGGACTTTACTGTTAGCTTTATTATTTAGTCAACTTTCTGTTCTCTATTCAACTTTTGTTAAGTCGTCCCGATAGCTATCGGGATACCTCTTCCTCTCTACTCAACTTAATGTGTTGCTTCTGCTTTCTTTTCTTCCACTTTTGCTACAACTTCTTTCTCTTCTTTTATTTTGCTTTCGATCATCTCACTTGTATTCCTGATCTTGGCCAGGTAGTTCACATTCGGTAAAGTATGTATCTGCTCGATCACATAGAAAAGACGATCATCATTTTCTGCTCTTGTTTTTGCGATCTTGCTTTCTTTATCTTTTACATTGCCAAATACGATCGCTTCAGTAGGACAAGCTTGCATACATGCAGTCTTTGCCTTACCATCTGCCAAAGTAGTGTTTGCTTTCTTTGCGTCTAATTTTGCTTCCTGTAAACGCTGTACGCAGAACGAACATTTTTCCATCACACCTCTCGAACGAACCGTAACATCAGGATTCAATACCATTCTTGTAAGATCATCGTTCATCTGTTCAACAACAGGATCAAGTTTACCGACCAATTGCTGATCACGGTTATTCGGGAAACTATCGGCCCCTGTATAGTCAGCCCAGTTAAAGCGACGAACTTTATAAGGACAGTTATTGGCGCAATATCTTGTACCGATACAACGGTTATATGCCATTTGATTCAACCCTTCACTGCTATGATTGGTTGCGGCAACAGGGCAAACATTCTCGCAAGGAGCATTATCACAATGCTGGCAAAGCATTGGCTGAAACACTACCGCTTTTACATCATCAGGGTTTTTTTCATTGGTTACAAAGTACCGATCGATACGTAACCAGTGCATATCGTGATAACGTGCCACTTCTCTTCTACCAACAACAGGTACATTATTCTCGGCATGACAAGCAACAACACATGCACCACAAGCTGTACAGCTATTCATATCAACACTCATTCCCCATTTCAATCCCGGTTGAGGATGATCTGGGTAAATAGTCGACTCTGTGCGGAAGTCACCGGTTTTAGGAGCAAAGTCTTTAGCAAGTTCTTCGCGGAATCTTTTGAACTGCTTACGATCATGTACAAAAGAAGCCAATGTAGTTTCTTTCACTACTTCGGTTCTGTTCTCATAAGAATTATGAACCTGTGATTGTGCGACACGATATTTATTTCCTGTATCCTTTACTGTAACATCAGGAGCATAATAATCTCTTGCCGTTCCATTTGAAGAGGAGAACTGGTAAACATTTTTACCAACTAGTCCTGCTGCTTTTCCAAGTTCTTTTGCCCTTCCATATCCAACAGCAATTGCAATAGTGTTGGAATCCATGCCCGGAATGATCAAAACTGGTAATTCAATTGCTTCTTTTCCTGGTACGGTAACCGTCACAACAGGCTTTTCAGGGTAGTATTCGTAATTATTAATATGTTTTTCAGAGCCGCCAATCAGGTCAACGCCAACAACTTTCTGTGCCATCGTCATACTCATCATCGCATAGTTGTCCCATGTTGCTTTTGTGATTGGGTCAGGTAATTCCTGTAACCATGGATTTGTTCCTTGTTTTCCGGTACCAATAGAAACTTTTTGATAAAGGACTAATTCAACTTCTCCACCTTTTTTTGTTCCGGATATTGCTGCTGTGGCATTTTGAACAGACGCTCCATTAAATGAACCTGGGGATGCAGCCGTAGCTGCCTGTATTGTTATTGCAGGTGGTTTAGCTCCCGTACTGTCTTTACCACTTGTTGTTGTAGCTGTTAATGGCCTTGCATTTCCATCGATCACTCCTCTTTGTAATGCAGCATCAAATGCAGTTTTAGAACCAAGCTTTGTTTCCCAATAATTCTTAAAATAAGTCTCGTAGTCTGTATTGTTACCACTCCATTTTAATAATGAAGTTTGGAAAGCTCGTGTTTTGAAAAGTGGATGAATAGTCGGTTGAATAAAACTTGTATATCCTGATCTTGGTTCTGCATCACCCCAACTTTCTAAAAAGTGATGTGATGGAATTACATAATTACATTGCTGTGTAGTTTCATCAAGATATTCATTAAATGAGATCTTCGTTTTCACTTTTGCCAAAGCAGCATTAAATTTATCTGCTGCATAATAATTATATGATGGGTTAGCACCATAGATCATTATCGCACCAACTTGTCCGGCATTCATTTGATCAATGAGATCAGTTAAATCTTTATCAACACCCTGGCGATAGTTTAATGTAGTTGACCAATCAATTGTAGAACCATACGCACCGATCGCATTGTTGATGGCATTTACAATGGTCTGCACATTTACATCATTACTTCCACTTACTACAACTGCTGCGCCTTTGTCTGCCATTAATTCAGTGGCCGCTTTTGTAATTCCTGCTTTTACTTTATCGCTTAAAGCACTTGTTGGAGCATTACCTGCAATAGCAGCGAGTAACGCTGATGCGACAGCCCCAGCTTCAGATGGGCGATGAGTAAATCGTTCATCAGCATTTGCGCCAGTCATACTCATAAAGCTTTCAAACTGCAAATGCCTGCTCATTTCAGATGCACCGTCTTTTAATTTTCTTGTTTGCGAATATTGACGGGCAAGCTCAACAGGATTTAACCATGTGCCCAAAAAATCAGCACCAAGGCTTACAATTATTTTTGCTTTTGCAAGATTGTAAGATGGGATTGCTCTTTTTCCAAATGTTGCTTCATTTGCCATCAGCATTCCACTAAAAGAATCAGCATCATATTGTACATGCTTTAGCCCGGGATATTTTGCAATGATCTCTTTTGTAGATGGAGAAGTGATTGTACTTGTAAGCAAAACAGGATTTGTAACACCTGTCATTGCATCAGCTATCATTTTATCAAGCTGCTCAAAAGTTGGAACTTCTTCAAATTTATCGCCAGCCTTTCTTTTCGGATGAGTTAACCTGTTTGTATCATAAAAATCAAGAACAGAAGCTTGCGCTCTTGCTGATGTTCCTCCTCCGGTATATGTACATTCATTATTGCCTTCGATCTTTATTGGACGACCATCTCTTACTTTAGCAAGTATTGGCAACACATCTCCATC